>JACCED011687677.1_pt1 | contig 12224 bp, 11 predicted proteins | sample 7455021 | NCBI WGS metagenome assembly JACCED01 (sample SAMN15323456, study PRJNA562643) | freshwater metagenome | isolation source: river surface water | place: USA:Blue River Watershed | collected 2017-08-19
GAGCCACGCCATCGCCCGCCCTTTCGTGGTGATGGCGACGCAAAACCCGATTGAATCCGAAGGCACCTACCCCTTGCCCGAGGCGCAGGTGGACCGCTTCATGATGAAGGTGTTGGTGGACTACCCCTCGGCGCAGGAGGAGTTTGCCATCGTGCAGCGCATGACGGGTGAGTTGCCCGTGGCGCGGGCCATCACCAACACCGAAACCTTGCGCGAGATGCAAGCCAACTGCCGCCAGGTGTATGTGGACCCCGCGCTCATGCAGTACGCCGTGGAACTCGTGAGTGCTACGCGCACTCCCGCAGCCTACGGCCTGCCCGACCTGCAGCGGCACTTGAGCTTTGGCGCCAGCCCCCGGGCCACGCTGGCCTTGGTGGAGGGCGCGCGCGCCTTCGCTTTTTTGCGCGGGCGCAGCTACGCCATGCCCCAGGACTTGCTTGACATTGCCGCCGATGTGCTGCGCCATCGCCTGGTGCTCTCCTACGAGGCCTTGGCCGAAGGCCTGCGCCCGGACGACCTGATTGCCCAACTGCTGCAGGCCGTGCCTGCGCCTCAAGCCGCTCTGCATCACCATGTTCAAGTGGCTGCGAACCCCGCGAGCTGAGCCTCCCCCCGAGGCGCCCCCCGCGCGCGACCTCAGCCGGCTCTTGCACCGGCTGGAGTGGGTCGTGCGGCGCAAACTCGATGGGCAAATTCAGGGGCCGCATCGCAATTGGTTGCGCGGCTCGGGGGTGGAGTTGGCCGACTTGCGCGAATACCGCCCCGAAGACGATGTGCGCCGCATCGACTGGCCCACCACCGCGCGCTTGCAAACGCCCTATGTGCGCGATTACCACGAAGACCGGGAGATGACGGCCTGGTTGGTGCTCGACCTCTCGGCCTCGATGGCAGTGGACTCCGTGGGGCGCAGCAAACAAGAAGTGATGCTCACCCTCTGTGGCCTGCTCACGCGCTTGTTGCACCGCCAGGGCAACCCCGTGGGCTTGCTGCTGCACAACGGCAGCCAGCCGGGCTTTAGCCTGCGGCTCCCCCCCCGCGTGGGGCGCACCGCCCTCTTGCGCTTGCTCCAAGCCATTGCCGAGCCCCACACCGCGCGCGAGGGGCACGCAACGGACCTGGGTTTGCTGTTGCGGGAGACCGCCGCCAACCTCAAGCGCCGCTGCACCGTGATTTTGGTGTCGGACTTTTACGCCAGCAGCGATTGGTCGCGTGCGCTCACCCAACTCGCCCAGCGCCATGACGTGGTAGCCGTGCGGGTGCGCGACCCCATCGAGCTGAACTGGCCGCGCTCGGGCATGATGTGGCTGCGCGACGCCGAAACCCAAGCCTGTGTGTGGGTGGACTCGGACGATGCGGCTTTCGCCCAGCGCTTTGCCCAAGCCGCCGAGGCGCGCGAGGCGGCCCTGCGCCAAGCCTTTGTGCGCGCGGGCGTGGACGCGCTCGAAGTGCGCACGGATGAACCGGTGGAAGACGCCCTGCTCGCCTTTTTGCGCCAGCGCACGCCCCGACCGGTCGCCCAAGCGACGGGGGGGGCCTGATGCCCATGCTGCACAGCATCGAACCCATCTGGCCCTTCATGCTCTGGGGTTTGGCCCTCGTGCCCTTGTTGGTTTTAGGCTATGTGCGCTTGAACCGCCGTGCCCACTTGGCCCGCGCCGGCATGCCGCGCTGGTCGGCCTCGGCCGAGGCGGCGGCCCCGCGCGTGGGGTTTTGGCGGCGCCATGGTTTGGCGCTCTGGATGTTGGTCGGCCTCACGCTGCTTTTGCTCGCGCTCGCGCGCCCGCGCGCGATCGTGCTCTTGCCCAGCCGCATGGACACCGTCATGCTGGCGATCGACACTTCCGGCAGCATGCGCGCCAACGACTTCTCGCCCAGCCGCTTCGAAGCGGCGCAAGCGGTGGCGCGCCAGTTCATCGAGCGTCAGCCCCCATTCGTGAAACTGGGGGTGGTCAGCATGTCGGGCACTGCGGCCTTGGTGCAGTCGCCCACCGACGACCGTGAGGTCTTGCTGCGCGCGCTCGAACACTTGCCGCTGCAAACCGGCTCGGCCTTGGGCAGTGGCTTGCTCATCAGCTTGGCCCAACTGGTGCCGGGCTCGGGCCTGAACGTGGAGAAGCTGCTCAACCCTGAGTCCTACCAGCCCAACCCGAATTTGCCGCGCGAGCACCCGGCCAACCGCCCCGCCACGCCGCGCACCAAGCTCACCCCCGGCAGCCAGACGAGCGCGGTGATCGTGCTGCTCACCGACGGCGAGAGCAATGTGGGGCCGGAATTGCTCGACATGGCGCAGGTGAGCGCGGATTTTGGGGTGCGGGTCTTCACCATCGGATTTGGCACGCCCAAGGGCACCATTCTCAAGAGCGAAGGGGTGCAGGCGCGTGTCAAGCTCGACGAAGCCCAACTCAAGTTGGTGGCGGAAAAAACCCGAGGCGAATATTTCCAGGCCGCCAGCGCCGCCGACATTGACCGCATTTACGAGGCCTTGAGCCTGCGCATCGTGCTGCAGCGCCACCAGCAAACCGAGGTCACCGCCGTGCTGTTGGCGCTGGGCCTGGCCTGGTTGCTTGCGGGCGGGGCCTGGGGCTTGGTGCGCCAAGGTCGATTGGTATGAGCCGCGCCCCCCAATGACAGAACCCTCTCGCCCTCCCGTGCGACCGGCCCTGGTGGCCAATTTGCTCGCCCAAATCTCCCTCGGCTTGATGCTCATGACGCTGTGCCTGCCCTCGATGCAAGAGTGGGGCGCGCTCTTTGACGCCCCGCAAGCCGATGTGCAACTCACCTTCAGCGCCTACGTGGCCACCTACGGCTTGCTGCAAGTGCTCTATGGGCCGCTCTCGGACCGCCGCGGGCGCCGCCCGATTTTGATTTTGGGTTTGGTGCTGGCCCTCGCGGGTTCGGTGCTGGGCGGGTTGGCACCGGATTTGGGCACCTTGGTGTTGGCGCGCACGATTCAGGGCGCGGGTGGCGCGGCGGGCATGGTGGTGGGGCGCTCCATGATTCACGACTGGTTTGAAGGGCCACAACGCACGCGCATGATGGCTTTTGTGGGCATGACCATGGGGGTGATTCCACCCACGGCCACGATTGTGGGCGGGAGCCTGCACGTGCATTGGGGCTGGCAGGCGAATTTTGGGGTGATGGTGGTGATCACGGCGGTGCTGCTCGCCGCGGCTTGGTGGGGCTTACCCCGGGTGGCGGTGGCCGCGCCCGCCAAGCCGTTTCGCCTGGGCGATTGGATCGCGGCGCACGGCACGCTTATGCGCACCCATCGCTTTTTGTGGTCGCTCCTGATTCTGGCCTGCACCACGGCCACGTTCTACACACTTCTCGCGGGCGCGCCCATCGTGCTCAAGAGTTATGGCGTGGGCCCCGATGGCATTGGCTTTTTCATCATGTTCGGGCCGATCGCCTACATTGTGGGCAATTTCATGACCACCCACCTCGCGCACCGCGTGGGCGAGCGGCGCGTGATGAATTGGGGCCAGACGCTCTCCTATGGCGCGGTCTTGCTCATGGCCGCCCTGCCCTGGCTCGGCTGGCGCTCCCCTCTGGCCTTTGCCTTGCCGCTGGTGCTCCTGGGCCTGGGGCATGGCCTCTTGGTGCCGCCGGTGCTCTCGACGTCGATTAGCCAAGTACCCGCGCTGGCTGGAACTGCCGCGGGGGCGGTGGGCCTTTTGCAGCAGTGGACCGGGGCCTTGGGCAGCTACAGCGTGGGCTGGGTTGAACACCCCGATGCCACGCCGCTCGGGCTCTTGATGACGGTCTTTGCCACTGGCGCGCTCTACGCGCACTTTCGCTTGTGGTACCCCAGGCGACACTTGGGATAAGCCTGCATGGGCGAGCGTGGGCAAATGGGCGCAGAATCGGACGCAAGGTCCCCTCGGTTTTGTAAAAGGAGTCTTCCCATGACGGTGCAATGGTCCGATGACAAAGAATTGTTCGCGATGGTCCGTGCCGAGTTGTTTCCCGCCCTGGTAGGGGACACGCTCGATCGCTTGGGCTGTCTGCACCAGTTTCTGCCACCCGACATTCGACCGATCGACCCGGAGATGGTGATCCTCGGTCGCGCCATGACGGTGCTGGAATCGGATGCGCCCGAAGGTCAGCTGCCGGGGCCAGCTGCTGCGGGCGCTTTGGGCAAACCCTTTGGCCTGCTTTTTGAGGCCCTGGATGACTTGCGTGAAGATGAGGTGTATGTGTGCAGCGGCTCCCATGGCGCATTTGCCCTCTGGGGCGGCTTGATGAGCACGCGCGCGCGCTACCTCAAGGCTGCAGGCGCGGTGCTCGATGGGTTTCACCGCGACACCCGCGAGATTTTGGCGCTGGGCTTTCCGGTGGCCTCCACGGGCGCGCACGCACAAGACCAAGGCCCCAGGGGCAAGGTCCTGGCCTATCGGGTGCCGCTGCGCTTGGGCCAGGTGCTGATTCACCCAGGGGACATTGTGTTTGGGGATCGCGATGGGGTGGTGGTCGTGCCCCAAGCGGTGGAGAAGGCGGTGTTTGAGGGTGCGTTTGAAAAGGCTCGGGGGGAAAAAACCGTACTGCAGGCGCTCGAGCGCGGAATGAGTACAGTCGAGGCTTTCAAAACCTTTGGCATCATGTAAGGAGTTGCGCATGTTTGAAACCACGCTCGCCGGGAGCTTGCCCAAACCGGGTTGGTTGGCCGAGACCGATAAGCTCTGGCCGCAGTGGCGCGCCCAAGGGGAGGAGCTGATCCAAGCCAAAAAGGATGCCACGCTCTTGTGGCTCAAAACCCAGGAGGACGCGGGCCTGGACATCGTGGGCGATGGAGAGCAAGCGCGCCAGCACTTCGTGCACGGTTTTTTGGAGGCGGTCGAAGGCATTGACTTTGTGAACAAGGTCAAGATGGGCATTCGCAACAACCGCTACGAGGCCATGGTGCCCCAAGTGGTGGGCCCCTTGCGCCTCAAAGGCCGGGTGCACGCCCTGGAGGCGCAACTCGCCCGCGCGCACACGCGCAAAAAACTCAAGTTCACCCTGCCCGGGCCCATGACCATTGTGGACACGGTGGCCGATCGCTATTACGGCGAGGGCGAGGAAGGCCGCATCAAAATGGCCTTTGCCTTTGCGGAGTTGCTCAACCAAGAAGCGCTCGCCCTGCAAGCCGACGGGGTGGACATCATTCAGTTTGATGAACCCGCCTTCAATGTGTACCTCGAAGACGCGGCGGACTGGGGGGTGAAAGCCCTGGAGCGCGCCGCGCAAGGCCTCACCTGCACCACGGCCGTGCACATTTGCTATGGCTACGGCATTCAGGCCAACATCGACTGGAAGCAGTCCTTGGGGCACGAGTGGCGGCAGTACGAAAAAATCTTCCCCGCCTTGGCCAAGAGCCAAATTCAGCAGGTGAGCCTAGAGTGCTACCACTCCCACGTGCCCATGTCGCTCATGGCCTTGCTCGAAGGCAAGGACGTGATGGTGGGGGTGATCGATGTGGCGAGCGAGACGGTGGAGACGCCCGAGCAAGTGGCCGAGACGATTGGCCAGGCCTTGCAATTCGTGCCCAAGCACCGCCTCTTTCCTTGCACCAATTGCGGCATGGCCCCCATGCCACGCGAGGTGGCCGAGGCCAAACTGCGCGCCTTGGTCGAGGGTGCCGCGATCGCACGCGCGCGCCACGGTTGAGAGGGCTGGCACCCGAATCAGGTCACCCCACTCGGGCTTGCGGCGTTAGCGCACCGGGTTTTCCAGCACCCCTATGCCCTCGATCTCGATGCGCACGGTGTCACCGGGCGTGAGGTACTTGGGCGGGGTAAAGCCAATGCCCACCCCCACCGGCGTGCCGGTGGCGATGATGTCCCCGGGATAGAGGGTGATGCCCGCGCTCAAGGTCTCGATGAGCTGTGGGATGTCAAAAATCAAATCGGTGGTTTGCGCGTCCTGGCGCGCTTCGCCGTTGACCCAGCAGCGCACGCGGGTGCGCGTGCCGTCACACACTTGAGCGCTCACGGCGAAGGGGCCCATGGGGCAGAAGGTGTCAAAGGACTTGCCCATGTGCCACTGCAGATGGCGGTTCTGCCAATCGCGCGCGGTGACATCGTTGAGCGCGGTGTAACCCCAGACATGGCGCATCGCGTCGGCGCGGGAGATGCCTCTGCCGCCTTGACCAATGATCACCGCGAGTTCGGCTTCGTAGTCGATGGCGGTGGAGACGGCGCCGGGAATGACGATCGCCTCGCCCGGCGCGATCACGCACTCGGGCACTTTGCTAAAGATGATGGGCACACTCGGTATGTCGCCCCCCACCTTGGCGCTGCTGTCAAAGCCACTGCGCGCGAACTCTTTGGCGTGGGCGTGGTAGTTTTTGCCCACGCAAAAGAGGTTACGACGCGGGCGCGGAATGGGCGCGCGCAGGCGTACTTGCGCGAGCGGGATGGGCGCCCCCAAGGGGCCTGGCGACTCGCCTCGGCTGAGCCGCTCGATCACGGCCAGGGCGCCACGCTCGCGCTCGGGCGCGGGTAAATCCAGGGATTGGACGTGTTGTCCGTCTTCCGTGACACAACCGACCTGCGCTTGGTCTTGAAAAAAATACGCCGCCAGTCGCATAGGTGACTCCTCGTGGTTTGTGCATCGACAGGACGGCGATGTTACTTTATGCTTGCGGCGCGTGTCTGTTGGGCACGCGACACCTTCCATTCATTTTTCGGATCTCTCTCAGGAGCGCGGCATGTGGTTTTTGAAGTCTCGGGTGATGCGTCGATGGATTCTGGCCCTTGGGGCCTTGGCACCGATGTGGGTCTGGTCGCAAGCCTTCCCCAATAAGGCCATCACCATGGTGGTTCCTTTTCCGCCGGGGGGCTTGGCCGACATCGTGGCCCGGCCTGTGGCCGAGGCCATGGCACGTGATTTGGGCCAGCCGGTGGTGATCGAGAACAAGCCCGGCGCGGGCGGCGGCATTGGCATGGGCCAGGTGGCCAAGGCCAAAGCCGATGGTTACACCGTGCTCATGGCCTTGTCGTCTTACAGCGTCATTCCCGGTGCGGACGTGATCGTGGGACGCGCGCCCATGTTCGCGCACGCCGATTTGCGCCCCATCGCGCGCTACACCGCCGACCCCACCGTGCTGGCCGTGCGCGCCGACTCGCCTTGGAAAACCGTGAAGGATTTTGTGGAGGACGCGCGCAAGCGCCCCAAGGCCATCAACTACGGCTCCTCGGGCAACTACGGCACGATGCACATTCCGATGGAGATCCTCGCCCAACAAGCGGGCATTCAACTCACCCATGTGCCGTTTACCGGCGCCGGCCCCGCCGTGCTGGCGCTGCTGGGTGGACAAATCGAGGCCGTCTCGACGGGCCCCGCCACCGTTTTGCAGCATGTCAAGGCGGGCAAGATTCGTGTGCTTGGCCACTGGGGTCAAGTCAAACTCGAGGCGCTGCCCGATGTGCCCGCGCTCAAAGACAGCGGCTACGCCGCCGAATACGCCCAGTGGTCCGGGCTCTTCATTCCGAGCGCGACCCCCGAGCCCGTGGCGCAGCGCCTGCGCGCGGCGGCGCGCTTTGCTGCACAGGACGCCAAGGTGCGCGAAGTCATTCAAGGCGCGGGCAGCCCCATTCAGTTCCAAGAGGGGCCCGAGTTCGAGAAGTATGTCGAGGCCGACATCAAGCGCATGGCCGACGTCGTCAAGAAGATCGGGAAAGTCGAGTGAAGGCACAGGCGCCTCGCACCGCCTCACGCCAGAACTGCACAGGCCGCGCTCGTTGGCCATCGCCGCGCCTGCGGGTGCGCCAGAGCGTTGGTTCGCGCGCATGGCCTGGTGCGCTGTTGGCGCCGGCGGCGGTGCCGCGTTTGGGAGTGCGGTGCCGTCAGCGATTCATGCGGCTGATGCGTTAAATCCAGACACAACCCCAAAATGAGTCCGGATGCCTGCGCTCTACCAAGACCAAACCATCGCTTTTCTCACCCAACACGGCAAGGAAGATTTGCTGCGCCCGCTCTTGGCGCCCGCCCTGGGCTGCCAGCTCGTGCGTGCCGAGGGGTTTGACACCGATACCTTGGGCACCTTCTCTGGCGAGATCCCCCGACCCGACACCCAGCTGCAGACCGCCCGCCAAAAAGCCCGCTTGGGCATGGATTTGCTGGGCCAACCCGTGGGGATGGCGAGCGAAGGGGCTTTTGTGCCGGACCCCTTTGGCGGCATGATGCCCTGGAATGTGGAGATGCTGGTTTGGCTCGATGACACCCGGGGGCTGGAGATTGTCGGCATGGCCCAGGGGCCTGCGCGCAGCGGCCAGCGCGCGGTGCGCACACCCGAAGAGTTGCAGCAGTTCGCCGCCGAAGCGGGCTTTCCCGAGCACCAACTGGTCTTGCGCCCGCAAAGCGAGACCGACCCACGGGTGCACAAAGGCCTCGCCAGTGCCGAGGATCTCCAGCAGGCCTTCGCGGCGTGCCTGGCCGCCGCACCCGACCGCGTGGTGTACGCCGAGAACGATTTGCGGGCCTTTAGCAACCCCACGCGCCAGCGCATGATTGTCAAAGCGGGGGAAGACTTGCTGCAAAAACTCCAATCGGCTTGCCCGCAATGCGCGCTGCCGGGGTTTGCGCCCACGGGGGTGACGCGCGGCCTGCCCTGTGGCGCTTGCGGCCACCCCACGCAATTGCCCCGGCTGCGCCACTGGCGCTGCGTGGCCTGCGCGCACCAGCACGACGAGCCCGTGAGCGCGCGCCATGCCGACCCCAGCCGCTGCGATGTCTGCAACCCTTGAGTGAGGGGGTTTTGCTGGGGGACTAAACCGCGGTTTTCGCTTTGGCCTTGGCCGCTGCAATCGCGGCGCTGGCCATGTCACCCAACCAATCGAGGTCGAGATTTTGGTGCGCCTCGCAAATGAACCAGGGCTCGCGCGAGTCGGGCTCGAGCATGATGCCGCGTTCGATCAAGCCCCAGGCGAAATCTTGGTAGAGCTGGCTGTCGGTCACGCGCCAATCGCGGTAGTTGCTCGGCACCGTCTCGCCAAAGTGCACGCCAAACATGGCTGGGGGACCGGCAAAGCAGCAAGGCACGCCGGCGCGCGCAAAGACCTCCCCCAGCACGGCCATGATTTTTTCGCCGCAGCGCTCCACCGTGGCCAGCGCGTCGGTTTGCGCCAAGATGCCCAAGGTGGCCTGCGCGGCGCTCAAGGCGATGAGGTTGGCGGTGTAGGTGCCCCCGTGCACCACGCCGCCCTTGAAGGCCCCCACCGTGTCCATCACCTCGGCCCGCCCCCCAAATGCCGCCACGGGATACCCGTTGCCCATGGCTTTGGCATAGGTGGTGAGGTCGGCATAAATGCCATAGAGGGCTTGGGCACCCCCGCGCGCCACGCGAAAACCGGTTTTAACCTCGTCAATGATGAGGAGGGTGCCGTGGCGGGTGCACAAATCACGCAGCAGCTGCAACCACGCGGGCGTGGCCGAAATACTGCCCGCGTTGCCAATGATGGGTTCGAGCAAGATGGCCGCGAGCGCCTCGCCACGACGCGCAAAGAGCGCTTCGAGTCCGGGGCCGTCGTTGAGGCGAATGAAATCGACCAAGTCACGGGTTTGGGGGGGAATGCCCGCGCCAAAGGGGATGACGGGCGGGGCATCCGGGCTCTGGGGGTGCCATTGCTCGATGTCGGTCTTCCACATCATCTCGTCATACAAACCGTGGAAGCCGCCCTCCACAATGGCGATGCGCGCGCGACCGGTGTAACCGCGCGCCGTGCGCACGGCGCCCATGACCGCTTCGGTGCCGGAGTTGGCAAAGCGCATTTTGTCGATCTGGGGACACAGGTGCTTGATTTGCTCAACCACGGCGATGTCGAGGGGCGTGGAAAAGCCGGTGAGCGTCCCGCCCGACTGGATTTGGGCCGTGACGGCGGCATCGACCCGAGGGTCTTGGTAGCCCAGAATGATGGGGCCATAGCCCAATCGAAAATCCACATAGCGCTTGCCATCGCAATCGGTGAGCCAACAGCCCTGCGCGCTTTGCACAAAGACGGTGCGATCGGGCCCCCAATCGCGGTAGTTTTCCGCGACCCCTTGGGGCATGAGGCCGCGGGCGCGCGCCAGGAGTTTTTTCTGTTCAGGCCCCATCGTCCACCTCCATGGCTTTGCCGTGCGGGGGGCGCAGGAGCAAACCCACACGCTCTTCGAGTAGCTTGACCACGTGTAACTCTGCGGCGTCGGGCCCATAGCGCTCGGCCGCGGCTTCAAACTGGGCCAGGGCGTGTTGCCCCATGGTGAGCTCAAAGCCCTGCGCGCGGGCGATTTGATTGACGAGTTGTAAATCTTTGACACACAGCGCGAGGGAAAAGCTCGGGTCGTAATGCCCCGCGAAGATGGAGGGCACGTCGTGTTCGACCACCCAGCTGTTGCCCGCGCTCGCCTTGATGGCCTCCCACACCGTGGGCAGGGGCACGCCCGCTTTGGCGCCGAGCATCAAGGCCTCGCCAATGGTGGCGGCGCTCACGAACCAGAGCAGGTTGGTGAGCAACTTCACCGTGGCCGCATTGCCCACGGGGCCGACCTGAAAAATCTTTTTCCCCAGCACCTCCAGAATGGGCAGCGAACGCGAGAACACCGTGGGGTCTCCGCCCACAAAAATGCTCAGTTTGCCCTCGCGCGCGCCGTCGATGGCGTTGGTGATGGGACACTCCAGAAAATGGGCCTCTTGCGCCCGCGTGGCTTGGTCCACGCGTTGGGCGAGTTCAACGGAGGACGTGGAGGTGTCGATTAACACCATGCCCGCGCGCAGGTGCTGGCACAGGCCCTCTGGGCCCAAGAGCACCGACTCCACTTGGGGCGGCCCGGGCAAGGAGCAGATGACCACATCGGCTTGGGCCACCCCCTCTTGCAGGGTATTGGCCCAGGTGGCGCCAAGGTCGACCAAGGGAGAAGCGCGGGTGGGATCCAGGTCATGCACCACCAGGGGATGGCCGGCCCGACACAAATTGGCCGCCATCGGCTGGCCCATATTGCCCAGACCGACAAAAAAGAGGCGTGCTTTCATGTCTTGGTAAACCCAATGAAGAGCTGGCTCGCGGGGGTCTGTGCCGCGGCGGCGTCGGCTTGCAAGCCCAGTTGCGCGAGCATGGCGCAGGCTTGCTCAAAGGGGTAAGTCCTGTAATGAATGGTTTGGGCCATCACCCGCTGTGGGCCATCGTCCAAGAAGTAGTGCTTGATGAAGCCCGACTCGATGGGCTCGATTTCTTGCGAATACACCATGCCATTGGCAATCGGGCGTTGGTAGTTGAAGTGCGGCCCTTGGGTGCCGAGCATCAAACGCCCCCCGGTGGCGATGTGCGATGCCATTTTCTCCAGGCCCCGCAAATTGTCCTCATGCGTGGGAATGTGGCTCACCATGAAGGGCGCCTGACCCTCCTCCACCACAAAGTACCACACGCCCCCGTACGAGAACACCAAATCGTGTTGGTGCGGCAAGGCGAGCTGGCAGACATTTTGCTGTTGCAGTCGCACGTTTTGGTAGGGGCGCAAGCGGTTTTGCGCGATCGCCAGCATCTCGGGCGTGAGGTCGATCCCCGTGATGGGCACCTCGGGCTTGCGCCGTGCGAGTTCTTCAATGATGAGCCCCGTGCCGCAGCCCAACTCCAGCACGTGCCCAACGGCGTGTCCGTTGATCAGGCCGTCGACGATCTTCGGGTAATCGTAGTAACCCGATGTCATGATGGCATCGTAGTAACCCGACATATTGGTGTACCGGCCCATTGTCACCCCCTGAATTTGTCAATCAATTTAAAAATTCGAATAAATGTAGTTTTTATTGCTTCTACACGATTAAGGGAATTAACTTAGGTATTTACCCTTTGCAATTCCGGAGCCGTTGCGCCTCCTGTTGACCATGCTTTGTCGGAAAATAATTCTTAATTTGATGGCTTGGGTTCAGGCATCGAATTACCCTAGCCCCCAAATGGAGTCCGATCTTTGAACCCCCTTTACCCCAACACCCCACCCGCCAAGCCCAACCGTTCTCAAGCCCGCTTTGGCGCGCGATTGCTCTGAGGTGCCCATGCGCTTACCAACCCTCATCCAACACCTGCTGCTCGCGCTCGCCCTCTGGGCCGCGCACACGAGCGCCTCCGCCCAAGGGGCGGGAAACATTCGCATCATCACGCCCTTTACCACCGGCACGGGGTATGACACCATCGCGCGCACGGTGGGAAACCGCTTGGCGGAAAAACTCGGCACCCCCGTGGTGGTGCAAAACATGCCCGGCGCGAGCGGCA
>JACCED011833404.1_pt1 | contig 12224 bp, 15 predicted proteins | sample 7455021 | NCBI WGS metagenome assembly JACCED01 (sample SAMN15323456, study PRJNA562643) | freshwater metagenome | isolation source: river surface water | place: USA:Blue River Watershed | collected 2017-08-19
AACGACTTTCCAGATAGCACCCGCAAAACCGGAAACATCCCCATCACCCCATGATTTCACCCGACACCCAGCTCGTCATTGAAGCCTTGCATGCAGGGCAGGAGGCGCATCCGGTGATTGAGCCGTTGGCGCTGGATGAGTTGCTGGTGCTGGGCGAGGAAGGCGCGGCGGAGGCGGTGGCGGCGCGGGCGGATGCGATTCGCGAAATGGCGGAACAGCCGTTGGATCATGGTTGGGTGCCGCAGGATTGGTGGCTGTTCCTGCTGGAGCTGTGCCGGAAGCGGCTGGAGCATCCAGGGCGCGTGCTGGAGGTGCTCGTCAGCGGCGGGATTCGTGCGGGCAAGACGCATGTGGCGGCCTCGCTGGCCGTGCAGCATTGGAAGCATGCGCAGAAAGCTACGGTGTTCTGCATGTCGAGGCGCGAAGAGGACTCGCAGAACCTTCAGCAAAAGCCCATCGAGTCCTTCCTGCCGCCCGAGGCGCTCGGTGGTGCTGCGGGCAAGATCAAGCAGGACAAGCATCAAAAGGCCAAGTTCAGCGGCGGCAAGTTCACCGATAACCAGTTCAGCCGCTACCTCATCGTCACCGGGGCCAATGGCGAGCGCTACACCGGCGGTGGCATGGTGCAGTTCCGCTTCTTCACGCAGGAACTCGAGAGCTTCCGCGGCTACGCGCTCACTTTTGTATGGTCGGACGAAGGCATTCCCGTCGATCACGTCAAGGCGCTCAAGGATCGTCTCGCGTCGCGAGCCATTGAAACGCAGCGCGATGAGCACCGGAAGCAAATGCTGGCGCTCGAAAGCTACCTCGTGCCGCTCGCGGACGGTGTGCCTGGTGCCAAACGGCCGCATGGCGAGCTGCTCGGGGCGCTCATGCACGGCGTGCATCTCATCACCTACACGCCCGAGGAAGGCTTCACGCCGACGGTGCGCTACTTCATGCAGGGCGCGGTGAAGCCCGACAAATTCAAGGTCATCGCCCCCGAGCTGGCGGCCAAGGGCGGCTGCAAAGATCCGCGTGTGCCGAAGATCGCGTATCCGCTGGAGCCGACGCGCCTCGTTTGCTACCTCCACACCGCCGCCAACAAATACGTCAACGTTTATCCGCAGCTTTCCAAGGACTACGCTGGAGCCGATGAGAAAACCATTCGCATCAAACTGTATGGTGACGCCGAGGCGGCCAGCCGCAGCGAGTTCGAGGCCGTGTGGAAACCGGAGCAGCACCTGTGCGATTGGAAGGATCTGCCCCGCGATGGCACGCTTTACGAGATCATCGACGGCGCGGAGGCCAAGCCGTTCTTCATCGGCTGGTTTATCGTCGATCCCATGGGCCGGTTCTGGCAGGCGCAGGAATGGCCGTGTGAAAGCATCCCGATCGACGACATGATGCCCGGCCCGTGGGCCGTGATGAGCGAAAAGGACCGCATGAACGGCGACGAAGGCCCGGCGCAGAAACTACGGCTCGGCTGGAACTTCGAGCAGTATGCCGAGCTCGTCTGGCAGATGCGGCATCGCCTGCTGGAGAAGATGAAGGAAACCGGCGGCGAGTGGCAGGGGCGCACCGTGCAGCATCCCGTCAAAAGCGGCGATGCCATGCTGTGCGCGGAGCCCTTTGAAACGTATGGCGATCCGCGCTGGAGCCAGTGGAAAAGCGGAGCCACCGGCGCGACCATCCAGCAGGAGTTTTACGATCTGCCCAATGGCTTCACCATTCTCGTGCCCGATGGCGTTCGCGTGCAGGAAGGCCTGGCGCTGGTGCGCGATGCCTTTGCCACCACGATCCTGATGCAGCCCAAAGCCCGCGTGAACCGCGAATGCACCAACACCATCTTTGGCGTGCAAAACTTAACCATCCCCGACTACGCCGAGCAGACCAAACGCAAAGACGAAGCCTGCAAAGACCCCGTGGACGTGTGGCGCTACTTCTGCCTAGCAGGGCCGGAGCATGTGCCGCCTGCGGGTTTGGAGGTCGTCAGGGGCGGGAGTTATTGAGACAATTAGACAAGGAGACAATCAGACCATGAGCAAACACAATCCACCATCCGAAACTCGCTTGCTGATGCGGGCGCAATCTGCCCCATGGAGTGCGGGCGTTGAACTTTACATTGGCACGCGTGACCGCAAATCCAACGTGCGTGAAATCATCATGGAGCGCACGGAAGAAGCGACGGTGCCGCAGCCGAGTTTTGTGCTCGAAAATGATCAGGCGCAGGCGCTGATGGATGATTTGTGGCACTGCGGATTGCGCCCAACAGAAGGAACCGGCAGCGCCGGAGCGCTCGCAGCTACTCAGCAGCATCTCAAAGACATGCAGCGCCTTGTGTTTGAGTCCAAACTTTTTGCCAAGCGATAAACCATGACCACCACCCCAAAACCCACCGCGCCCGCCAAACCGGCAGGCAAGCCCGCGTTGAAAACCTTGATCACCTGGGCGGAGGTCATGGCGCATGCGCGGCGGGCTCGGATTGGCGAGCACACGGCGCGGAAGATCATCTGCCGACAGGACAGCCCGGCCAGAATCCTCTTGCCAACCATGACGGCTTACCGCTATGATGAGGCCGTTGTGCTGCGGGAGTTTGGGCTGCTTTGATCCATTCCTGCCCGCACGGCCATGCTCACTTCCGACCTCGAAACCGGCGAAACCTACGTCGTCGCCTCCGATGAAACGCTCGATCCCACCTGGGTGATTGATGAGATGACGCTCTCGCTCACCGATCTGGGGCCGTGGATTCAGGACATGCAGGACCATGAGCGCACCGCGCTGGCCGTTTGGGCCGGGCAGACGCAGGATGGTCGCAAGCATGCCGCGAACTACGGCAAGAAGGTGTTCCCCTTTGAGGGCTCCGCCGATTCCCGCGTGCATCTGGCAGGCGAGGCCATCGACCAGCTCACGATGCTGGAGATGCTGGCCATCGAAAGCGCCAAGGTGCAGGTCATCGCCATGGAGGCCAGCGATGCGGCTGCTTCCAAGAAGGTCGAGACGCTGATGAAATACGAGACTCGGCAGCGCCTGCGGGCCGAGCTGTGGCGCGAGCGCAATTTCGCCCGGCAGATCAAACACACGTGGGGCCATGCCGTGATGCACGTCGGCTGGGAACAGCGCATGGGCACGGCACAGGTCACGCTCAGCGTCGAGGATCTGGTCCAAGATCACACGCAGGCCAAGCTGGCCGAGGCCCGTCTGCAAGCCGCCGAGGCAGGCATGCAGCCCATCGACGCCGATGGCGAACTGCTCACACCCGAGCAGCAGCTCGCCATCGCTGATGCTGCCGAGGCCGAGCTGAACGACTTGCTGCTGGCGGAAGATGTCGCGCCCATCGTCGTCATGATTCGCCGCCGTTACCCGCTGCTTTCCCCCGTGCGGGCGCGGCGTGTGGCGCGTGAACTGCGCACCGAGGACAGCGTGACGTTCACCGCGCCCTATCGCAAACCGGGCAAGCCCTGTGTCCGCGCCTACCTGCCCGGCATCGACGTGTTTTACCCGCACTGGTGCGGCCAGGTAGACCGCGCCCCGTGGGTGGCGCACGTCGAGCAATACACCGAGCCTGAGATCAAAGCCAAGATCAAGACTGATGGCTGGAACGAGGAGGCTATCAACGCGCTTATTAAGATGGGGCCGAAGCCCGTCGTCGATACCTCCGCCGTGCTCAACACCACCGCCGCCAGTGTCGAGCGCATCCTGAACGAGCCTGCCCGCGACACCTTCACCGCCCGCTATCGCAATCGCGAACAGACGTGGTATGAGGTGCTGCGCATCACCGTTCAGACCGTCGATGAGGAAGGCTATCCTGCCGTGCAGGAACTCATTTTGCATCCGTCGCTGGTTGGTAAAGATCGCCGCAAAGCGGACAACGAACTCGTATTCGTCAACCGCCTGCTGGATTACTACTTCGACGGCGGCTGCTATGTCGATCTGCGGCGCGAATACAAAGCACGGCCGTTGTTCGAGAGCCGCGGCGTGCCGGAAATGGTCGGCACGCACCAATACCTGCTGAAGAGCACGCGCGATGCCAGCATGGACCGCACGAGCTTTGCCACCATGCCCATCGTCAAGGTTACGGGCCGACGGGCTGGCAGTGGTGCCCGCTGGGACTACGAGCCCGGCACGAAGCTGCCCGTCGAGTCCGGTGGCGATGCCGACTACATGCGCCCGCCTCCTTTGGATCAAGGCACCATCCTCGATGCCAACGAGATCCGCAAGGACGTGGCCAATCTGCTCGGCCTGCATCACCGCGAGATCGACGTGGCGAAGGTGCAGATGCACCAGCAATGGATCGTCGCCGGTGCGCTCATGGAGGAACGCGAGATCCTGCGCCGCATCCTGGCGCTGGATCAGCAGTTCATGGACCCGCTTTATGTCAGCCGCGTGCTTGGCAATGGCCCGCAGCCCTTCCAGGTCACCCGCGAAGAGATCGCAGGCAGCTTTGATTTCGTGCTCGAGTTTGACGTGAAGAGCCTGGACATGGAGTATCTGCAAAAGCGATGGAGCGCTCTGAAGGACGCCTTCAGCATCCCCGGTGTCGCCGGGCAGGTGCCCACGGTGCCCGTCGTGTCGTGGCTGCTCAACAACATCGATCCCGGCCTTGCCGATCTGGTCACCGGCAGCCTCAGCGAGCGCAATGCCGCCGAGGCCGAGGAAGAAAAAGCCGCCATCGCCATGCTGCTCACTGGCGTCGAGCCTACTGTCACCGAGAGCATGGATGCCGCCACCCGTTTGCAAGTCGATCAAGAGCAGATGCAGAAGAACCCCGCCGTGGCACAAGCCTATGCCGCCGGTGGTATGTTCACCGAGATGCTCAACCGCCGCATGGCCGCCTTCCAGTTTGCCATCCAGCAGCGCACGGAGAATGCGCAGGTCGGGCGGACGGGGTTCAAGCCGGTCGTCGAATGATGAATGACGAAACCAGAATGAGGAATGCCGAACATGCCACGCCCAGCCAAACGCCTGCTCATTGAAACCTGCATGGAGGCCGGTCCTTTGACCGAAGGCCAGATTGCGGATGCACTCGAAGCCACGCATGACACGCGGGAGATGCGGGCCGTGATGAGCCTGCTGGAGTGCTTCATCGCTGAAGCGCATGCGGAGATGACCGTGCGCAATCAAGAGTCACGCATCCGCGATGAGGCCAGCGGCGCGGCGCGATACCTGAAGGACTTGCGAGCGGACATCATCCGCCTCACAGCACGGAAGAAACCGGAGGCTAAAGCGGAAAACTGAACCGCAAACGATCTCAAACCATGGCAAACGGTGGCAAACGAGGGCAAACCGGGAGGGCGTGTGATTGTCGGTGAGCAGGCGGTGTGATGCAGTGGCGGCGTGCGCAGGGCGCACGTCTTATGTTGATTTCATCTCATGCGGTTCCAAACGCACCGGCTGCCCGCTCGGCAGGTGGTGATGTCGCCTCCGCAGGCGGCACGGGCTCGAACGCACCCGTAGAAGCTGGCGTTCAGGGCGGTCCTGGCGGATCTCCGTTGTCCCTTTTTGAGTCACTGGCCGGCCACACGGTTGCCGAGCAGTTGGCCGCGATGGGTGAGGCGGAAGGAGTCAAGACAGAGCCGGTGAAGGCGAAGGCCAAAAGCCAGCCGACACAAGCCGCCGCGATACCGAAGTCTCCACCTGTCACCTCGACAGCCGACGATGAGGACGACGCGGGCACCGATGACGCCGATGAGTCCAACAGCACGGACGGGACCAATCAGGAACGCGATGCGATCCTGCCCGACGATGAGGACGACTCTGCCGAGGTGACCGCCGAGGACGAATCGGATGCTGACGACTCCAGCGACGATGCGGACGACGGGGAAGCAAGCGACAAAAACGACGCTCCCGAGGACACGAAGGAAGCCGCCGCCAAGCTCAAGGCACTGGAGAAGGACAATTTCAAGACGCGGGCCAAAAACCGCGAACTGCGTGAGCAGCTTGAGAAAATCCAAGCCCGTGTGCAGGAGCTGGAAAGCCAGGGCACGACAGCAGGCACGCCGCTCTACGGCATGCCGGAAGGATTCGAGGCCGTGAAAACGGAGAAGGATCTGACCCAGCTCGAAGCGCAATGGCAGGCAGCCAAAGAGTGGGCCGAGGATCACGAGCAAGAAGGCTACACCGGCAAGGACGCGCAAGGCAACGAGGTGGAATACACCCCGCAGCAGGTGCGCCAATACCGCCGCCAGATGGAGAAGGCACTGAAGCAGGCCGACAAAGCCCGCAGCGTGCTGAAGGACCGACTGGCCAAGGAAGCCGATGCCAAGGCCATCGCCAGCAAGAAGTATCCCTTCGTGCTCGATGCCACCAGCAGCCGCCATGCCCTCGTGAAAGAGATCGAGTCAGAGCATCCCGAGATCAGCCTGAGCCCGCAGCGTGCCCTTCTTCTGGGTCGCCTCGCCGTGGCCAAGCTGCTCGAAAGCGGTGCTTACGAACTCGTGAAGAAAGGCAGCAGCAAACCCGCCGCCGCCAGCGTCGCCAAGAAAGTCGCCCCGCCTGCTCCCCCGCCGCCTGCTCGCCGCCAGGCCTCCCGATCGGACCAGCCATCACCCTTTGCCAGCGTCGCCATGAGCCTCGCGCAAAGCACGGTCGCCAGTCTGAAGGATGCCGCCTGACCTGTGGTGCCCGGACCCTCGCGGAAAACCTGAACCTCAAACTTCACCTTTTCCAAGATCATGCCCGCCACCTTTGAACGCACCCAAGTGGGACGCCGCGAAGACCTCGCCGACGCCATCTATAACATCGACGCGAAGGACTATCCTTTGCTCTCCTCCATCCCGAAAGGGAAAGCCGCCGTCAAGACCCGCTTTGACTGGCAGGCCGACAGCTACGCCACCCCGAGCACCGACGGCGTTGTCGATGGTGCCGACGTGAGCACCTACGAAGACGCCGCCGAAAATCGCGGCCTGCTTTCCAACTACGTCCAGAAGGTGCGCCGCACCCCGATGGTCACGGAGATGGCGCAGGACGTTTCCGACGTGGCCGGCCTCGCCTCCGAAATGGCTGGCGCCATCGCGAAGAAGACCATCGAGTGCAAACGCGATGTCGAAGCCACCCTTGGCAGCGACAACGAAGCCCAAGCCGACAACGGCACGGTGCCCTACAAGACCCGCGGCCTCGGCAAGTGGGCGCTCAGCACCGCGCAGGCCGTGCTTCCGGTGCCCTCCGCCTTCCGCACGCCCTCCGCCAGCATCGACGCCACCGCTCTCGCCAGTGTGACCCGCGCCGTCGTGAACAACGTCATGAAGAGCCAGTATGCTCAGACCGGCAAACGCGGCACCTACATGCTCGTGTGCGGCACCAGCCTCAAGGCCCGCTTCACCGAGATGGTCGGCTATCAGCCCACCGTCGCCAGCAACACCGCGATCCTGCAAACCAATCGCGGCACCGGCACCAAATGGCAGGACACCATCGAGAGCTTCACGGGTGACTTCGGCACCTACGACCTCGTGCTGTCCAACTGGCTCGGCTTCACCGCCGGTGCGGCCGATGCCCGCCGCGGCTACGCCATCGACCCCTCCATGCTGGAGCTGAAGTTCAACAAGCAGTGGGCCTACAAGGCGCTGCCTGATCTGGACGGCGGCCCGCGTGGCGTGATCAGCGCCATCTTCGGCCTCGCGGTCAAAAACCCGCTCGGCCTCGCGAAGTTCGCCGCCAGCTCTGACTAACCCTGACACCGGGGCCGCGTAAAGAGCGCGGCCCCGGATTTCTTCCCCTCGCAGATTCATTCTCACCCACTTTTTGAAAGGACACTTTTATGGCTGACCAAGCAGTTACCCTCTCCACCGCCACCAGCGCCAGCAATGGCGTCAAGATCGCCGTTCTCTCGGCAGAAGTCGCCGCGCAGACCGGCTTCACGCACGCCTTCCGCGTGCCGTTCGACATCCTCAACAACTCCTCGTGGACCACGCAGGGCGATACCGTCACGGTCACGCTCGGCACCACTCCGGCCCGCTATCAGGTGGACCGCGTGGCCGTCAACGTCCCGACGGCCTTCGCCACCACCGGCACGCTCACCATCAGCGTCGGCACCAGCAGCAACACTGCGCTGTCCCTTGCGGCTGCGAGCTGCAAGAGCGACACGCAGCTCACCGCTGCCGCTGGCTGTGTCACGGCCAACAAGGTCGAAGGCACCAGCGCTGCCACGCTGCAATGCCGCTTCACGACGCAGGGCAGCACCGGAGCCCCGTCGGACATCACCGCAGGCGTCGCCGAGATCTTCCTGCGGATCATCGACGTGGCCGCGCTGATCTAATGCTTTGCCGTCGATCCTGACGGCAAACCCAAACGCCTCACAGCACAACCTGCTGCGACTCGGATCAAACCGGGCCGCAGCAGGGGCTGGCGATGGCTGCTCGAATCGTCTGCTTCACCTTTTCCTGACTCATGTTTGACTCCGAAGAACTCATTGCCGAGCTGCACGCGCAGGGTGGACCCGCGCTCGTGGCCGCTGTCGAGAAGGAGTTTCGCACGGGCTGGGAATTGCAGAAGCACTGGGCCATGCAGAAAGAGCAGAGCCGCAGTGAAGTGGCTCATGCCCGCAGTGCCGCCGTCGATGGCCTCGGCTACATCTCCAGCAGCATCGACTCCAATTCCTATTTCTATTGGCTCAACAAAGGCCGGAAAAAACTCGGCTGTCAAAACGTGTGGGCGGAGGATGAGTTTCGCCGCGACTACGCCAAGAAGAACAGGCAAAGCGTCGTCAAGTATCAAAGCGCCAAGCCCCGCAGCGGCTGGACGCCTGACATGGATGCCAACACCGGCGCCGCGCCTGCCATCGTCATCGGGAGCAAGTATGGAATGGGGGTGGCCGCATGAGGGGCATTGCCTTCAAAACGCTGCGCGATGGCTGCATCGAAGATGCCGGCCTGCTCACCGCTCAAGATGCCGCGATGAATGCGCGGTTCACTTCCTACATCAACACCGCTCTCGATTACGCCTACCCGTGGAACCTCGACGGCTGGCCGGAGCTGCGCAAGGCGACCTCCGAAACCGTGACCTCGCAGGTGATCGACCTCGACACCGTGGGCGCTGGCTACTGGGGAGCCTGCCACATTCTTGGCGTGACCAAGGAGCACCCGTGGAAAAGCAGCAATCCCACGCCCCGCGACTACACCGTCACCGGCAGCGGCATCACCGTGCCGGACACCGTGACCGATGCCACGCTCTATGTGGCGCACATCGAGGCACCTCCCGTGTTCTCCAGCACCGCCTGGGCCACCAGCACCGCGTATGTCGTCGGCGATGTGCGGCTTGAGAGCAATGATTGCTACTACTGCCTGACCGCTCACACCAGCGGCACCTTTGCCACGGATCTCGCCGCCAGCAAATGGGCCGTCCTCAAGGTGCCCGCCTTCCTCAACATCCCTCTGCGGCAATCCATCGTGCAGGCCTACCTGCGGACCGGAGCCCAAGAGCAGACCAGCCAGAGCATCCAGAAGCTGCTTGATTTCCATCTTTCTCAAATCGCCACCCGGCACACCACCGCCATCCGCTGACCGCCATGCAGACCACCATTGACACCAAAAACTTCCAAGGCGCTGGCGTCCCCAGCAGCTTTACCAAAGCCACCGCCGACGGCACCGTCTTCACGCTCGCCAAAGGTGAGGTGGGTTTTATCCAGAACCTCGACGATGCCGCGCTAGCCGTGAAGCTCGGAGCCTCCGCCAGCACGACCAGCTTCAACATCATCCTCCAAGCCGGATCGGCCGCCGATGATGGCAAGGGCGGCTTCATCTACATCACCGATTACGTCGGCGCTGTCAGCGTCGCCGCCATGAGCGGCACCGCTTCTTACATCGCCTGGAAACGCGTTCTCGCCTAAGCCCATGACGCACCTGCCTCGCAGCCCCTCGCAGCTTGTGAACCCGCTGGCCCGCCAGCGGTTCATCGGTTACGGGACGGCACCGGGCGGCGCGGCGTTTGTCGGGGCGCTGGATGCTTACACCACCAATCTGGTAGCGCTCTACTCGCCGTTCAAGCGGCTGCTTGCCAGTTACACGGGCAATGGCATCCGCGTGCGGCGGAGCAGTGATAGCACGTTGCAATGGATTGGCTTCAATGCGGATGGCTCGTTTGATGAAACGAGTTATCTGGCGTTCATCGGTGCGGGCAATGGCTTTGCACACACGGTGGCGGATCAAAGTGGGGCGGGGCGGAATGTCAGTCAAAGCACCACCGCTGCCCAGCCGCAGATCGCAAAAGATGCCAATGGGGATTATTATCTTTATGCGCCGGGTGCAGGATTCGGGACGACTTCCATGCCTATTTCAGGCTTGAGTATTGCTTGCACAGATTTTACCTTGTGGACTGTTTCAAGTTCTTCTGGCTATGCCTTTGTGCCGATCATGACGCGAGACGATGGGCTGTTGAAAGAGCGTCAGATTATCAATTATGGCAGCTCGATGGTAGCGACAATTTATGATAATGCTGTTGGCACCGAGGCCACTATTGGCAGCACCAATACCAATGTGTATTCGATCATTTCGGCCGCAGGCAGTGGCGGTAATAAAATCAGCAACCGGTTGACTACCGCCACTGGCACGCGTGTGGTCAATAGCTGCACGATCAACCGCATTGGCATTGGTTACAATTCAGGTGGCCCTTTTTGGTCGCAAAACTCACGTTTTTACATCGGTGCCGTCTGGTCCGAAGACAAAGGACCGGGCGCTGACTTTGCCGCACTGGCCACGCTTGGCCGCACTCTCATTCCCGCTGCTCAATGACGCACTACGTTCCAGCTTCCACCGAAACCAACGCGCTGCTGCTGAGCGATGCGTTGTTTGCCCTTGCGGTGCCGCGTGCATTGCAGCCGAGCGATGGCCGGCAGGATGCCTTTGAGGTCATCACGGCGCTGAATGGCTCGCCGTGGCTCGTGGTGCCGGATGAGTTCACGCTCGTCATGCACCCGGACGCGGAAATCAACGGTCTCGCCGATGTGCTGCTGCCGTATGAGTCTCAAGGCTACATTCCGGCCGGCACGATTGCCGGGCTCGAGGCGTGGATTGAGGCCACCCGCGTGCTACCCACCGTGGCGGAGCGGACCTTCTGCCCTTGGGACAAGTTCCCCGCTTTCTTCAAAGGACTGTCCAAGTCCTGGCAGCAAATGGTCGATGCCGGACTGCTGGCATTACCCGCAGGAATGCCGTGAACATCATGGAGGAAAACGAAGAAATCATCAAACTGGGGACTGTTCATGGGTGGGTGTTCAAGATTTCCCTATGGGCTGCTCCGTTGTTCTTTGTTTGGACGGTTAACACCATCTTGGCGCATGATCGCGACATCGCCGTGCTGAAGATGCAGGTGGCCATGCAAGGCACCAAAGGCATCTCGCAAAGCGTGAACGTGGGCCAGCATGACAAGGCGGCTGCGGAAACCGCCACCACCGCCCGCACCTGGCTGACCACCAAAGACGTGGCCGCCCGCGAGAAGGTGGATGAGCGCACGGTGCTCAACTACATCGAGCAGGGCATGATCGAGCCCGCGCCGGTCAAGGCCGGCAAGGCCTGGCAGATTGCCGCCCATTTCCGAATCATTCCGAAAGACGCCGAAACGTGCGGAGAGATTCCGCAAGGCCCGTGACCGCATGACGCAAACCACTTTCGCACGCCGTCGCCGCAAGGTGAGCGTGCTCCGCCAGAACATCGACAACCTCTATCCCATCCTCAATCCCATGGACAACATCTTGAAGAACTGGAAAACCTCGCTGGCGGGCCTCGTCGGCATCATCGCCATCATCGTCAGCACCTGGCTGCCTGAGTATCAGGTGGAAATGGACAAGGCCATCGTCGTGCTCATGGGCCTCGGGCTGCTGCAAGCTCGCGATCCCAAGAGCAACATCACCGGGCCGGGCAGCTTCATCTCTAAGCTGATCCTCATCGGCTGCACGCTGGCCTGCCTTTCCTCGTGCACCAACGGCCAGTTCATGGGACTCGACTCCAAAGGCTGGACGAATGTGCTGGTGGATGGGGGCAAAACGCTGTCGAAGCAGGCACCATCGGCCTTTCTGCAAGCCTACGCCGCCGAGCAGAACCGCCCGAAGACCAGCGCGAAGCAGCCCATCGATGTGCAGCCCATCGTCATTACGCCGGAGCCTGCGCCCTCGCCCACGCAATCCTTTCTTACCCGTTGGTTTTGATGCCATGCTTTGCGCGAACTGCCATCACGATGGACGCACGACACCTGCCACCTGGCAGACGAAGCGCCTCGCGGTGTGTGATGAGCACAAGGCCTACCATGAACGCCTC
>JACCED011998376.1_pt1 | contig 12221 bp, 13 predicted proteins | sample 7455021 | NCBI WGS metagenome assembly JACCED01 (sample SAMN15323456, study PRJNA562643) | freshwater metagenome | isolation source: river surface water | place: USA:Blue River Watershed | collected 2017-08-19
GAATGCTGTTTTTGGCGCGGGATGTCACCCATTCGGTGCATCTAAACACCCGCAGCTATGCAAAACACAAAGCATTGCAGAAGTTTTATGACGGCGTCATCGACCTAGCCGACAAGTTTGCTGAAGCCTACCAAGGCAAGTACGGCTTGATTGGCCCGATCTCGCTGCACTCTGCCAAAAAGACCACCAACGTGGTGGAGTTTTTGGAAAATCAGCTGGAAGAAATTCATGCTGTGCGCTACAAGGTTGTCGATAAGGATTGCACTGCGATCCACAACATCATCGACGAAATTGAAGGGCTGTATATGTCAACGCTGTACAAACTGAAATATCTTGCTTGAGGTAAAACATGGCAAATTACACCTACATCACGGCTTCGGCCAACATTAAACCAATGGCTGGCAAGCTCAAGGGTATCTTTGTCAGTGCAGCCTCCAGCACACCGACAATTACAGTCTACGATTCGGCAGCTGCGACCACCACAACAACCATTCTTGGCACCTTCACACCTGCCGCCGCAACATCGTATCTGTTGCCTTTGGACGGCGCGTATGCTAAAAATGGTATCTATGTGGTAATTAGTGGCACGGTCAATGCCACGGTCATCTACGAATAATTTTGTTTTACCCGCACTGACGCGGTACGTCAGGGATTCTCTAGGAATCGACAATGTCTGAAGAAACAAGCAATCAGTTAGCGGATTCACCCGCGCCAGAGCAGGCACCAACGGCAGAGCCTGTAGCTGTAGAAACAACCGCGCCGGAGAATGAACAGCCGACCGAACAGCAGTCCAAGACCTTCACACAAGAAGAGCTGGATGCAATCGTAGGCAAAAGGCTTGCAAGAGAGCAAAGGAAGTGGGAACGCGAGCAGGCACGTAGAGCGCAAACAGCACCTACCCCTGCAGAGTTGCCGCCTGTCGAGAATTTTGATTCCGTTGACGCGTATGCGGATGCACTAGCAGCGCGCAAGGCTGAAGAATTGTTGGCACAGCGGGAAGTCGAACGGCAGAAAATGGATCTGCTCGACGCGTATCACGATAGGGAAGAAGAAGCACGGAGCAAGTATGATGACTTTGAACAAGTCGCTTACAACCCCAAGCTGCCAATCTCTAACGCGATGGCTGAGACGATCCAAGCGTCGGATGTTGGCCCTGATATTGCGTATTACTTGGGCTCAAATCCGAAAGAAGCCGCGCGTATAGCCTCACTGAATTCGCCCATATTACAGGCCAAAGAAATTGGCAAGATTGAAGCAAAAATTGCTTCTGAGCCGGTTTTGAGAAAAACGACAAGCGCCCCACCACCTATCGCGCCCATATCGGGTAGAGGCTCTGGAGCGCCGTCTTATGACACGACTGACCCACGTTCTATCAAGAACATGACTACGTCAGAGTGGATTGAGGCGGATCGCCAGCGTCAGATAAAGAAGTGGGAAGCTCAACGTAACCGCTAACTTTTTAGGATATCAATCATGGCAAACTCGATTCTTACCATCGACATGATTACTCGGAAGGCTCTCGAAATTCTCGAGAACAACCTGGTACTCACTCGTAACGTCAACCGTCAGTACGACGACTCTTTCGCCGTTGAAGGCGCAAAAATTGGCTCGACTCTGCGTATTCGTTTACCAGACCGCGCTCTGGTGACCGACGGCGCCGCTCTGCAAGTGCAGGACGACAACGAACAGTTCACCACCCTGACCGTGGCTTCCCAGAAGCACATCGGTGTGAACTTCACCTCCGCTGAACTCACCATGCAGTTGGATGACTTCGCAGAGCGTGTTCTGAAGCCTCGTATTTCGCAGCTGGCCTCCAGCATCGATGCTGACGTTGCTAACGCATACAAAAACATCGGTAACTCGGTTGGCACCCCCGGCACCACGCCTTCGACTTCGCTCGTTCTGCTGCAAGCTCAGCAGAAGCTGAACGAAAACGCAGCTGTGATGTCGCCACGCTACGCAACTGTTAACCCAGCTGCCAACGCTGGTCTGGTTGAAGGCATGAAAGGTCTGTTCAACCCAACCGACACCATCAGCCGCCAGTTCAAGAACGGCATGATGGGCACCGGCGTTCTGGGCTTCGACGAAGTCAACATGTCGCAGTCGATCAAGCAGCACACCAACGGCGACTGGGGCACCACCATCACTGTGACTTCGACTGTCACAACTGAAGGTCAGTCCACACTGCCAATCAGCTTTACTGGCTCGTCTAAGACATGGAATGTCGGCGACGTGTTCACTATCGCTGGCGTGTTTGCTGTCAACCCACAGACCCGTGAATCGACTGGTTCGCTCCAGCAGTTCACTGTGACTGCAGCTACTTCTGGCTCTTCGACTGCTACGCTGAACATCTTCCCAGCGCTGTATTCGGCAAGCCAGGCTCTGGCCACTGTGACTTCGCTGCCTGCTTCGGGCGCTGCTGTCACCATGCTGGGTTCGGCTGCTACTGCCTACCCACAGAACCTCGTCTACCACAAAGATGCGATCACTTTTGCGACCGCTGACTTGCTGATGCCACAAGGCGTTGACATGGCTTCCCGCCAAGTCCACAACGGCATTTCGATGCGTATTGTTCGTCAGTACGACATCAACAATGACCGTCTGCCTTGCCGTATCGACGTTCTGTACGGCTACAGCACAATCCGTCCGCAAATGGCTTGCCGCGTCTGGGGCTAAGCATTGGTGGGGGCTTCGGCCCCCATACTGACTCTATTTGAAAGGAAATTATCATGGCTCTTCCTAACGGCGCTGGTGGATACCAGCTTGGCGATGGCAACCTGGGCGAGGCAGTTCTTGGCGTCCAGTCTATCCCTACAACTCTGACCGGCGACACCACCCTGACTGGCGCTCAAGTAGCTGCTGGCCTCGTTGTGTGCAACAAAGGCAGCGACGCAACTCTGACAGTCACTCTGCCTACAGCAGCTTTGCTGGACGCAGCTATTCCTAGCGCGAAGGTAGGTTCTTCGTTTGAGCTGACCATTACCAACAACAATAACAGCGGCGCATCGTCTACTGTTCCAGTTACCACTGGTACAGGCATCACGATCTACGGTTCTGTTACTGTTCCACGTTTTGGTGCTTACACATACCTGTTCGTTCGCACTGGCGATGCTGCTTACTCAGCATTTCTGAAGTAAATCTGCGGGGGCTTCGGCCCCCGTTATTTAAAGGATAGATCATGTCTAATACCAAGCCTATTGGTGTTGCGTATACGGATCAAGACATCGTCGGTGCCCAGTACATTCTGTCTGATGAACAGTTTGGCTACACCGCTGCTGCTCAAGGTACGGTTACGCAAGCTACCAGCAAGTCGACCGCAGTCACGCTGAACAAGTCTGCTGGTCAAATCACGATGAATAACGCTGCACTCGCCGGCGCTACCAACGTGACTTTTACGCTTAACAACTCGTTTATCAGTGCAAACGATATTGTTATCCTAAATATCGCTGCCGGAGCTACTGCAGGTTCGTACAACTGCTGGGTATCTGGCTTGAGCGCAGGCGCGGTGTCTATTACCGTGCGCAACATTTCTGGCGGTTCGCTGTCAGAAGCCGTAGTTATCAACTTTGCGCTGATTCACTGCGCCTAAAACATAGGGGCTTCGGCCCCTATCTACCCTATGACAATTTATCTTCGACACGCTGTTCACGGCACCAAAGTCGCCAACATGGATTTGGAAGCCGAATTTGATGAACAAAACGGATGGGAGCGGTATAATCCCGACACGCCTTCGGCTCCCGAAGCAGCGGCGCCAGTCAACGAGCTGGAACCCAAACGTCGTCGTAGCCGCCCGCCTGCAGAGGTTGCGGCAGTAGAATAAGGAGCCTGCATGGCAACCGCTTTCGACCAGATCAAAGCAGCACTCCGGCTGATTGGCCAGCTGGCCGAAGGCGAAGAGCCTACACCGCAGGCTGCTCAAGATGCCTTGAACGCCATGAATCAAATGATTGATTCGTGGAATACTGAGCGTCTGGCCGTGTTTTCAACGGAAGATCAGATCTTTCTTTGGCCGACCGACACCATCACCCGCACGCTGGGGCCAACCGGCGACTTTGTGGGCAATCGTCCTATTCTGATTGACGATGCAACGTACTTCCGTGATCCGCAAACCAACGTGTCTTACGGCATCAAGCTGATCAATCAGCAGCAGTACGACGGCATCGCGGTCAAGACCGTGACCAGCACCTACCCGCAGGTCATGTTCGTCAACAACACGTTTCCCGACATCACCATGACCATTTATCCGAAGCCCACACGGCTTTTGGAATGGCATTTTGTGTCGGTGCAGCAGCTGGATAAGCCAGCAACGCTCAACACCACCTTGTCCTTCCCGCCCGGCTATCTGCGAGCGTTCAAGTACAACTTGGCGATGGAGATTGCCAACGAATTTGGTGTTGAGCCTATGCCGCAGGTTGTGCGGATTGCCATGACGTCCAAGCGTAATCTGAAGCGCATCAACAACCCAGATGACGTGATGTCCATGCCGTACTCGCTGGTTGCTACCCATCAGCGCTACAACATCTACGCAGGTAACTTCTGATGGAGGTTACTTTTCGTTCTCGCTGGTTTGAGTTCAACGTGCGCACTAAACGCATGTACTCGCCCGCGCTCGAAATCTTTTTGCCGCCCCAGTTAGCCGCCCGGTTTGGCGATTGGCTTTGGTCTACTGGCAAAGGCTTACGTAAGTTAGGTGCAGAGTGAAGACGCCCATCTTAGGCCAATCCTATGTGGCTCGCAGCGTCAACGCTGCGGATAGCCGCATGGTCAACCTGTACCCTGAAGCCACACCGGCGCCAGAGGGTAACGAGCCTGCGTACCTGAACCGGGCGCCTGGCTTGCGTAAGCTGGCAACCGTCGGTACTGGCCCCATCCGTGGGTTGTGGGCTTACGGTGGGTACGGCTACGCCGTGTCAGGCGCTCGTCTGTACCGCATCGACACCAACTGGACGGTCACACCAATCGGCGGTGTGTCGGGCACTGGCCCCGTGTCAATGGTCGACAACGGCACGCAGCTCTTCATTGCGGCTAATCCTGACGGGTACATTTACGACGCGACGACCGAGGCGTATGCTGAGATTACCGACGTGGATTTCCCAGGCGCGGTGACAGTCGGCTATCTGGATGGTTACTTCATCTTTCAGGAACCCAATTCAGACCGTTTTTGGACATCTGAGCTACTCGATGGCACTCAGATTGACCCGCTGAGTTTTGCCAGCGCTGAAGGTATGCCAGACCGGTTGGTGTCGCTGTTTGTCGACCATCGTGAAGTGTGGCTGTTCGGCACGCAATCCGTTGAGGTCTGGTACGATGCTGGCACAACGCCTTTTCCGCTGGCTCGCATCCAAGGGGCGGTCAACGAGCTGGGCTGCGCTGCGACGTATTCGGTTGCCAAGATGGACAACTCGCTGTTTTGGTTGGGGGCTGACGCCCGTGGCCAAGGCATCGTGTTTCGGGCGCAGGGCTACTCTGGCCAGCGGGTGTCCACTCACGCGGTCGAGTACGCTATCCAGAGCTACGGCACGATCTCAGACGCGATCGGCTTTACGTACCAGCAAGACGGCCACTCGTTCTATGTGCTGACCTTCCCGACCGCCCAAAAGACATGGGTGTTCGACATGGCTACCCAAGCCTGGCATGAGCGCGCCGGGTTTGCTAACGGCGAATTCATTCGCCACCGCGCCAACTGCCAGATGTTCTTTAACAACGAAGTGGTGGTCGGCGACTTTCAAAATGGCAAGATCTACGCGTATGACTTGGACGTGTTTGCCGACGACAACCTGCCACAGAAGTGGCTGCGGTCATGGCGGGCGCTGCCAACCGGCCAGAACAACTTAAAGCGTACTGCCCAGCACACCCTGCAGTTAGAGTGCGAGACGGGTGTGGGGCTGATCACGGGGCAAGGCAACGACCCGCAGGTCATGCTACGTTGGTCAGACGACGGCGGCCATACGTGGTCGAACGAACACTGGACGGGCATGGGCAAGATCGGCAATTACGGCTACCGTGCTTTCTGGCGCCGTCTTGGCATGACGACTAAGCTGCGTGACCGCGTGTACGAGGTGTCGGGCACCGACCCCGTCAAGATCGCTATTATGGGTGCCGAACTTGTGTTGACCGGCACCAATGCCTAACCCAGATAACGAGCCACAATTACCCAAGAATCAGTCGCCAATCATTGACGACCGGACGGGGCTTGTCTCGCGAGATTGGTATCGGTTCTTCCTAAACCTGCTTAACAAGGCCAACACCGGCGGTGGCGGGTCAGGCACGGTCACCTCGGTCAACGTCTCCGGCGGCACTACGGGTTTGACAACGTCCGGCGGACCGGTCACAACGTCAGGCACCATCACACTAGCAGGTACGCTCAATGTCGCTAACGGCGGCACAGGCGCCACTACTGCGGCAGGGGCTCGCACTAACCTGAGTGTGCCCAGCACAACGGGATCCGGCGCATCAGGTACGTGGGGTATCGACATCACCGGCAACGCCGCTACGGTCACCAACGGCGTCTATACGACAGGCTCATACGCTGACCCTACGTGGATCACATCGATTGCCGGCAGCAAGGTTACCGGCAACATCAGCGGCCAAGCCGGCAGCGTGGCTAACGCTCTGACCGCAGGCGCCGGCATCTCGTACAGCGTCGGTACGACCTACGACGGCTCAGTGGCTGTCACCATCAACAACTCGGCACCTGACCAAACAGTGTCGCTGACCGGCGGCACAGGCATCAGCACGTCGGGCACGTACCCCAGCTTTACGATCACCAACACCCTGCCTGACCAAGTAGTGTCACTGACGGGCGGCACGGGCATTAGTACGTCAGGCACGTACCCCAGCTTTACGGTGACCAATACGGCACCGGATCAGGTGGTGTCGCTGACCGGCGCAGGCACGACCAGTGTCACAGGTACGTACCCGAACTTCACCATTACGTCGAACGACCAATACGTAGGCACGGTCACCAGTGTGTCTGGCACCGGTACGGTCAACGGCATTAGCCTGTCTGGCACAGTCACATCCAGCGGCAGCCTGACACTAGGTGGCACGCTCTCCAACGTCAGCCTGACTACGCAGGTAACGGGCACGCTGCCGATTGCCAACGGCGGTACAGGCCAGACGACTGCCAGCGCAGCATTCAACGCCTTGTCGCCGGTCACCAGCACGGGCGACCTAATTATCGGTAATGGTGCCAACAGCTCGACTCGCCTGCCCATTGGAGCCAATACCTACGTGTTGACATCCAACGGCACGACAGCCACTTGGGCACTGCCGACCGGCTCGGGCGCAACCATTACGAATGACACCTCGACGTCCACAAACGTCTACCCGACGTTTGCAGCTGCGACCTCTGGCGCGCTGTCGACCATCTATACCAGCAACGCAAAACTACTATACAAACCTAGCACGGGTGAATTAACATCCACGGCAGTGGTGGCATCAAATGGCATATTTGTCAATAATTTAACTATTAACACCAGCTATACGATTGCCACGGGCACGTCCGGCATGTCGGCAGGGCCAATTACGGTGGCAAGTGGCGTAACGGTAACGGTGGCCAGTGGGTCACGATGGGTGGTAGCGTGAACGCGGTTGAGCTATTTGATCCTGACAGTACGGCGGTGGTTACGCCAGAGGTAATGCGGCAGAAAGTCGTTGCGCTGCAAGACGAGCTGTTGCAGATGCCGCAAGCCGATATTGTCACCGTGCATACGTTTTTGCCAGGCGTGTACGAGCGAAAGATTATTGTGCCGCCGTGGACAGTATTGACGGGGGCAGCGCACAAGACGGACTACCGCGTGCGGCTGGAAAAGGGCACAATAGCTGTCAATATTGATACGGAAGTGGTGGTACTGACAGCACCCTGTGAGTTTGACGCCAAGGCAGGTGAACAGCGCGCCGGGCGGGTGTTTGAAGACGAAGTGGTGTGGGTGGACATTTACCCTAACCCAGACGACTGCCAAGATTTAAGTGTCATTGAAGATCGGCTGTATGTAGTGCCCGAATGCGGATTAGGTGACACACGCAGACGGTTGGCGATTGAATCGGCGCAAGCGGACTACCAATTGTTTTTGGAGCAGTTAGGAATAGACCAAGACACAATGGACGCTATAGTAACCATTGAAAGCGATTTGATTGATATGCCGGAAGGGCACGACGTAGAGCTAAAGGCGTCGCCAGTGCATGGTATTGGGATGTTTGCAACGCGGCACTTTTTTGCGGGCGAAGTTATTTGCCCAGGCCGATTGGATGGTAAGCGTACCCCAGCAGGGCGGTACATTAACCATTCGCAAGACGCTAATGTAATGCCGTACAAGTTTGGTGATGATTTATATGTAATTGCCTTAAAAGATGTGGGCATCGGTAATGAGCTTCTTATCAACTACCGAGATGCCGTGGGCACAAATTTTGGCTTTTACTTATCTGGGGAAACATTATGTCAGGATTCATAGCAGGCAGCGTAATTCAAGGCGGCGCGTCGTATGCTGGGGCAAAAGCACAAGAACGTGCTGCTGACCGCGCGACCGCTGAACAACGCCGTCAATTTGAACGTCAGATTGAATTACAAGAACCGTTTCGTCTAGCGGGCGTTAACGCGCTGCCTGAATTGATTGAAGCTTCTCGCTACACGCCGTTTAGCATGGAGCAATTCCAACAAGATCCAGGCTATGCCTTTCGTATGCGCGAAGGCTTAAAAGCACTTGACCGCACGGCTGCTGCACGGGGCGGTTTGTTAGGTGGTAACCAGCTGCGTGGCATTACTCAATTTGGGCAAGACTTGGCGTCTCAAGAGTACACCAATGCGTTTAACCGCTATCAGGCCGAACGTGCGGCTAAATTAAATCCACTGCAAAGTTTGGTTGGTATGGGGCAAACTAACGCAGCAACTATGGCGCAACAGGCAGGGCAGTATGGCCAGAGTATGGCTGAGAATGCATTGATGCGAGGCAACATGAAGGCATCTCAATATGCAGGGCTGGCAAACGCTGCAACAAGCGGCATAAGCGGGTATTTAAACGCTCAGCAAAACAAACGGATAATGGATAAGTATTTTCCAGAAATTGGCCCTACCGATAGGACTGGATAAATTATGGCTGGCATTGATTACAACATCTTGAATCAAATTAAAGGCGTTCAAATTGAACCGCCAGAAAATGCCATGATGCGCGCCATGCAGTTGCGCGGGCTGCAAGAAGCTTCGCAAATGAATGCGTTGAAGATGCAAGAGTATCAACAAGACGTAATGGAAAAAAACGAGCTTGCCAAGATATATGCTAACCCTGATTTAAAACCTGGGTCGCAAGAATTTTTTAACGAAATTTATCGCCGCGCCCCGCGCGCTGCCGATAAGCTTGCTACCGCTGAAGTACAACGCCAATTAGCGCTTTCAACACAACAAACGCGAGAACAACAACGCCGAGAAGCAGAACAAAAGCTCAAAAAAGAGGAGGAAGATTATCGTTCTGGCGTTAGAAACAATCGGCTAATTCAGATTGCAAACGCGGAAACGCCTGAAGAAGCGTATGAGATGTTGCAGCACTATTATGGGCAAGGCGATTTGGGCTACGCTGATTATAAAAGCCTAGCGCCTCAGTTAATTGAAAACCCTAACTGGGAAAAAACGCGAACAAGTTTGTTGGCCAGAACGTTGCCTGCTGAAAAGCAATTGACAGTGCCTTTTGACATCAGAAAAGCACAAGCTGGCGCAAGCGAAGAAGAACAAAAGTTAGCGGCTGCAACACTTGATTTTGAGACTAAACAGCTAGACGCGCGGCGAAAGCAGTTTGAATCGGTGTACCCGCCGAATCTGATTAGATCTGAAAAAGACGTTAGAGACCGAATTCTTCTCCAAGCACAAGATCCTGCGCTCAAACGGCTATTGACCCGATTTGGCACACTTGAGGAAATTATCGCCAGAGATGTTGCTGAGTTTAACAGCGATCCGCTAGGATATAAAAAGCGGTTAGCGGGCGTACCAACCGCCGATATTTTAAAAGCCGCAGAAGAGAAAGAAGATCGAGAATACAGCCAATATAGACTTAACGAGATACTTAACCGCAGAACACCTTTAACGCAAGAAGACTATTTTAAGAAAAAACGTGGTGAAGTTGCCGCGCCTGTGGCAGCTGCTGCTGACGGCGCTGCCCCCGTAGCCGCAGCTGCTGCTGACGGTACCGCTGCGCCTGTGGCAGCTGCTGCTGACGGTACCGCTGCGCCTGTGGCAGCGGCTGCATCAAAGGAAAAAGGAGAGCCAGTAGGCACTCCAGTTACAGTTGAGGCTAACGCTTACGGTGTTGAATTGTTAGACCCCGACGCGCAGGCTATGTATGCGGCTGCGGCTGCAGAAAAAAACCCAGTGGTAAAAGATGTATATCTTAAATTGGGGGAAAAGATTCAGACTGAAGCTGCCGCCCGCAGGCGTAATAAAGAATATACAGGAACTTTTCAAAATGTCGACGTAGCACTACGTGAACTAGAACGACTTAAAAAAGAACAGCCTGTAACCGAAGAAAACGCAACACGGATTAAGGTACTTGAGCAGCTAGTGGCAACCGCGCAGTTAGGCCCACCGCAAGCGCCGCCGCGTCCTCCTGCGCCGACAGATATATCCAAAAAAGAAAATGAACTTGAAGAGTTACAGAGCAAATTAGCTGCAGAGACAGACCCAAATAAAAAGAAAACACTTAAGGATAGAATCGCTCGTCTTAAAGCAGATATTAGAGGTGATGTTTACGGGCGAGAAAAAACGCCTGTAACTACGGCTGTACAGGATGCTTTAATTTCCAAAGCTATTTTGGATGGGCGTCTTGACCCAAACAAAGTAAATAGCCGCAACATAGCGGTTATTGCTAAAACTTTAGAGATGGATCCAAATGCCAATCTCAAAGAGTTGAATATTGACGCTATGAGCGCGGGCGCGGCGTCAAAAGCTTTGGCAACTCAGTCAGCAAAAATCTTGACTGCAGTTAACGAAGCTAAGAGCATGATAACAATTGTTAAAAACGTGTCTGGCAAGATAGACAGAACGAAGTACCCAACCATAAATGCTATACAAAATGCGGTGGATAAAGGTACAGGCGGCGAAGAAATTGTACAGCTAAATGCGGCTATCAATGCTTTAGTTAACGCCTACGCGCGCGCAATTAATCCGACGGGTGTATCTACCGTGTCGGATAAAAATCACGCGCGCGAAGTTATTAACAGCAATTATGGAAAAGGTCAGCTGGACGCTATTCTGGACATAATGAACCAAGAGATGGCGCTGGCGCAAAAATCGCCGGGCGAAGCGTCAAGACAGCTCAAGGAGCAGAGAAATGCGCCAAGGCCAGCGGGCACGGTTGACAAAAACAACAAGTGGTTGAAATAGGGGTGGTAAATGGCTGATCCAGCACAAATACTTAACGATCCTGATTTCATCAGCGCAAACCCTGCAACTAAGCAGGCTATTTTTGCTCGCCATGTAGAAAACGACCCCGACTATAAATCGGCTGACGATGCTACTAAAGCGGCCATCCGCGCCAGGTTTGGGTTTGAGCCACCTGCAGAAGAAACCTCTGTGCCGGAAGACTTTTTTCGTGCGGCTGACCAGACCGGTATGCCTGGCCCTCGCAAGTATGCGGCGAGCGAAGTGCCCGGCGCCGCGCTTAGTAACGTGCCTAAAAGCGGCATGAAATTCATAGGCGACGTATACCACGCTGTTCGGCACCCAATTGAAACAGTTGCAGGTTTAGGTGAACTAGGCCTATCTGCAGTAGAGCCGCTTATACCCGACGCTCTTTTGTCTATGGGCACCACGCCGGTAGCTGGCGTGTCACCTACGGCGGCTACCCAAGAAGCTAGGCAACAAGCTCAAGATACTCGCAACAATTTTGCCAATTTTATTGCTGAACGTTACGGCGGGTTTGACAACTTAAAAAGAACTATGGCCGAAGATCCTGTTGGATTCTTAGGTGATTTTTCTCTTATATTAAGCGGCGGTGCAGGAACCACTCGATTAGCAGGTAAAGGGCAGCGTGCTGTAACAGGCGGCGGGATAATCCCTGCTGAACAAGCCCTTGTCGGCGCGTTTGAAACCGGCGCCAAATACACCAACCCCATGACACCGTTGGCGTATACCGCTGCGTTGCCTCTTAAAGCGGGCGCTAAAACCACGGGCTACATCTACAACATGTTAGCCCCTAAAGAGTCCACGCTAATAAAAGCCGCTGAAGGTAGAGGAC
>JACCED011820774.1_pt1 | contig 12217 bp, 10 predicted proteins | sample 7455021 | NCBI WGS metagenome assembly JACCED01 (sample SAMN15323456, study PRJNA562643) | freshwater metagenome | isolation source: river surface water | place: USA:Blue River Watershed | collected 2017-08-19
AATCATATGTTTATTTTGGTGATGAATAAGAACAAAATAATAAGAATATTCAGAATTTAATTTTTGACTGAACTCATTAAAACCAGAATAACCAGCCTTTTGTAAAACGTCTTCAAACATTTGGTAATGTGATTTATCAGCATGTACAACACCATTGTCAAAAACAGAATCATGAGAATCTAAACATCTACGTGTTGATACATACCATTTTGTGTTATGGTTAAAAACAGACAAGTATGTTCCCTCATAACATACATTAATAATTTGTGGTTCTGTTGAATTTGCAAGGAGAAAATCCATACCTTCTTTATTTATTCTTGGTGTTTCACAACTATATGATTTTATTTTAAGAGTAGTTCTATCAATAATTAGTGATCTACATTCTCTTTCAAGTTCTGATGAAACTGGTGTATCGTATTTATGATATAATAGCATTAATCCTTCGTCAACAAAGTCTTTTGTAAATACTCCTTTTTCAAAGAGTGTTTTTCTTAATTGTTCAAGGTCGCCTTGACAAGATTCCAAATAATTAGTAATCAAAAATTTAGGTAAGCTCATTATATTTATTAAATGTCAAGTCTTTAGATACTTATTAAATAAAAAATCAACTTTTTTATTAATAAAGTTTAAAAAAAAAATATAAACAAATTTTATTATAATTTTATTTTTTCTAAACGATTATATATATGCAATGCAATAAAGCAATTTACCCTCATAGTAAATATAACTATGTTACTTGTACAAAATTAGTTGAAACTTTTGCTGATTCTAATCCTCCAACACCTGGCACTGGCACTGGTTCTGGCACTGGTTCCGGTATTAGTTGTTCATGTAAAGGCGATGGTTCAAGCGGTAATTCTTTTTCATTAACCTGCTCATGCACTCGTGCTAGTTCTGACTCTAATAATGGCGCCACTAGTTCCGGCCCCACTAGCACCTCTGGATCTGGCACCACTGGATCTGGCACCACTGGATCTGGCACCACAGGCACTAGAACTGGCGAAGGTTTCGCTGATGTTATGCCATTAGCAACTACTGCACAAGAAGCAATGACTACTGCTGGTCAAGGAATTGCTGGAGCTGCTAAAGGTGCAGCTCAAGGAATAGCAGGTGCAGCCCAAGGTTTAGCAGGTGCAGCAATGCCCATGGCAGCTAAAGCTGCTGCTGCTGTTGGTGTTTCTAACTTAATGAATCAAGCTAATGAAGAACACGAATGTAATAAAAAACCATTACAAATTACTGTTGGTGTATTAATAATTATTCTTCTTGGACTTATCAGTTACATTGTTTACCAACAAATGAAAAATAAACAACAATAAATTTCTTTATTAATTTTTAATTAAATTTAATAAAATGATTTAGATAAAATGTTGGCAGGACTTGTTGTACTCCCCATTCAGCAAATTGTTTAAAAGTTGGTGCTGTATGTGTAATTTTAATTTTATATACCATGTGATTTATTAAACAAATCTCCAATGATTTTATAAATTAAATATCAAATTAATTAATAATGTACTTGCATTCAGTTGATGGAAACCCGTTAAAGTTTGAACTAGCTGCAATTGTATATGCACCCATATTTTCAACAAAAATTACTTCTCCAATTGATAAATCTGGTAATTTACAGTTAATCATAATTTTATCTATTGAGTCGCATGTGGGACCATAAATAGTACATTCGTATTGTTTTTCATTTCGTTCATTAAAAGGTTGAAGTTTTAGTTTTGCATGGTCAAAAACAGTATTATTGAATGAACCATAAACACTTTCTGATAAATAGTAAACAATATGCTTAGAATTATCATCAGTGTTTTTAACAATTTTTTTATTAATTACACTAGAAATTAATGTGTATGCAGAAGTAACAAAAAATCTACCAGGTTCAGCAATAAACTTTATGTCAATACCAGTGAAATATTCGTCACAACTAGATGAAATTATTGATGCCATTATTTCAAATTGCTCATCGGAATCTCCTGGAAATCCACCACCAATATCAACAACTGAAAAATTAAATCCTTTTTCTTTTGCCATATCATAAACTTTTCTACAATCTGATATTGCAGTTTTGAAAACGTTTGGATCTTCACATCCAGAACCAACATGAAAACTAACACCAACAACATCTAATTCCATAAATTTAGCAATCTGTAAAAGTTCATCAACTTGTTCTAAGCCTACGCCAAATTTACAATTAAATTTACAACGAGATTTAGAGTCATCTACTTTAATTCGTAGAACAAGTTTTGCAATTGGATGATATAATTTTATTTTATATAGTTCATGAGAACTATCAAATGTCATCAAATCAACATCGTTTGCTCTTGCATATCTAATTTGTTCAATCATCTTACAAGGATTAGCATAAATTATTTTATGTGGAGGACAACCAGCACTTATTACTTTTGAAATTTCATTTTTAGATGCACAATCAAAACACATATCCATAGACATCATTAACTTAATTACCAAATCATCTGGATTACATTTAATTGCATAATGTGGTTGAATATTTGGTAACTTTTCTCTCCACAAATTTATTTTTTTAATTATCTCAGACAAATTTACAATAAAAAATGGCTGATCACTTTGGTGCTTTTCCAAAAAAAAATTAATAATATCAATTGTATCGGTTTTATTGATAATTTCAATTTTCCTTTCAGATATCAAACTAGATAACTCTGGTATTATTTCTGATGTATTATACAATTCCATTTGATGTTAGTTTATTAATTACAAAACAATTTTAATTCAACATTTTTATGTTTTGGTTTATTTTTAGTTCATGAAGTTTATTTAAAAAAATTGAATTTTATATTTGATAAAGGAGCCTTTTAGTCTTGACAATTAATGGCGTCAAAATCACATAAATTTGATAATTCTGGTAATACCGAACATACTGGCCTTCCAGAGGCTGCCAAAAAAGTACGTTCAAAGGCTGGTGACTTGCCCAAAGTTACATCTGAATTTCCTGCTTCTGAGCGAAAGACCAAATCGACCAGTAAGGTCAACTCCTCTGGGTCTCGTGCCCACCCCTCTGTTGATGACTCAAAGGGTTCCAAACCCTCAAAGTCAAAGAAATCAAGTAAGAACAAAGTTGAATCGTCTGAATCTGATTCCGATTCCTCCAACAGTTCCACTAAATCTGTTGCGTCCGGCGCATCAGGTACTGCTGTTACATCCAATCTAGAAATTGCCAGCATTTTATCCGGTTCAGCTACACAAACACACGCTGAGGAAAAGGCTGGATTCGCAAACTTAGTTGCTGAGCGAATTATTTTTACCAAGACGACCATTGGTATTAGTTCGTTTGATTTGTCAGTACCCGGCAAAACCCTGTTAACTGGTGCACAGCTCTCTATGGCTCCTGGACACAAGTATGGGTTGATTGGTGCAAATGGTTCTGGTAAATCAACTCTTCTCAAAAAACTTTTGTTTTTGCGCGAAGGTAATGGAAAATCAAACTCAATGCAAATTGACACGCTTTATGTTGAACAGGAGTTTGATGCTGAACCAACTGCAGTTCCTCTTGATATTGTACTTGGATCAAATTACAAACTTCAAAAGTACCAACAAGAAATCAAGCGTATTGAGGACTTGTTTGATGTGTTAACTGGCGACGAGGAAGAGTTTGAAGCACTTCAGGCCAAGCATGTTGAGTTGTATGAGTATACCAGTGCTTGGAATGAAGACAAGGAGCGTGCTACTGTCATTAAGATTCTAACTGGACTTGGATTCACTGAGTCAGATCTGGCTCGTCCTTTCTCCGAGTTTAGTGGAGGATGGCGTATGCGCATTTCATTGGCTCGGTCATTATACTTGGAACCCGACCTTCTCCTACTTGACGAACCCACTAACCATCTTGACTTTGAGGCAATTATCTGGCTTAGCAACTATCTTGACACATGGAAAGGCACTGTTATCATTGTATCACACAATATCGGTTTCATCAATGACTTGTGTGACTATATTTTGGCTATTGAATCGAGCAAGTTAACGCAATACAAGGGCAACTATGACTCGTACAAGCGCGCCTACACCAACAAGATTCGTGAAGCTGAAAAGGCCTGGGATGCCTGGGATAAAAAGCTGAAGGACTTGAAGAAAAAGGGAGACAAGAAGAAGATTGACGAACATATTGCTGCTGCTGTTCCTCGTCCTCCACGACCCTTTGATGGTTTGATAGAGTTTGGTGACCCTGACAAGTTACGCGGAAACATTATTAGTTTGGACAATGTCAGCTTTGGTTATACACCAGACAAGCCTGTTCTAAAAGGCGTTACACTTGGAATTGACTCGGAATCACGGGTTGTTCTTGTTGGTCCAAATGGTTCCGGTAAGTCAACTCTTGTCAAGCTGATGACTCGCGAGATTGAACCGACTGCTGGTGAAATTCAATTCAACGGTCATGCTCGTATTGGGTATTACAATCAGCATTTCGAGGCGCAACTACCTTTGGATCAAACACCAGTCGACTACCTGCGTTCTATGATTCCTGATAGTTTTGTTAGCGCTGGTGGTCCGGAACAATCAGTGCGTAGTTTTCTTGGTCGCGTACGTCTTGAACCTTCCGCACACAAAAAGCTCATCGGCGAGCTGTCCGGAGGACAAAAAGCACGTGTTGCTATCGTCCAACTCATTTTCATGCAACCTAACTGTTTAATTCTAGATGAACCAACCAACCACTTAGATATTGAAACAGTTGAAGCGCTTATTGATGGACTTCGTGAATACACTGGAGGTGTTGTTGTTATTACTCACGACCACAATCTCATCGAAGCCATTGACGCACGTGTTGTTATGATGGACCCGGCTACCAAGTGTATCAATACCAAGATTGACTCTTATGATGCATATTGTGAGTATGTGCTCAATGCCTAAACCAGAGCAAAATTTTGTGTCAAAGAACCAAGCACATGCTTAGAGGTGACAATATATACAAGGAGCCCGGTTCTTCTCCTTTTGTCCCTAATATTTTGTTTTATTAACTAATAAAAATAATAAATATTTATTCTTTTTACTGGTTAAACATGACCACGCATTTTTAACAAAGCCTGCAGTTTTTTATCTTGAATTTGTCTTAATTGAGCCATTTCTTGTGATGATTTTGAAATATCCATTTGTTTTGATGCTTCATAAAAAATAGTAGATTCATTTTCTTTAAACAAATCATTAATTTGACTGTCTGTTTTGACAACAAAATTATTCCCTCCTGTTAAGTTTAAATTAATTGTATCTGATTTTACTGCTTTTTCATCTTCTGGTATTTCTGGATTTGCAGGAAGTTCTTTTAAGTATTCGATATTATTTGTTGGATTATTAAAGTATTTTACATGCAATAAATATTCAAAAGCTTTTTTTCCTTTTAATGGCTGATTTAACTCTGTGTCAATAATTGTTGGAACAATATCTATTTCTTTTGGTGCTTGTGTTTTATCAATATTTATCAACTTAAAAAGTGTTCTAATATTATATTTATCTAAATATGCTAATAATTTTTTACAATAATCACATTGTTCAGAATAAAATACAACTTTCATTATTAAATATATAAGATAATTCTTTAATTAAAAAAAGTGAAAATTAATATTAAAAGGAATTATCTGTATATATATATAATGATTAAAGTAAATAAAGTTAATCTTAAAGTAACAGAACATACCAAAGAACTAGGAAATTCACGACTTGATTTCAAAATGTCAGGCCCAAATATTAACTATATTGTTGCAAACACAATTAGACGTACTATATTTTCAGATATTCCAGTATATGCATTTAATGAATTTAAATTTGAAAAAAATACCTCAGTTTTTCATAACAACTATTTAAAACTAAGATTAAGACATATGCCAGTTTGGGGAATTGAAAATACTGTTGAATTTATAGATTACAATGTCAAGCCAAATAATAAAGAACTTGAAGAAATTCCAGAAGAAGCTGCAGAAGATGATAACATTGAATTAAATGTGGAAAAAAATCTTAATACATCAAATTTAAAACAATTTACAATGTACATTAATGCAAAAAATAAAACTAATGACATAATTACAGTATCAACTGCTGATGCAAAATTTTATTATGACGAAAAACAAATTCAATCTCCCTATAAAGTAGCAATCCCGATTGTAAAATTACAACCAGGACAAGAAATTGTTTTTAGTGCAATTACAAAATTAGGAACTGAATACGAAGATGCCATGTTTAGTGCTGCATGTATTGCTGCATATAAAGAAATAAAACCAGATGAGTTTGATTTTTTCATTGAATCACGTGGTCAACTTGATGAAAAACGTATTATGTATGTTGCTATGATAAATATTGAACGCAGAATTAGATATTTCCTTAAATTACTACAAGAAGATAAAACAAGTCAAGATTCCAATTCTGACAATAAAACTGAAGGTCAAATTGTAGTTAATAATGAAGACCATACACTTGGTAATTTGATTGCAAGAGGATTACAATTACACCCTAAGATTGCATTTGCTGGATACAACTTACCACATCCACTTGCAAAAAAAGTTATATTCCACTATAAATTAGAAAAGGCTGGTGATATTAAACAAATAATTAAAGAAGTTATAGAATATTATTCAGATATTTTTTCCCAAATAAAAAAATTCTTTGAATAATTTTGTGGAAATAAAATTTATTTTATAAACTAGATATTTAGTTTATAAAATTTAATTAAACATCAATATCTGAATCATCATTTGAATCCTTTTTTCCAGTCATATGAGAATCATTTTCATCAACCATTTGAAATCGTTTTGGTACTTCAATAAAGTTTACAAATTTTTTTGATAATGTGTTATTGTTTGAATCTGAAAATTTATAATGAATATTTATAAATAATTTTTTATCACCCTTGATTGGAACCATAAAATTTGGTATAATTCCTTGGAATGATGTAATTGTTCCTTTATAATGATATCCTTCGTCACCATAAATTTCAATATCAAATCCCATTGGTTTATCAACTGATTGACCATTTTCATTAGTTGTTGTTACAATAGTTGGAATGTTTAATGCTAAAAAATTATGTTTTACTTTAACTTTTTTAGTTTTTCTATTCATATTTTTATCAATATATTCATGATCTTCAGTTAGTTCTCTCTGAGTAAAAAAATAATCTATGTTTTGAAATGGTTTCTTATAAAATTTTAAAGTATTAAATGCTTCACCTAAATCAGCCATAATTAGTATTTAATAATATAGAAGTTTTTTCCTTAAATAGATAAAACTTATTTCTTTTTTTATTTAATGAAAATTAAAATAAATGCTAAATACTGGTTATTTAAATTTAATACTGAAAAAAATACAATAAAAAAAGTTGGAAAATCAAATGGTATCCGTGAATTAAAAGAACAAATTATTGGGAAAAAAATTAAAAACTTTGAATCTTATGAATTTATTTTAATAAAACTTTCTAAAGAACCAAAATTCAATCCTGAAGATAAATCAGCCCTTGCAAAATTAATCGCTGGACCTATTAAAGTAACAATTAAAATGTATGGGATAACTGAATCTGGAACATTAAAACCGAAATATGAAAAGCTTCCAAATAAAAAAGGAGAACTTGATCCAGATAAAAGAAATGCTCAATATTTATATTATACTCAAGAATATTATGAAGCAAATAATATTAAATCAGATGATTTAAAACAAGTTGCAATATTAGCTTGTGCGAATAAACTAGAAAAACGTCCTCTTGCTGTTAAATTAATAACTCAAATTAAAAACAAATAATTACTTTGTTGCCTCAACTACAATGTGTATAAATAATTACTTTGTTGCCTCAACTACAATGTGTATAAATAATTACTTTGTTGCCTCAACTGCTAATTTGTCTGCCATAAAATTACCAAACCAGTCTGCATAATCGGGTGAATCAACAGGTGGTGCTGATGTGTGAGCTTTAACATGTTTAAATTTAACATTAAGATTAACAGCTAAAAAATAAAGTTTTTTAACTAAATCTGAATTTTGTATTGGTTTGTTATCTGATTTTTTCCAATTTGCTTTTTCCCATTTTTTTGCCCAATCATTTATAGTATTTACTATATACATTGAATCTGTTCTTATTTCAATAGATTTATTACCAATTTTTTCAGTTGATACAATTGTTTCAATGGCTTTAATACAAGCAAGTAGTTCACAAACTTGATTAGTTACTTTAACTTTACTTGTTTCTTTCAATCCCCAGGAAATATTTCTTAAATCATCCAGACCAAAAAATACTCCAACACCTCCTTTTCTGTTTCCCTTTACTTGATTATTTGGAACAGCACCATCTGTATAAATTACAATGGATTTCATTAATTTATTATATTATGTTATAAATTAATAAAATTTCAATAATTTAAATTATCTCAATCTTTTTTTCCTCTTAGTAATCATAGGAGATGAGATTGGTCTAATTGATTCATTGGTTGTTTCATTATTTAATTCATGGTTTGAATAGTTATCTGTATTAATTTTTCTAATTAATTTTTCCATAGTAAAATTTGAACTTGCATTTTTATTTATTTTTTTTATTTCTAAATCTTCTTTTATAAATCTGTATATTTGCATACGTGCACATTTGTTTGTATTATCTTCATGTAAAAGTAATTTGATTTTAGAAGATGTTTCAAATAAACACCTTTCACAAATATAGACACATTTTGAATGCCGTAAATAAATTTCTGCATATTCCATTAATTTAATTGATTCTTTGTTTTTATATATTTAATTCAATATTTATTTTACAATTTAAAAATAATCAATATATAACTAAGTAAAAAAGAACCCAATAAATAATATCGAGTGTATTTGTTAAAAAAACATCCTAATATTCCTATGAGCAAAATAATAATTAATAATTTGTTGCTTGTTTTTGTTTTTTCTTGGGGATAAACTTGGTTGAAAACAAGTTTATTATGATGTTTTATAAAACTATCTTTTGTTACCCATAAATTTATTAACCATTTTTTAAAATCATCTGGATTACTAAAATTTGAATTTAAACTAACTTCTCTCCATATGGTATTAACATCGCCAATTGGTTTGGTAAATATATCTGTTGTTTTTATTGATTTTTGGATATAATTTGGTAAAATAAATGTAACATCCCAAATTCTTCCCAAGTTTCCTGTTTCACTTAAATGATTCAAAATAAACCAAAGACCTTTTGATTTTGGTACCATTAAATTATCAAAGACTGGTAAATTATTTAATTTAGAAAAATCTTGTCCTTCTTTTAATTTAGTTTCAGTTAATCTTGTTCCTTCTGGAAAAATTATAATAACCTGTTTTTTCCCATTGGATTTAATTTTATCTAACTGTTTGCCTAATGTTTCTTTGTCTTGCTCCCAATTTCTATTTAATTTAATATCAGGACAAGAATACATAATAAATCCAAATCCTGGGGTGTATAAAATTTCGTTTTTAAATACAAAATTGTATGAATCAATTTCAAATTCTTCTAAGTAACTCATAACTAATAAAAAGTCTAGTATTGAAGTATGATTGCAAACAATTACATCAATTTTATCTGGATTTTCATTTATTAATTGTTTTATATTTTGTTGTGTCTCACATAACTTATAATTTGTTTTAAATCCCTTTGATAACATCAAAGATGTGAAAGATTGTGCAAGTGTTTTCACATAATTTATAATAGGCGTGGAACCAATTAGGAGTCCAGGGGTTATTAATAAATAACTATAACCTAAAATAAAAAACACAAATGTAACAAATAATGTGATTTGAAATATTAACATTATAATTATAAACATTTATTATATGGGTATCAACCGCATAATAGAAATTTACTTTTAAACATTAGAGTTTGACCAAATATTTAGTACAGTTTTAGATGAAACTTTTTTATTAAACTTTTCTTTAATCTTTATTATTGCCATTTTTTCATCAGATTTTACTTTTTTCTTTAGAGTTTTTACGAAATCAACAAGTTCATCTGAATACTTAGATTTTTTCTCTGGTTTCGCAGTTACAATTGTATAATCAAATTTTCTTCCGGAAGATGTGTTAATCCATCCGTTTACAATTATTTCATTGGCATCGACCTTGTCATGACATTCTCTACATAGCGTAACTAAATTTGCGGCATCATTTTTCTTAAGGTAAAATTTATTTGGGTTAATTTCTTGTTCATTAAATTCTTTTTGCCAAACAATATGATGAGTTTCCAAATTTAATTTCGATTTACAAACTTCACAACAATTCATATAAACTTGTGAATTATATTTAGATGCAACTGGTTGTTGTGTTTGTTCATATTCTTGTAATATTTCACTGGTTCTTTCATTAAATCTTTTGTCTTTCATTAAAAATTTTGCTACTTGAAGACCATAAAATGTTTCACCTTGACCTTCTGATAAGTGTCTATCGTATATTAAAGTATCATTTTCTGGATCATATGTAATTTTTAAATGTTTGGCTTTTACCCTGTCTAATTTTTTAACTGTGTCAAGATTAGCAATTTGGTGTAAATGCGTTGCTGTTATAAAACTAGATTTTGCATTTGCAAGTGTTTCTAACATATAACAAACAATAATGTTTGCACTTTTTTCTTCAGTTCCTCTACAAATTTCGTCTCCAATAATTAGTGATTTTGAATCATTACGTTTTAATATTGCCATTAGCTCAGTCATTTCAACCATAAATGCACTCAATGCTCTAAACATATTGTCATTTCCACTTATTCGTGTAAATAAAGAAGTATATGGGGAAAATTCAAAGTGTGTACATGCTGTATAGTATCCAATTTGTGCTAAAATAACATTTAACCCAATAGATTTCATTAGTGTTGATTTTCCTGAAGAATTAATACCATACAATAATATTCCATCTTGACTTGTTTCATTACCTAACTCTAAATCGTGTGGAATATAAGATGTTTCGGCACTTATTTTTTCAACAATTGGATGTCTCATTTCTTTCGCTTTAAAATAACTTGAGTGTTTTAAAATTATTTCAGGGCGCGAATAATGATTCGTTACTGAACAAATGGCACCTGAATTAATAAAATCTATATACGCAATTTTTTTAGCCCATAAATGCATAATTGATGAATATCCCTTACAAAATTTAACCATGTCTTCTTTGAAATTATCTTTTAACTTTTTAGCAAGTGATTGTTTTAAAATAACCAAGTCTTTAGACATTTCTTGAATTTTCTTACTGGTAATTTTAGTACTTGATGATTTCGGTAATTCGTTAAATTCTAAATCAGATGGTTTAATAGATGTTGAACCTACTGGAATATTTTTAATTTTTTCCAAATTTTTTCTTAATATTTCACACCTTCTATTTGTTATTAATAAATAATGTCCATCGCGTTCGTTATATTTTAATGTTATTAATGATTTTGAATCCGAATCAGTTTCACCTTCTTGTTTTTTGTTTGTCTTCTTAAAATAAACTTTATCATCAATATGAACTTCTAAAGCCTTAATTAAATATCCCATAAAATTTTGAGCCAAATCTATTGAATTTTGTAATTTATCCAGGTCTTCGTGAATTTCTTTTTGATAAAAAGAATTTTCCGATTCATAAAAGTTATTAAAATTTAACCCATTTATTTTTTCAGTTAAAAAAGTTTCATCAATCCAATTTTCAAGGCTAACTGTTTCCTTAATTAGTTTTTTATTGATATCAAATATTTTTCCAAGATTATTTTCCAAAAGATAAGTTGATAATTTATTAATTTGATAAAAACTAATATATATTTGATAAAGTTCTCCAGGACTTAACATGTTAATTTCTAACTTTCTTATTAATTTATCCAAATCATAAATATCTTCTAAATATTTAACAAGGTTATTCGAATGAGAATTTTTAACAATTTGTTCTATTGTTTCATAACGTTTGTTTAATTCTACAGGTTCAATTAAAGGCATAGACAGTTGAGTATGTAAAAATCTTTTTCCAATTTGTGTTTTTGTAAAATTAATGATTTTAAACAAACTGGTTTCTTGGTGACCATTTGATTTATTAAATACATCTAACTGTTCAAGTGCTCTGTTTCCTAGATATAAATATTTATGAGAAGAAAACATTTCAGGAACTGATAATTTTTCAAGAAGTCTGGGTTGATGGCATCCAACATAATCAAGTAGTAAAGTTAAACTTAATCTTGCCCAATTTAACCATTGCAAACCTAAAATTTCAATAACATCAATATTTGTATCTAATTTGTAAATTTGTTCAA
>JACCED010411276.1_pt1 | contig 12215 bp, 10 predicted proteins | sample 7455021 | NCBI WGS metagenome assembly JACCED01 (sample SAMN15323456, study PRJNA562643) | freshwater metagenome | isolation source: river surface water | place: USA:Blue River Watershed | collected 2017-08-19
AGGTAGGGGTCCAGCTTGATGAGGGTGACTTTGAGGCCGCGCGACTCGAGGATGGCGGCGAGCGAAGCGGAGGCGATTCCCTTGCCCAGGGAAGACACCACACCGCCGGTGACGAAGACGAATTTGGCCATGTCCGGTGGGGAGGCTGGGCGCTCCCGTCTGGTGGTAAAGCGAAATTATAGGGTGCGCCGTCTGCTACATTGCCGCCCATGAGCCATCTTGCTGGAAAACACATCGTTCTGGGCTTGTCGGGCGGCATCGCCGCCTTCAAGTCGGCTGAGCTGTGCCGTGCCCTGGTCAAGGCCGGGGCCACGGTGCAGGTGGTGATGACCGAAGCGGCCGAACAGTTCATGACTGCTGTCACGATGCAGGCGCTCTCGGGACGACCGGTCTACACCTCCCAGTGGGATGCCCGTGAGGCCAACAACATGGCCCACATCAACCTCAGCCGCGAGGCCGATGCCATCCTGGTGGCCCCGGCCAGCGCCGATTTCATGGCCAAACTCCTGCATGGCCGTGCCGACGAGCTGCTGAGCCTGATGTGCCTGGCCCGGCCCATCGAACAGGTGCCGCTGATCGTGGCTCCTGCCATGAACCGAGAGATGTGGGCCAACCCGGCGACCCGACGCAATGTGGTGCAGCTCCGGGCCGACGGCATCCACGTGCTGGACGTGGGGCAGGGTGACCAGGCCTGTGGCGAGACCGGCGATGGCCGCATGCTCGAAGCCGAGGACATCCTCGAAGACCTGGAAGCCTTTTTCACGCCCAAGGTGCTGGCCGGTCAGCAGGTGCTGGTGACGGCCGGTCCGACCTACGAAGCCATTGACCCGGTGCGCGGCATCACCAACCTCTCGAGCGGCAAGATGGGGTTTTCGATCGCCCGCGCCGCCCGCATGGCCGGTGCCGATGTGACCCTGGTGGCCGGCCCGGTGAGTCTGCCTACCCCACGGGGCGTGCGCCGTGTGGATGTGCGTTCGGCCCGTGACATGCTGCAAGCCGTTGAGGCCCATGTCGGTTCCGCCGGGGTGTTCATCTCGACCGCGGCCGTGGCCGACTGGCGTCCGGCCACTTCGGCCGAACAGAAAATCAAGAAAGACGGTTCTGGGCAGCCCCCCACGCTGGGTTTTGTCGAGAACCCCGACATCCTGGCCACGGTAGCGAAGTCCGCGCGTGCCCAGGTGGGCGAGTTGTTCTGCGTCGGTTTTGCCGCCGAAAGCCACGACCTGCTGGCCCACGCCACCGCCAAGCGCATCCGCAAGGGCGTGCCGCTGCTGGTCGGCAATATTGGCCCCAGCACCTTTGGTCAGGACGACAATGCCTTGATGCTGGTCGATGCCGACGGCGTCCGGGAACTGCCCCGCGCTTCCAAGCAGGCGCTGGCGGTCCAGCTGATTGAAGACATTGCGCGCCGGCGCGGCCCCACGAAAGCCTGAAGATGGAACTCGACGTCAAGATTCTTGATGCGCGCATGCGCGACCAGCTGCCCCAGTACGCCACCCCCGGCAGCGCCGGACTGGATCTGCGTGCCTGTCTGGATGCACCGCTGACCCTGGCACCCAACGCCTGGCAGCTGGTGCCCACAGGCATTGCCATCCACCTGCAAGACCCCGGCTACGCCGCCATGCTGCTGCCGCGCTCTGGGCTGGGCCACAAGCACGGCATCGTGCTGGGCAATCTGGTGGGCCTGATCGACAGCGACTACCAGGGCCAGCTGATGGTCAGTTGCTGGAACCGCAGCGACACGGCCTTCACCATCGCCCCGATGGAGCGCATTGCCCAGATGGTGATCGTGCCGGTGGTGCAGGCGCGCTGGCGGGTGGTCGAGGCATTCGGCGATGCGACGACCCGTGGTGCGGGCGGCTACGGCTCGACCGGCCAGCAGTGAGCCCGGCGCCGGAGCGTGCCGCCGGCCCCCTGTGCCCAAAATGCGACAATAGCGGGCAATGAGCACCCCTTACTCCCAACTGTCGCTGGCGCCCACGCTGGCCAAAGCCGTGGCCGACATGGGCTACGAGAACATGACGCCCATCCAGGAGCAGGCCATCCCGGTGGTGCTGACCGGCAAGGACGTCATGGGCGCCGCCCAGACCGGAACCGGCAAGACCGCGGCCTTTTCGCTGCCGCTGCTGCAGCGTCTGCTCAAGCACGAAAATCCCTCGACCTCGCCGGCCCGCCACCCGGTGCGCGCCCTGGTCCTGCTGCCAACGCGCGAGCTGGCCGACCAGGTGGCCCAGCAGATCAAGCTGTACGCCAAATACACCCAGTTGCGCAGCACGGTGGTGTTCGGCGGCATGGACATGAAGCCGCAGACCGCCGAGCTCAAGAAGGGCGTGGAGGTGCTGGTGGCCACTCCCGGGCGCTTGCTCGACCACATTGAAGCCAAGAATGTGGTGCTCAACCAGGTCGAGTACGTGGTGCTCGACGAAGCCGACCGCATGCTCGACATCGGCTTCCTGCCTGACCTGCAACGCATCCTGTCCTACCTGCCCAAGACCCGCACCACACTGCTGTTTTCGGCCACCTTCTCGCCCGAGATCAAACGCCTGGCGGGCAGCTACCTGCAGGACCCGGTCACCATCGAGGTGGCCCGTCCGAACGAGACGGCCTCGACCGTCGAGCAGCGTTTCTTTGCCGCCGCTGACGATGACAAGCGCCGCGTGATCCGCAAGGTCCTCAACGACCGCGGTCTGCAGCAGGCTTTCATCTTCACCAACAGCAAGCTCGGCTGTGCGCGGCTGGCCCGCAGCCTTGAGCGAGAGGGCTTCAAGACCGGTGCGCTGCACGGCGACAAGAGCCAGGACGAGCGCCTGAAGGCGCTGGAGGCCTTCAAGAAAGGCGAAGTCCATTTGCTGGTGTGCACCGATGTGGCCGCCCGCGGTCTGGACATCAAGGACGTGCCGGCGGTCTTCAACTTCGATGTGCCCTTCAATGCCGAAGACTATGTGCACCGCATTGGCCGCACCGGCCGTGCAGGCGCCTCCGGCCTGGCGGTCACCTTGGTGGCACCGAGTGACAACCGGCTGGTGACCGACATCGAGAAACTGATCAAGAAGAAGATCGAAGTCGAGTCCATCGAACTCGACGGCGACCGTCCACGTGGTCGGCACGGCGAGGGCCAGCGTCCGCGCCGCGAAGAGGATCCGCGCGATGTGCTCGATGCCCCGCGTGAACCGCGCGAACGACGCGGCTTTCGGCCTGCCGCGGCCCCGCGCGATCCTTTCTTTGACCAGCCCTACGAGCCCAGCAGCGCCGAGGCCCCCCCGGTCTGGGAATCGCAGCGTCCGGTCAGCCGCCCCGGCGTCTCGGCCAACATCAAGAGCAAGCGCAAGCTGCCGGCCCTGTTCAAGCCTGGCGAATGAGGTTTGTGGCCCGGGCTTCGTGCGGGAGCCAACGGCCATTACCCCGGCTTCACGCAAGCGACGCAATGCCCTGTCAAAATTGGGGCATGACCCAAGCCCTTTTTCGCACGCCCCTGGCCTGCGCCTGTGCCCTGGCCAGCCTGCCGGTGCTGGCGCAAACCCCGCCGCCCGTCACCGACCTGGGCGGTGTGGAGATCCGCAGCAACCGCAACACCAGTGTCGAATCCCGTCGCGAAACCACGGCCAGCAAGATCATCATCGGCCGCGAGGAGATCGATCGCCACGGCGATGCCACCCTGGGTGAGGTGCTCAAGCGCCTGCCCGGCGTCACGATGGGGGGAGGCCCTGGCCGCGGTACCGGCATCCGCATGCGCGGTCTGGGCGGGGGATACACCCAGATCCTGATCGATGGCGAGCGCCTGCCACCGGGTTTTTCGGTTGAACAACTCACCCCCGAGCAGGTCGAGCGCATCGAGATCCTGCGTGCGCCCACGGCCGAAACCGGAGCACGCGCCATCGCCGGCACCATCAACATCGTGCTGCGCGAAGGGCAGAAGGCCAACCCAGACGACCTGCGCCTGACTGCATGGGCCGAGCATGGCGAGCCCTCCGGTCAGTTCAACTGGGTGCATAACCTCCGGTCCGAGTCCCTCACCGGGAGTTTCACCGTCTCGGCGGTTGATAACCGCCGGCCTGATGCGAGTGAGACCGCCACCGAATCCACGGCTTTTGGCGACCGCTTGCGCCATTCCGAAAGCCTGGGCCACCGGCGTGCGCTCAATGCGAATGCCCGCCTTCAATGGCGTGGCGAGCAGGGGCGCAGCCTGGTGCTGACGCCCTTCATGGTGTATTCGGACTACGACATGTCGGGTCGGGTGGGCGTGCGCTCGGGAGAGCGCGCGGACAATGCCCAGACCCGAAGCAACAGCCATTTCGCCCTGGCTCGTCTCAATGGCCAGTGGTCCCAGCGGCTCTCGGCCGACGATCGCCTCGAATGGCGCTTTGGCCTGGGCCAGTCACGCTACGACTACCGACTCGACCAGACCGGAGCGGCCCAGGACTGCCTTGTTTCCCGGGGTCTGCTGTGCAACGGTTTCGAGACGCAGAATTTCGTGGACAACAGCGGCAGCCTGACCGGCAAGTGGACTCGCGCCATGGACAGCGGGCACCAGATCGTCAGCGGCCTGGAGTTCGAGCAGGTGCGCCGCAATGAGCAGGGCAATGCCGCCATCGCCGATGAGGCCGGCAACCTGCTGGCGCGCACACGCCGCTGGGCCATCTACAGCCAGGACGAATTCAGGATCAATCCGAAGTGGTCGGCCTACGCCGGCCTGCGTTATGAAAGCATCCTCACCGAAGGCACGGCCGATGGTGCCCTCAAGCTCAACGAGAGTGGCGTCTGGACGCCTCTGGTACATGCTGTCTTCAGGCCCGATCCGAAAAAGCGTGACCAGATCCGCATGAGCCTGACCCGCAGTTACAGGACCCCGACCTTGCACCAGCTGGTGGCGCGCTATGTGCCCGCGCTGGGCACCAACAGCCCGACCAACCCCGACCGCACCGGCAACCCCGACCTGCGCCCGGAACTGGCCACCGGTGTCGAACTGGGCTTCGAGCGTTATCTTGAGCAGGGCGGACTGCTCAGCGCCAACCTGTTCCACCGCAACATCAGTGACCTCATCCGCAACACCACCAGCCTTGATTGCCTGACGCCGGGCGTCGGGGTCTGTGTCTCCAGTCCGGCCAACGTGGGTGACGCGGTCACCCGGGGCGTGGAACTCGAAGCCAAGTTCAGACTCAACCAGTGGGTCAGCGGGGCCTGGCCGATCGATCTGCGCAGCAACGTCAGCTTCTTCCATTCCCGCGTCAAGGATGTGCCCGGCCCGAACAACCGCCTGGACCAGCAGCCCTCCTCGACCGGCAACCTGGGGGCGGACTACCGCCTGCGCGGTCGGCCGCTGACACTGGGGGGCAATTTCAACTGGAACCCGGCCTACGACACCCGCCGCACCGAAACCCAGTGGGCTTACCTGGGTGCACGGCGGGTACTCGATGTCTACGGCTTGTGGCGGCTCTCACCGACTGCAGGCCTGCGGCTGACCGTGAGCAATCTGGTACCGCTGGCCTACCAGACAGGCTCACGCTTCGAGAGCGGCAGCCAGCGCGAAATGGCCAGCACCACCGCGCGCAACTGGCAGAACGTGCAGTTGCGCCTGGAGCTCAAAATTTAAGCCATGCCATTGCGCCGGGCCAGTTCGACGAACAGGCCCGAGTGGTCCAGCTCGGCCAGGCCGTGGTCGATGGCTTCGCTGTAGAGGCGCTCGAACAGTTCGGTGATGGGCGCCGCAAAGCCCAGCGAGGCCGCCGTCTCCAGGGCGTTGCGCATGTCCTTGCGCTGCACCGTCATGGTGGCACGGGGCGAAAAGTCACGCTCCACCATGCGCTGGCCGTGCAGCTCCAGGATGCGGCTGCGTGCGAAGCCGCCGCCGATGGCCTCGCGCACCCTGGCCATGTCGGCGCCCCCCTTGGCGCACAGGAGCAGCGCTTCCGAGACCGCGCCAATGGTGATGCCAACGATCATCTGGTTGGCCAGCTTGGCCAGCTGCCCCGCTCCATGTGGTCCCACATGCACCGTGCTGCCCAGGTGCTGCAGCACGGGCAGGGCCACCGCGAGGTCGGCGGCATCGCCCCCGGCCATGATGGCCAGCGTGCCGGCTTCGGCTGCCACGGTGCCGCCGGAGACCGGCGCGTCGATGTGCCGCAGGCCCATGGCCTGCAGACGCTGGGCATGCGCGCGTGCTTCCGCCGGTTTGATCGAGGCCATGTCCACCACCAGCGTGCCCGGGCGCATGGCGCTCGCCGCGCCCAGGCCAAACAGCACCTGCTCGACCACTGGACCGTTTTCCAGCATGCTGATGACCATGTCGGCCTGGCGCACCGCGTCGGCCGCCTCCCCGTGCACCGTGGCGCCCAGCGCGGCCAAAGGCTCGGCCCGGGCGCGGTTGCGGTTCCAGGCCTGCACGCGCAAGCCGGCCTGGCACAGGCGGGAGGCCATGGGCAGGCCCATGCGGCCGATGCCCAGCAGGGCGACGGTGGGGGAGGGGGTGTTCATCGGGTGTGGTCCTTGCAGGTCGCCGCATTGTCGCGGGTTTGGCAAGCGCCGGTCGCCGGGTGTGACAAGATGGCGACGCCCCTTGAAGGAGACGCCATGACCATCCACAACGCCGCCTGGCACGACCGCATGTACAACAACCGGGCGCTGGTCCCCGACTTTGCCGACCATTTCGAGCGCTGGAGGGGCAGTTCCCTGCAGGCCCGCCGGCAACGGCCCTGCGTGCTGGATGTGGCCTATGGCGAGGGTCCGAACGAGACGCTGGACATCTTCCCGGCCAGCCGGCCGGATGCGCCGGTCGTGGTCTTCATCCACGGCGGCTACTGGCGCAGCCTCGACAAGGCCGACCATTCCTTTGTGGCACCGCCTTTGCTGGACATGGGTGCCTGTGTGGTGGTGGTCAATTACGCCCTGTGCCCCGGCACCGAGGCCGTGCCGGTGACGGTGCCGGACATCGCGCTGCAGTGCGCCCGGGCCATGGCCTGGGTCTGGCGACACATCGGCGCCCATGGGGGCCGGCGCACCGACATCTCGGTGATCGGCCACTCGGCGGGTGGGCATCTGGCCGCGATGATGCTGGCCTGCCGCTGGCAGGAACTGGGTGCCGACCTGCCCGCCGATCTGGCGCGCAAGGCCCTGTCGATTTCGGGCCTGTTCGATCTGGCACCGGTGCGCAAGACCCCCTTTGTCCAGGCCGATCTGCGGCTCACGCCGGGGCAGGTCCGGCTGGCCAGCCCGGCCCTGTGGGCTGCGCCCCCAAACCGCGTCCTCTACACGGTGGTTGGCGGCGACGAAAGCCCCGAGTTCATCCGCCACAACACCCTGATCCGCCAGGCCTGGGGCGCGCGCACCGTGCCCGTGTGCGAGGCCTTGCCCGGCCGCCACCATTTCAGCGTGGTGTCGGCGATCACCGAACCGGCACACCGGTTGAACCAACTGGCCAGGCAATTGATCGCCGAGACGTGACTTTTGGCTGGCTGATGGCTTTCGCGGTGTGGGCGGTGTCCGGCTTCCTCATGCTGTCCCGCAGGACAGAAATCGTCAGCCGAACACCGCCCACACCGCGAAAACGGGCAGTGCCCTTCAGTCTTGCAGAAAGCGCGCGACCAGCAGCGACCAGTACGCCGAGCCGACGGCCACATTCTGGTCATTGAAGTCGTAGCCCGGGTTGTGCACCATGCAGGCACCATGCCCGCCACTGGCCCCATCACCGTTGCCGATCAGCAGATAGCAACCCGGCACTTGTTCCAGAAAGAAGGCGAAGTCCTCGCTGCCGGTCAGCGCCTTGCCCTGGCGCGTGACGCGCGCGCTGCCCACCAGCTCTTCGGCCACATCGCGGGCGAAGTCGGTCTGCTGGAGGTGGTTGACCAGCACCGGGTAACCGCGCCGATAGTCGATCTGGGCCCTGACGCCATAACTCTGCGCCTGGGCATGCACCAGTTCGGTGATGCGCTGCTCGAGCAGCGTGCGCACTTCGCGGTTGAGTGCCCGCACGCTCAGGCGCAGGGTGGCCGTTTGGGGGATCACGTTGTTGGCCACACCGGCATTGAACGCGCCCACGGTGATGACTGCCATTTCCTGCGGGTCCACATTGCGGGCCACGATGCTTTGCAGACCCAGCACGATGGCCGCACCCGCCACCACGGGGTCTGCCGCCAGGTGCGGCATGGCCCCATGCCCACCTTGGCCATCGAGGGTGATGGTCACGTTGTCCGAAGAGGCCATCATCGCGCCATCGCGCAGCACCAGATGCCCCTGGGGGTGTCCCGGCATGTTGTGCATGGCAAACACGGCATCGCAGGGGAAACGGCTGAACAGCCCGTCTTCCATCATCTTGCGGGCGCCGCCCAGGCCTTCCTCGGCAGGCTGGAAGATCAGGTTGAGCGTGCCCGAGAACTGCACGTGCGCCGCGATGTGCTTGGCGGCCGCCAGCAGCATGGCGGTATGCCCATCGTGGCCGCAGGCGTGCATGATGCCCGTGTGGCAGCTGGCGTAGGGCAGGCCGGTGGCCTCCTCGATGGGCAGGGCGTCCATGTCGGCACGCAGGCCCAGGGCTTTGTTGCTGCTGCCGCGCCGCAGCTGGCCGACCACACCGGTGCCACCCAGGCCGCGGGTGACCGTGTAGCCAAAGCGTTCGAGCTGCTCGGCCACCAGGTCACTCGTGCGGTACTCCTTGTAGCCCATCTCCGGATGGCGGTGGATGTCGCGGCGCACCGCGATGAACTCATCGGCCTGGGCGTCCAGGGCCTGCAGCAGCCCGTGGGCCAGGGCTTCGCGGGGGGCGTTCATGCGCAATCCTTTTCCGTTGAATCACTCGGGCTGCAGATTAATTGATTTGGCAATGGCACGGTAGCGCTCGATTTCGCCCTGGTAGATCCGCGCCAGTTCGGCCGGGGTGCGCGAGGGCAGCACCACATTGCCACTGCCTTCAAGTGCCTTGCGGGTGTCCGGCACTTCGGCGGCGGCATAGAAGGCCTTGTTCAGCGCATTGACCACACTCTCGGGGGTATTTCTGTGCACCTGGACGCCGGCCCAGATGTCGAACTCCATTGCCTCAAGGCCCTTCATGGCGGCCATGGCCGGGAATTGCCTGAAGAGGGGGTGCGGGGTCTTGGCGGTCACCGCCAGGCCCTGGATTTTGCCGTCCATCAGGGTTTGCGGGATGGATCCGGCCATCGGCAGGAAGGCCAGGTCGATCTGGCCACCCATCAGGTCGGTCAGCAGGGGAGCAATGCCCTTGTAGGGCACGTGCAGCATCTGTACCTTGGTCAGCTGGGAGAACTTCTCGCCAATCAGGTGGTAGAGCGAGCCTGGGCCCACGCTGCCATAGCTCAGAGGCTTGTCCGCATTTTTTCGGGCCAGTGCCAGCAACTCGTCGACGGTCTTGACGTTGAGGGAGTTGCGCACCGCCAGGATCGTGTTGGTGGAGGCGAACTGGGCCACCAGCCTGAAATCCTCGGATTTGTACTTCACGCCCTGGATGGCCATCGGGGTCAGCACCAGTTCCATCGGGCTGCCGAGGCTCACCATGTAGCCATCGGCCGGTGCGTTGACCACCTTGCTCAGTCCAATCGCGCCACCGGCGCCACCGATGTTCTCGATCACCATCGGCTGCCCCAGTCGGCTGGCGGCATCAGGCTGGACCTTGCGCGCAAAAAAGTCCGATGGCCCGCCTGCGGGATAAGGCACGATCAGGTTGATCGGTTTGACCGGGTAGTTGTTCGCCCAGACCGGGCTGAACGCGCTGGCGGCCATCAACAGGCTGCCGAGAAAAGTCTTGAGTTTCATGGTGTCTCCTTGGATGTGGGCATGGCTTGAAAGCCACAATGGCATCGTAAAAAGCCGTATTGCATGTGTCCAATGACTTATTTTTCTTGTTTTCATTCTTAAAATGAATATATGAACCTCAGGCACCTCGAACATTGGCTGGCGCTGGCCGACACCGGCTCCTTCAGCCGTGCCGCCGACAAGCTGCACATCACCCAGTCGGCGCTCAGCCGCAGCATTCAGGCGCTCGAGGACGAACTGGGCGGGCCGCTGGTGGACCGCATCGGCAAGCGCAACGAGCTCACGCCCCTGGGGCACGCTGTGCTGGCGCGGGCCCGCCGCATCGTGCACGAGGCGTCCGAACTCAAGCAGGGGGCGGCAGTCATGCAGCAAGGCGGCCTGGGCAGCCTGCGCCTGGGGCTGGGTTCGGGGCCGGGTGCCATGCTGATGACCGCCTGGCTGGTCCACATGGCCCGCCACCACCCTGGCGTCAAGGTCTCGGTGACCCGAGGACCGACCGAGTTGCAGTTGCAGCAGCTGCGCGACCGCACGCTCGATGCGCTGGTGGTGGATGTGCGCCGCGTCGTGCCCGCAGCCGACCTGCAGATCGGACCGCTTTTTGACATGCCTGCCGGCCTCCTCTGCCGGGCCGGCCACCCTTTGCTGTCGCATTACCCCGGGGGCGTCCCCTTCGACGCCGTCGTGCAGTACCCGGTGGCCTCGGTGCCACTGTCTGCCGAGGTCGCGCGCCAGCTGGTGGCGCATTACGGTCCGCGCGCGAACCCCGACGATCTGGTGTCCCTGCAGTGTGAAGAAATCCCCAGTCTGCTCGAAGCGGTGCGGCAAACCGATGCCATCTACCTGGGCATTCTGGGTGCGGCCCATGCATGGCTCGCCCGTGGCGAACTGGTGGCCTTGCCCCTGCTGCCGCGCTTGCAGGCCAGCGCCCGCCTGGGCCTGGTCAGCCTGGCCGGGCGCACCGAGTTGCCGGTGATGGCGGTTTTCCGAGAGTTTGTGATGGGTCAGTTCGGCGCGGCCGCACAGGTGCAGGACAAGCCCTATGGATGAGCTGCTGTGGGCTGTGCCCGCCGTGCTGACCGGCTACCTCGTTCTGGGGCTCACCGGCTTCGGCTCGGCTCTGGTCATCGTGCCCCTGCTGGCCTGGTCATGGCCTTTGCCCGAGGTGGTGGCGCTCATCTTGATGCTCGATTTGCCGGCTTCTCTCATGCACAGCGGCCTCAACTGGCGGCAGGTGCAATGGCCCGAACTGCGTCGCCTGCTCCCTGGCATCGCGCTGGGCACGCTGGCCGGTCTGTGGCTGAGCCACCACCTGCACAGCCGCTGGCCCTTGCTGGCGCTGGGCCTTTATGTGGCGGTCGTGGGCTGGCGTGCCCTGCGTGCAGGGCAGACCCGTCCCCCCCTGAACGGGCGCTGGGGCCTGGTCTATGGCAGTGGCATCGGCATCGTCGAAATGCTGTTCGGCACCGCCGGGCCTGTGGTGGTCGCCTGGCTGACCCGTCGCCTGCCCGATCCGCACCAGGTCCGCGCCAGCATCCCGATGGTCATGGCGGTGGCCGTGCTCACGGTGCTGTGCGGCATGGCCTGGGATGGCCGCCTCTCCCAACCCGTGCTCTGGCAACGATGGGCCGTGCTCATCGCTCCCGCGCTCGCCGGGGTCTGGCTGGGTCACCGCCTCGCGCACAGGCTGCCGGTAGCGAGATTGCGCCAGGCCATTTGTGCCTTGCTGGTGGTCAGCGGCAGCGTGCTGGTTGCCAAGGCGCTGGGATGAATCTGGATGCTGTGTACCCTCAGCAGAGGCGCCCTGCGTGTCCCCTCTGCGCGGCGTGACATGGCATGACCGCAAGCAACAAGGCCCGCGATCCGTTTGCAGACCGCGGGCCCTGAAGGCGTGCAAGGCGAGTGGCTTACATCAGCAGGTGCTCACCCGCGTTGTCGCCGCCCAGGATCACATAGTTCACCTTGCGGATGTCCATCAGCTTGTTGCCGCCGGCGTAGCTGATCGAACTCTGCACGTCCTGCTCCATTTCAATGAGCGTGTTGGCCAGCTTGCCCTTGATCGGCTCCAGGATCCGCTTGCCTTCCACATGCTTGTACTCGCCCTTGTTGAAGTCCGAGGCCGAGCCATAGTACTCCTTGAACAGTTCGCCATCGACCTCGACGGTCTTGCCCGGCGACTCTTCGTGGCCGGCAAACAGCGAGCCGATCATCACCATGCTCGCACCAAAACGGATGCTCTTGGCGATGTCGCCATGGCTGCGGATGCCGCCGTCGGCAATGATGGGCTTGGTCGCCACGCGGGCGCACCACTTGAGCGCCGAGAGCTGCCAGCCGCCGGTGCCAAAACCGGTCTTGAGCTTGGTGATGCAGACCTTGCCCGGGCCCACGCCCACCTTGGTTGCATCGGCACCCCAGTTTTCCAGGTCGATCACGGCTTCGGGTGTGGCCACGTTGCCGGC
>JACCED011276286.1_pt1 | contig 12214 bp, 14 predicted proteins | sample 7455021 | NCBI WGS metagenome assembly JACCED01 (sample SAMN15323456, study PRJNA562643) | freshwater metagenome | isolation source: river surface water | place: USA:Blue River Watershed | collected 2017-08-19
AATGTTTCAAATCCGTTAACAAATAATAGAAAGCTGACATGATTGAAATGCGTTGGTACATACCAGTAGATGGGAATAAAGTTTTGCAGTATCGTCAGAAAGTAGATGTTGCTGTGTATGCTGGCCTTGGACCTTTTCCCGACAGTGCTCGAAACATGCAATGGTCGGAATGGAAAACTGTGCCCGTTGAGTCTGAACGTGACCCTAGTTATCCTTAACGGCTAATAAGAATAGAAAGAATATCATGACTTGGGAAGATGCAAAGCTAGCACTAAACTACCTAACAATTGGGTTTGCACTGGGATACTTGTGGCACCCAATTTGGAACATCATCAAGAAGATAGTAACAGAAGCAAAGAAAGCTCGGGAGGAGTGGTAATGAGTGATCGTTTTGATTTAGAACAGCAAATTTTAGAAGCCTGGAAAGTCACAGACGACATTCGCACTGTGTTGAGCCATGGCAGCAAAGAAGATATGTCTGCAAACTTTGAGGCCCTGGCTCGCCTTACCGACATTCGATTTGAAAAACTGGGGTATATCTTTGAACAAATGTGTGCTTCAAAACAGTTTACTGACATGCAATCAACTGTTGAGGAGCTGACACATGGGCAGTCTGACTGATTACTTCAATGCCACTCACACCTACCAACCAGTTTACCAAATTGGTGATCGGGTGTTTGGGTACTATCAAAAGATTCCCTTTGTGGGCAGTGTAGGTAATGATCGAGTGGTCAGCGAGTCGGGTCCTGAAGTGACCATACATTTGGATTTGCCAATCAAGCTAGACACAAAGGTGTCCAACATCATTGTGGTCCAGCATAAAGACATCAAGCGGCTGGCCAGCTACGACGAATTTGTCCAAAATCGCCTTAGAAAATAAAACGTCGGCAAAATTCCGCATTAAATATCTGCATGGAAAATCCACAACTCACTATTAGCGACTTAGCTTCTCTTCATACTGTGATAGAGGCTGCATGTACTCGTGGAGCCTTTAAGGCCACAGAGATGACCCAAGTTGGTCAAGTTTACGATAAATTAACTGCTTTTTTGCAGTCCATTCAGGCTCAAAGCCAGGCGGCTACTGAGCAACCTCCCCAAGCACCTTCAGGAGAAACAAATGCTTAAACATGTTGGTAGACACGGCGACCGCAGAGTTGCCATTGTATTTAGAGAAATACCTAACGAGGACCATATGTGTTTGGTCATTTATCCCGATGTGCTTCCCACACATATTCACAACAGTGTGATGGGTGTGTTAGAAAGTGCACCTGGTCAACAGGCAACCAATCTAGCCGATGTATTTCATCGAAACTTGCTGCCCGACGGTCGCAACATTCTGCAAACACTTCATGCTGAAGGCATGCTCAAGAAAGTTGCCACAAACCAAGTTATCTTGACTCCCACACCCAGCAGTTCTGTCAAGCTTGACGAAGTCAACAAACTGGTCAAAGAGATGGAATCCGGTGCCGAAGCACTCAAGCGCATGCAAGAAATTGATCAAAATTCTGGTATTGTTGATCCAGCGGTCAAGCGTCAAGCCGAACAAGCATTCAAACGCAAGCAACTGGAAGAAGCACAAAGACAGCCACAAACTGCTCCACTGACCTCAACTGACTCCGATGGTCTCAGTGATTCTGCCTTGGCTGGTAACATGTTGGCTCAAGCCAAACGCATGGAACAAGAAGCACAAGGCCTAATTGCAGAAGCCGCAAGAATGAAAAAAGAAGCAGAAAAAATGTTCCCAGGAGTCAGTGTAAATGCATCAACAAGACAACAATCCGAGCCAGACACCCAAGCCCCGAAAACTCGCGGACGACCAAAAAAAGCCCGAGTTGGTGATCCAGCCGTGCAGTGAGAATTTTCTCGATCAATGGGAACACTTGATTAACGACGTTAATAAAACAGATGTTCCCCTTGAGTGCATTAAAAAAATTGTTGTGCGTCTAGACGGCAAGCGACAAAAAACTATCAATCTTGCCACGTTAAAAAAACAAGGACTAGATTGGGACGAGATAGAAATAATAGTATCTAGAATACTATCTGAATTTGGCGACTCTGTGCGTGATGTGGACTTTGTACTTGACATCACCGCAGTGGCTGAACTTGTACAACCCGAAACTGATAAATTACTAAACGGTCTTAAATAATGAATGTCAAACTTGTCTCCTATTCGCAGCCTACAGAAGAATTTGCCAACGCAGGCCTCGGAGATGCACAGGAACTCATTGCATATTGTGCACGAGTCTCTAATCCAGCAAACCAGTTCAATACCGAAACGTCAGATCGTCTTATCCGGTACCTCATACAACACCAACACTGGAGTCCTCTTGAAATGGTTTCGGCATGTATGGAAATTGTTACTACGCGAGACATCGCAAGGCAAATCCTCCGTCACAGAAGCTTCAGTTTCCAAGAGTTTTCACAACGATATGCAGACCCTACCCAGGAACTCGAAAGTGCGTTTGTACTTAGAGACGCAAGATTCCAGGACACCAAGAATCGACAAAACAGTGTAGACTTGGACATGAACGACGAAGCTCAACGGCTCTTGGCCTATGAGTGGGAACGTGCCCAACAGCGTGTGCTATTTGCTGTCAAACAAGAATACAAGTGGGCTATTGCCAATGGTATTGCTAAAGAACAAGCTCGTGCTGTGTTGCCCGAAGGTCTCACTGTTAGTCGCATGTACATGAATGGTACTTTGCGCTCATGGATTCATTTTATTCAATTACGGTCGGGCAATGGTACCCAAAAAGAGCACCAGCAAATTGCTCTAGCCTGTGCTGAAGTTATCGGCAAAATTTTCCCAATGGCCAATGACCTTGTAGCTGAATAATGCTATAATGCGTTATGGCAATAACACGCAATGAACTAGCACAATATCGGCATTGGAAGGCCGAGGAGACAAAAATCATCGACAATCAGCCTGTGCGTTTCCGCGACGTATGTGTGCATGAGATACGAATGGGCGATGTAGAAGACCCAGATCTATATGTTGCAAGTCCTATATGGGAATGGCAACAAACTGCACCAGGCAAGTTTGTCATGGAACATGCTGTAGAGAAACCATATTGGGTCAGTAATATAGATATTGCCAATTACGGTTACAAATATTGCATCATGGCTCGATTGAGCGAACAAAACGAAACGTTCTGGAGACTGATGTGTTCCGACAAGTAATACAATACGTAGACGAAGCCGACATTGTGTTGCCGCCCCCTGTTAAAAAACAAATATGGGATGGCGAGAAGTTTATATCCATGGTATTGTACAAGTTTAGAGGTATTCCAGACTCTTATCAAATGGAATGGTTGAATGTCACATACGGATTCGCAGGCACATACAAAAACGGACAATATTGGGATTTCAGTAGGGCAGGAGACTTTACTGTGATGGATGAAAAAGTTTATACATGGTATCAAATGAAATGGAGTAATAAATGAATATTTTAGTAACTGGCGGCTGTGGGCTGATTGGTCACAATGTTGTGGACCGTTTGCAAAGATCGAATCACACAGTTTCCATCATCGATAACAAAACCAACTATGGCATCATTCCACAGAGTGAGATCGACTACTTGATGGAAGAGCGCATGAAAAAGATTCACAGCCGGGTATATGGTGCCAACATCGAAAGTGAACAAATGGTAAACCTCATTATAGAGGAAACCAAGCCCGAAGTGATTGTGCATTGTGCCAGCTTTCCCCGACAAAAAGTAGTCAACGCAAACCCTGCCTGGGGCAGTAGAGTCATGAGCGAAGGTTTGATCAATCTTCTTGAGAGTGCCAAAAAACATGGTGTTAGACGTTTTGTTTACATTTCAAGTTCAATGGTATACGGTGACTTCACGGATCAAGTCACGGAGGATGCTGTGTGCAGTCCACAAGGACAGTACGGCATTATGAAACTTGCAGGAGAATGGTTGGTAAAAGACTATGCTCGAAGAACAGGAATGGAATATGTTATTATCCGGCCATCAGCGGTTTACGGACCTTTGGATGTGGAAGATAGGGTTGTTGCGAAGTTTATGCTTACCGCAATGCGTGGTGGTACTCTCCGAGTTAATGGGGCCGGAGAGACGCTTGACTTTACCTATGTTGATGACGCTGCGGATGGGATTGTGGCGGCTGCATTGGAAGTGGGTGCTGCGAACGACACTTACAACATTACTAAATCTCATTCAGTTTCACTCCTCCAAGCCGCCCAAATGGTGGTTGGTATTGTGGGCAAAGGCAGCATCCAAGTAAAAGATAAAGACGCAGACTTCCCCAGTCGCGGTGCATTAAATATTGATCGAGCTCGGCGTGTGTTGGGCTTTGATCCCAAAGTAGATGTTGAAGAGGGTTTCCGTGCCTACTACCACTGGCTTAACAATTCCGTTTACTGGTCTCCGAAAACAGTATAACAATCTCCGGCAGGAGATCCTGGATGCCACTGACGAGGTTCTTCGCAGTGGCCAATTGATGAACGGCAATTACACAGCTGAGTTTGAAGACTGGCTAGCTAAAAAGAACAAAAGCAAGTATGCCATCACTTGTCATTCAGGCACTCATGCACTGGAAATCATTGCAGAGTACTACAAAAAAGAACTGAACATAGATCATCCTGTGGTGTTGATTCCCACAGTAACCTATGCAGCCACAGCCAATGCGTTTATACGTGCAGGATGGGATATTCATCTATTAGATGTTGACAGTTATGGCTTGTTGGATGCTCGCAAGATTTCCGATGTTGGTTACGATGCTGTGGTTCTAGTGGGACTGTATGGCGCATCAGTTACTCATCTGGGAAGTGCTAGGACCTGGGAACAATGGCTTTACAAAGGTACCATTATCATAGAAGATGCAGCACAACATTGGCTGGCTGCAGATGCTACCCGAGTAGGACGTGCTTCGGCTATCAGTTTTGACCCAATGAAGAACTTGAATGCATATGGCAATGGCGGGGCCGTGGTTACAGACATTGCTGAAATCAATTACTTTGCACAAGAGTGGCGCGACAATGCCAAGCCTGGACATCGCACAGCAGGCACTAACAGTCGCATGAGCGAGATCGACTGCGCTCAAATGATGGTCAAAATACGACATTTGGATGCATGGCAAACAAGAAGAAAACAGATTGCCGGCTACTGGGTTGAACGACTGCACAATTCAGGCATTCGAAGCCTAATTGACGAACACAATTCGCATGACCATGCATTTCACAAGTTTGTGATTTTTACAGAAGGTCGAGACATACTGCAACGCAATCTTGCCTTGCGCAAGATCGAAACAAAGATTCACTACAAGAATCCCTTGCACGAAGTTGGAATGTTCACACAATATCCTGGTCCGGGACTGTTGGCTACTGCTAGCAGCATGTGCCGAGGTATACTAAGTCTTCCAATCTATCCCGAACTGACAGACCTTGAAGTAGAATACATTATTGATTCGGTACTAGATTGCGTTTGACAAACGCATAACTTGCCAGCCAATCCCACTCGTAGCTTTTCTTGAGTTCAGTGGGATCGCCCCTAACTGCATCATAAAACTCCACAGCATCCTTGGCACCTTTCTGGCTCCATTGGCCGTCAGTGCCGTCCACAGTAAGCCATTGGTCTAATCTGTATTCGTTTTCCACATCGGGCAAACTGGCCCGTAGTTTTAATGCCTCACGGAATGCAGTACGCCAGCATGTCCAATTGTCAATGTAATAGTTTGCTTGGCCACTGCGTATGGGAACAACCTCATGTGCTTGGTCCAGGGTAAAGTCCAGACCTACTCCTGTGTTCTCTAACACCAACTTCCTGTTGTAAGCAATCATGGCCTGGTGACCGTAAGTCAATCCATTAACAGGATTAAATGCGTGGAAGATATAGTGCTTGGCCTGTTGCATGCGATCAGGCTGCCACGACCAGTCAAAGTCTGGATTGACATGCAACTTAGCAAACACAGCAAAGAACCAAGGTGTGGTAGATTTCTCTGCTGCGGCATGATATGCTGCCACACGACCTTTGACCCCGGATACTTTGTGCAATTTGTTTGGTTTGTTCATTGTCAAATTAAACAAATGGCCAAACAACTGCTGTGCTTCTTTTTCGCCGTTTTCAATAAACACAATATCCAACTGTTGGTCGCCTAGTCGTTTGGTATCCGTTTTGTCAATGTAAGGATAATCATACAACTGTGTTTTGATGCTGCCTTTAGCTGCTTTAGGAACAATCACAGCACTAGCGCCTGCACTCAACGGCATAATAGTTTTAGTTTCAGCACGCCACAAAGGAACTGTGGGCACGGTTATAGGTTCGCCGTTTGTAGTAAACAGCGCCAACGGTCCAGTCCATTCTGTTGCTTTAACTGCATCAGCTTGGCTGTCAAAGTTGTGTTGGATCATTGGCATGGATCTGCGCGGTACGCTGGTTGGCACAAAGTTTAGATTGTACCAATCTAACAACGCTACTTCTTCAGCATGAGCCGCAAAACTGGGAACATGCATAAAGAATGTATCCCCAAACTTTTGATCATTTGACGCAAAAACATGCAGCATGGTCGTTTGCCATTGATTAGGATGCCAGGAAAAATCAAAGCCAGCGTAGTCACAAATACTTGAACATATCCACACAAACTCATGCTCATCTCCTATACCTTTGGCAATGCGTATCAGAGTATCTCTGTAATTGTCAAAGTAACGCACACTCTTGACTGTGTTGGGAATCTGTCCAGCGGCACCATCAAGGTGATCGATTTCATAAATTTTAATACTGGTGCCAAGTCGGGGCACCACAGGTGAGGGATGATAGTTGGTGTCAGTGTAACCAACCTTGGGCACCAAGTATGTGCCAGAGTCTGACTGGTGTTGGCTTGGCCAAGCATGTCGTTGGTGTGCTTCCCAGGGCACAGGCTCCCAAAGAAAATCAAAGTCAGAATAATCTACGCAATGGTTTATCCACCAAAAAAATCTAGTGCGACTGAGTTGTTGCGCATGTTCTATGCTGTCTGCCGGTTGCTCATGAACAAACTGGTTAGGTTTGACTCCCGAATAAAAAACATCAAACATTATTTCAAAAATTCCATTTGTAGTTGAGCGTAGTTTGAGTCACTCCATTTGTATTCATAAGTTGTTTCAGCACTCGACGTGCTGATTTTATACACATCCAACTTAGTGGATAACTGGCTCCATATCTCCCGGTAATCCGTTGTGCCAAAACTCCTGGCGAGATCAACTTGCCCGACTTGTGGATGACCGATTGTGAGACTCTTGTCATTTGGATCAAATCCGTTTGCGACAAGCCATTCACGGAATTCAGCCAGTTTGCGGATTTGCCAGTGATATGTACTTGGGTCACGTGCCCATTCAATATCAAAGTCCCCAGCGGCTTCAGTCTGAGCTCTAAGACTCGACGTTGTAAGTTCACCAATACGACTATCCCTTCCTTCGTCGTTAAACACCTCCCAGTGATGCTTGCCAACCGCCTTGTTAACACCCACATATACCCCGCCCATGCTGCGATTAATAGTGTCAACGCCAAATAGCTCATAGTCTTCCTCACTCAATATAAATCTCGGTGCCGACAACCAGCACATGAGTTGACTGGGACGCTTCCATTCGGGTGCGTCTCGATCTTTGCGCATGCTCAATACCAGGCTTTCTAGTTCATGACACAATAGATTCAATTGTCGTATGTGCCAACGAGTTTCGGTGTCAGCACGATTGTAGTAATTGCTTATACCACCACTCCATCCTTGTAGATCTTCAAAGTATCGGTGTAGATCATTCATGTGAGCATGATTGACATTGCCATAGGCATTGACTGTGTTTGCAGGACTAAACCAGTCATCAATTTTGTAACCCAAATCACTACTGTTGATGGCATGTATACTGCGATTTATTTGAACACAGAGATATTCCAAGTTTCTTGCTGTGCCTGTCCAGCCCATCCAGCAGTAGTTCTTTTCCAAATGGTAATTGTTTTGCAACAGGTGATTCAACGCACCAATCCATTTGCGACTTAAACTGTTGTCTGCTACGTCAATATAAACGTCGAGCAATTCGTCGTTGTCGGCACGTAGTGTCATTTTAATTTCGTCAAGCTTCAATTTGCATCCACCATTTCAACACATCAGGTCTTTGTGCTAGAATATCAGTCATAGTTATTGACTGTGTACGTATTTGCTCTAGTTTGAGAATACGTTGTTTTCCCGTTACCAGTGCTGCCCGATATGTGTCCGGCCACTGTTCCGCAAAGGTCTGACGAAGCTTTAACTGTAGCAATACATCGCGCATGGCACCCGTGGAGCGGCCTGCTAGTTCATCAATCCAAGGGTGCAGTATTTCTCTGGGCAATGCTAACGGACTCATCACAATATCGGGTGTGAACGAGAAGATCACCTTGGCTAGCAATTGTACCCCATACGTCTGTGATAATCTCTCCATCGCATCAACTTCGAACATTCCAGGGAGTGTGAGGGTAAAATCAAGACGCATCTGTCTTGGATGTGTTGCAATTTCAAGTCCTGCCTCAAAATTACGACAGAACTGTTCATAATACAATCCTGTACGAATATATTCCCCGATTGCGTTAGTTCCATCCAGGCTAGCACATATTTGCCAATCTCGTATGTTACACAAGATATCCCGATAAAGATCCACGCCCCGATAGCTAACCCTAGACAGGTTAGTGTTATATCTAGCATATAGTTTAGGTCCATCACCCAACTCCACAATTCTTTTCATATAACGCCAATGCTGTTCGTACATCAGCGGCTCTCCACCTACCCAGTACACTTCTTCTACAGCATGTCGCTCAACGGCGGCAGAGAATTCGGCTTCAATTTCAGTATCTTGAAACCTTGTGATGTGTTCACGTATGTCCTTTCGCATCCAATTGTTTTTAGGATCAGCCCAGTTGACCATGGCATGCGTCTTTTGCTCAGTTTCCCACGCCGAACTGAGCATGTCCCCGCATGTCCTACACTTAAAATTACATAAGTTAGAAAACCTATAGTCCCAAGATACTGGGTGTAAACTGGTTGTCCCGTCTGCATGTGTTGACGCAAATATCTCATGAATTTTATGGGCGAATAAATGCGTGAAGTAGTCTCTATATACGCTAGTGTTAAGGAGTTTATCATTGCATACCTCACATTCTGGTAATGTTTCCCCGGCTATCATTCTACGACGCACACTTTTCATATGCTCCGAGTTCCAGTGCTGTTCCAGTGTCAAGGGAATATACTTTCCTGTACCAGACGCTGTGTCTATGTACTGTTCAAAGTTCTGCGCCGGTTCCCGTGACGCACAGCACATGCGACGCTCAGTCTGGGGGCTAAGATACGTATGCACCCAAGGTGCCAGGCACATGGTTTTGGGCTTGTTCATTTCAGCGCATGTAACTCGGGTATTATATCTAGAATGTTTTCATTCCTGATATTATCCAGCTCATGTGTTTTACGCCAAAAAGAATCTATTAAATGTGTGTTGTCTTTGGCATGCATGAACTGAATGGCAGATTCAAACCCTTGTGTGGCACGTTCCAGTCTATCTTGACCCTTGAGCCAAGACAAGTGTTTGCGATATTTTTCTTCAATCTTGATTTTGTACTCAGCTGGAGCAATGTCTATTCTATAGTATTGTGGGTATTGCAACACATTGATGTTGAAATCTTGTGCCCGAATAAATCCACGCTGTACCCAGTCTTGATGAAAGTCCGGCAAGTGCCAAGCATTCATGATACTCAAGGTAGCACTGACATAAAAGTCCACACCCGGGCAAATTTCTTGCATTTCTCTGCGATTTTGTTCTACCACTGCCCAGTCTGTGCCCTTGCGTATGTACTCGCCTCGAGCGCCCATGTCATCCAAGCTGGCACCTACTGCCACACTCTTGAACTCTTTCCAGTATTCAAATACCGACCGTCCTTTTAAATCTGTGTGTGTAAAATTGGTATTGTATATCAAGCGAACATCAGTTCTGCCGCGCCGTAACAATTCTTCCAAGATGTTATAGTGTTCTTCCATCAACAGCGGTTCGCCGCCAGCAAAATAAACTTGCTCAACATAATCCAAGTGAGGTTCAAGTTGTTCCCACATGTCTGTTTCTGTGCGGCCTGCGTAGTTGAGAACCGTGTTACGTTCTTTCCAGTCGCCGCCAGCTAGGCGAGCTTGGTCCTGGTACCACTGGCTGCTAAAAATATGCCCACAGCTACGACAACGTAGATTGCATAGATTTGAAAAGCGAATATCCCAATAGGTCATTTCAAAATCAGGGTGCGTGCCATCTTCCATGGTAGAATCTATCTTGTGGATATGGTGCCCAAAATGTTTGTTGGCTGAATTACGTCCTGAAAAGAAGCCGGACTTTTCTTGCTCATAGCAACTTTGACATGCAGCACTGGCCACTTCATTCAACATGTTTTGTCTCAGTTGTTTTTGACCTGTGCTGTTCCAAATCTCACTCAAGGTATGTGTTTTGACCGAGCCCAAGGGTCCAGTATTCATGCTGTGGCAACAGGGATATGCAGCACCATCTGGTGCGGCGTGCAAGTGAATCCACGGCAGCATGCAAAATCGTTTGCTGGAATCTAATAAAAATCTTTTTCGATCATCCAGATCTATAAGATTGATTTTTAGTGGATCAGTGGAGTTATACTTGTATTGAGTCATACCATTGTTTCAATTCAGGAAATGCTGTACCGAAATCTTTGTTTCTGCGAACATCATACTGTGCGTAGAATTGTCTAAAATCATTGTGCAGCTTGGGCATTTCAAATGCTTCGCGATGCGGAGTTTTTACTACGTCTAAATAATCAATCAATCGCTGTGTGTGATTGATTTCGTGCTCTTGCAAATAACTTGAACCTTTGTAATCCACTAACCAATTGATTAGATCGCTTTGGAACATTTCACGCAGATAATCCGGCAACACCAGTGGACTTTGGAAACTGGGAAAGCGCAGAATATTCAGGGTGAAATTAACACGGTCGCGTCCGTAGGTGCGTTTCCATTCTACCAATTCATTTAACAAGCGTGGCAGCGTGGTCAAGCACAGTGCATTGATGGTACACATAACATGCACTGTGCGGCCTGCGTCCAGCAAAGCCTGTACATTCTGACGCCACAGTGGGTAGTCCAAGCCGTCTCTTATGTATTCTGCTTGTGTGCCCACGGCTTCCATTGAAGTGTATATTTCCACATTCATGCCTTCAGTGCTGTCTAACAGTCTGTATACATCAACATTGGGGCCGAGGTTACTATTGATCGCCAAGCGAGTCGTACTTTTACCCTGATTTTCCTTAAACCAATCAATGAGCTTCCAAGTGTGGGCAGACATAAGGGGCTCCCCTCCGGTGATTCGCAGCTCTTGTAGTGTGCGATGGAGATCACTCTCCCACCACTTAAAAAATGCATCAATGTACGGATTGTGTTCTCCATAATCATATAATTGTGCGCTATCATGGCTATGGGTAAAATGGTTGCGACCATCGCTGATAAGGCCAGTGTAGGCGCCGTTTCGTCGTATGTCGCGAACCCAAGTACTACTAAACGCTGGATTACAATAACTACAAGCAAATTGACAAGTACGATCAAAAGCGATTTCAAGTGTGCGGAGGTTGACGTCTTCAGTGTATGGTGTACGACTAGCATCGTGTAAGGCCTCTATAGGGTAGATTTTTGACTTGTACACACGATCGCTCACTGCGTCGCGACCCATGTCTTCAATTTTCCAACAATATTCACAGCCTGCAGGACGTTCGCCTGCCAGCATCTTGCGTCGATCTTCTTTCTTTTGATCGGTATTGTGCAGCAGCCTAGAGTTAATACTGACTTTATCTTTGTCGACTAAATGGGCCGGGGGATGATGGCAGCTGGTGGTCATACCACTGCCAAGCCAAATGGTAGCATTGTACCACTTCGCTGCACAAAAGCTGTCAGAAATCTTGTCCAATACTTCACGACGAAATTCTAGATCATTCATTGAAAATTATTCTGCATTAAAAATTTAAAGAATCTCAAGGGAAATGCCTGACGTATCTCAGGATGTTTTTCTATCATGAGTTCTTGATTGTACTTGCAAACAGTATAACATTCTTTGAGGAAACTTGCAAGATCTTGTTTGCATAGATCATCAACTACTTCAACAATTCGATTGGCTCGCTTCCAATGCAAGTCAATTTGATCAAAGCTTTCGTCTATTAGGTGTCCAAATGTTTTGAACCCTAGATTTTGAATGTCTCGAT
>JACCED010927986.1_pt1 | contig 12212 bp, 12 predicted proteins | sample 7455021 | NCBI WGS metagenome assembly JACCED01 (sample SAMN15323456, study PRJNA562643) | freshwater metagenome | isolation source: river surface water | place: USA:Blue River Watershed | collected 2017-08-19
ACTGTCGAAGTCTGTTATGGTTAAACCCTTTGCTGCGCTTTGAGCACTATGCCCCGAGTGCGGGTGGTGCAAATGTATTACAGAAATATGCGGATGGAATGCTTGCAATTCACGACTTGGCACACTTAGAAGAATTGGCACAGTCCTTGGCAGAATTAGTTAAACAGTAAAAATAGATACGAGAGAATCTTATGGATATGCAAGGTAATCGTCAGCTCGGTGTTTCACAACAACAAGCTTGGGACGCACTCAACGACGCCACGATCTTAAAGGCGTGCATCCCCGGTTGTGAAAAGTTTGAACTGACGGCAGAAAATCAATACGCCGTTCTCGTTGCCGTCAAGATTGGCCCTGTTGCTGCAAAATTTAATGGCAAAGTCACACTGGCCGATATTCAAGCGCCCAACTCTTATGCCTTGCAGTTTGAGGCGCAAGGCGGTGTGGCCGGGTTTGGTCAAGGCGAGTCAAAAGTAGAACTTGTTGCTAACGCCCAGGGATGCGAGCTTCGCTACACCGTACACTCAAAAGTCGGCGGCAAAATCGCTCAACTCGGTCAACGCTTGATTGATGGCGTGGCAAAGTCGTTGGCAGAAGATTTCTTTAAGCGCTTCGACTTGGCTCTGCAAGAGAAGTACCCAGAGTCAACACTGACGCAGTCGTCAGATGGGCAAGAAGAGGGCGCAGTACAGCAGGCCTCTTCTGCGCCGACGGGCGCCTCAGGTGCACCCAAGTGGTTGTGGCCGCTAGTCGCTGGGGTTGTGGCAGGCTTGGCGGGTTGGTGGCTGACTCGGTCATGATAGCTGCAGTCCCAAAATTTCCGGTTTTTCCCTTAATCGCCACGCTTGCGACGCAAAGCTTGGCGACCATGGCGGCGTATTCCTTTCCTGTGGTTGCTCCGGTCATCGCAGAAGACCTGCAAGTCCCAGGCACACTAGTGGGTTTCTTTATTTCTACTGTCTACGGTGTGGGGATTATTTCTGCGCTGTTGTCGCCTCGCTTTATCCGGCGGTTTGGTGCTGTCAGGGTCAGTCAACTTGTCTTGGTCGCAACGCTTGCGATGCTAGTGGCTTGTTCTGTCGGCAGCGTTGCTTCAGTCGTTCTTGGTGCCGCGCTGTTGGGCTTAGCCTATGGCGCAACGGCGCCTTCCAGTGCACACCTGCTCGTGCCGCGCACACCACCCTCTGTGATGAATCTGGTCCTCTCCATCCGCCAGATTGGCGTACCCCTTGGTGGTGTGTTGGCTGGGCTCATTATGGTGCCAATGACCTTAAGTCTAGGCTGGCAGACTGCACTGTTGTGGCAAGCGCTGCCGGTGTTGACCGTGGTGCTGTTGCTTGAATGTGTGCGTCGTGGCTGGGACGCTGATCGTGATCCGACGCGTCAAATACTGAGTAAAGGCCTATTCGCACCGGTACAGATATTGTTTGACCGACCAGAGCTGCGACGTCTTGCCTTCATGAGCTTTGTCTATAGCGCTGTGCAACTTTGTTTTATCGCCTTCTTGACCGTGCATTTGACAAGCAAAGCAGGTTTTACTTTGGTGCAAGCGGGCTGGGCCCTTGCTGTGTATCAACTCGCTGCCGTGGTGAGTCGACCAATTTGGGGCTGGCTGGCTGATAAATGGATATCTGCGAAGTTGTTATTGGTGTGGCAAGGTTTTGTGATGGGAGCGACTGCCATGCTTGCTGGTCAGTTCGCTGACAGTTGGAACGCAGTCGTCGTATTGTTGCTGTGCGCGGTTGCTGGCGCAACGGCAAGTGGGTTTACGGGACTTGCCTATGCTGAATGGGCTCGCTTAGGTGGCGCACAGAGGACTGAAGCAACGGGCTTAGGCTCTGGCATGATGTTTGCCGGTGTGTTGTTGTTACCTTCGCTATTTTCGGTAGCGGTCACGTATTTCGATGATTTTGGGTTTGCCTATGCGTGCCTTGGAGGGTTAGCTGTGCTGTCGGGTTTCTTGCTCCTTCAGCAGAAAGCTGACCGGATGGGTTGAGGGTTCAGAACGAAATCGAGCGTTTGACGACCAATGGTGTCGAATTTAGTGAGCGCAAAGCGCACAATTCGAATCTCTATCAATTGTTTATGCGTGAACCGATCAACGGCATTAAGGTCGAGCTTAATTTCGCCTGGGACGAAGTCGAAAAGCTTGGACGAGTTCCTTCTTGGACGGATACTGGTAAGACGAATTGAGGCAAGTCGCTCGTTAAACTCAACGAGGGATTTAACTTGCGATCTTAGCGGAGCGTATGAAAAGCCGGTGCTGGCGTGACCTTCATCGGCTTTTTCTTAAAGCGTTGAGCCGCTTGCCACATATCGTAAGCGGATTGCTCCGCTAACCATAGCCTAGCTTCCCCACCTCGTTCGATACCTAGCCACGCCTCAATCCTGAGTGCCATCTCGGGAGAGATTGCGGCGTGACCGTTTATCATCCGTGAAAAGGCAACGCGCGAGACACCGAGCTGGGCGGCGGCTTGTGTGACATTCAATCCTAACGCGGGCAAAACATCATCTCGAATCGTCAATCCCGGGTGCGGCGGACTGTGCATACGTGCCATTTCTGTTCCTAGTGGTAGTCTTGGTAAACCACCAATACGGCGTGGGTCTTCTCAACTAGCCTTGTGAGCATTCGCGATAAGTGCGGAGCATGCACAGGTTGTATTCCGGATTTGCTGCCAGTTTCAAAGAAGCTTTGAAGGCCCTTGTGTATAAATGATTTAATCGTGAATTGTATCGTGTAGCGTTACGCTTTGCATAGCTAGGAGATCTGCATGTTATTGCTGTGTACGGTCTAAGTGGGGGGCAGATGGGACTAATTTGTCCCGTTGGGTGGGCTCGAACGCGCTACTTCGCCAATCGAAACACCGGCAAGAAATGTCCTGAACTCATGGGCGAAAACGTCAGCGTTAACGGAGCACCGATTTGCAAATCTTCCAGCGAACAATCGACAATATTTGTGAGCATCAAAGGCCCTTCGGCTAGCTCGACATACGCGACGATGTATGGGTCTGAGACCTTACTAAGCGCGGTCGCTGCGTAGAGCTTTGCTTTGCCCGAAGACTCTTTCCACTCAAGTTTGCTGCTGAAGCAGAACGGGCAGAACAGTCGGGGATACCAATGCGTTTTGCCGCAGTCGGTGCAGTGTGGCAACAGCATGATCTCTTTTTTTGTAGCTTCCCAGAAAAAAGCGAGATCTGGATTAGCCGCTAGTGCCTGTGTGTGGAGGGTCATGTGTTCGTGACTCATTTATAGCCTCTCTAGAACGACAGTCGCGTGAGCGTAACCCGCGCCAATAAAACCGCCAGGGCCAGACGCTAAGGCAAGATCGCAGTTTTTGACTTGTACGGCAGGGTGGGCAGTGCCTCGCAATTGCCGCGTAGCCTCAATGAGCTTCGTGATTCCTCCACGATTGCTTGGATGATTATTGCAAAGCCCGCCTCCATCCGTGTTGATGGTCAGAGACCCGTTGCCGGAGATCAGTTTCCCGTCGGCAACAAATTCCCCACCATCGCCCTTTTTACAAAAGCCAAGATCCTCTAGCTGCATTAAGACCATGATCGTAAAGTTATCGTAAATCGACGCGTATTTAAAATCTTGCGCGGTCACGCCAGCCTCGGCAAACGCCATCGGTCCGCTGATTGAGGCTCCCGTCGTTGTTAACGAGGTGTTTCCCCCGTTATGACCGTGCACTGTATGACCCGTTCCAATTACGCGGACCAATGGATTCTTCAGTGACTTCGCGATTGCAGGGCTCACCAAAACGAGCGCACCGCCACCATCGCTAATCACACAGCAGTCCATCCGGCGTAGAGGAGACGCAATCAAAGGAGAGCGCATCACATCGTCCACCGTGACAGGCTTATTGAACATTGCGTTAGGGTTGTGCTTCGCATGCTCTGAAGCTGTCACACGGATCCATGCGAGCTGTTCTAGTGTTGTGCCGTACTCATGCATGTGCCTAGACATCATCATCGCGTAGGCCGTCGTAATGGTCGGACGGTAACCCGCCTCCCAAAGAGCGTCGGGGCGTTCTGGCTCGCAAGGCCTAGGTGCAGTGCCAGTTTTCATCTGTTCACTGCGTGGTCGGCCTGCAAGTGTAATGAGTGCGACATTGCAGCGACCGGAGGCAATCGCTTCGACGGCATGCGCAACATGTATAAGGGGCGAGCAGCCGCCGGCATCGGTTGAGTCAATGTACCGGAGCTTTAGGTTCATGTGATCGATGAACCAATTTGCATTTGAGCCCGGAATGTCTCGGCCACCGAAGAATCCATCAACGTCTTTAGGGCTCAAGCCAGCATCTTCGAGTGCCCCGAGTGCGCATTCAACGTGCAATTGAACCAGTGACTTATCGGGCGCATGTCGCGTCGGATGCTCAAAAATTCCTGCGATATACGCTTTATCGTTTCGCTTCATGTTTCTGATCCTTTTGCTATGTCTAACCTTATTCCCAGACACTGTCATCCTTTGTGCTCTCAGCAATGGATTGCATTGCCGCCCATAGATTTAGGAAAATCCCAGTCTAGGCCTCAGGTATGATCCCTGCAGATCATAACGACTATTAGATAAAGTTAGCTTTAATCAACGTTTATCGCGAGGGGACAAGCAATGAAAGGAATCGTATTTGCTGGAGACAGCAAAATTGAATATCTCGACTTTCCAGATCCTACGCCAGGCCCTGAAGAGGTCGTGCTAGAGATCAAGGCCTCGGGTATGTGTGGGAGTGATCTAAAGTTTTATCGGTCGCCACGCGGCGAAGGGCTCAAATTGCTTGGGTATAAGGATGCCCCTTCGGTGGTCGCAGGACACGAGCCCTGCGGCCTGGTGGTTGCTGTTGGCGCAGGGGTCAACCCGAAAAGAGCCTACATAGGGCAACGTGCCATGGTGCATCATTACCGCGGTTGTGGTGCGTGTCCCCACTGCTCGACGGGCTGGATGCAGCTTTGCGATGAGGGGGTTAAAGAAGTCTATGGCGTGACGGGCCACGGTTCACATGCCAAGTACATGAAATGCCCAGCGAGTACGATTGTTGAGCTTCCCGATGAACTGACATTTGAAACGGGTGCGGCGATTGCCTGCGGCACCGGTACAGCGTGGGGGGCTTTGCATCGTCTTGATTTAAAAGGTGACCAAACGATTGCGATCTTTGGGCAAGGACCTGTGGGACTTTCATCCACCCAACTGGCGCACGCGATGGGGGCCCGGGTAATTGCCTTGGATGTTAGCGAAGAGCGTTTGGCGCGCGCTAAAGATTTGGGTGCGGACGCGGTAATCAATCCGGCTAAAGAGGATCCTGTGCAGGCCATTAAAGAATTGACACACGGGCTAGGTGCGCATGCGTCGATCGATGCGTCCTCAAATTCAGCAGCGCGTAAACAAGCGGTTCAATGTGTCCGAACGTGGGGAAAGGCGTGTTACGTAGGCGAAGGAGGTAACGTCACAATTGACGTCAGTCCGGATATGTTGCGTCGCCAAGTCACGATCATTGGGTCTTGGACGTTCTCGACCGTTGGGCAAAGTGACTGCGCGCGGTTTGTTGCTGATCGGGGGATCGATGTCGATATGCTCTTTACGCATCGCTGGGGATTTGACGATGCTGCACAGGCCTATCAATTGTTTGATAAACAAACCTCAGGTAAGGGCGTATTTCTATTCTGAAGTGTTTAGTCAGCGCGGCGCCATGACTGCTGGACTGCGCTAACCTAACTTGGCCATGGATTGGTTCAGCTCTTCAAACAACCATTCTCGAAAAGCTTTCATTTTTTGGATGTGCCCTTTGGATTTGAGGTACGTCAGTTGATGACATACGATTTCTGGTCCAACTAAGCCTAGAGGCAAGACTAGTTTTTTACTTTCCAGCTCTCGCTCGATCAACAAAGTGCTTTCTAAAGCAATGCCTAGGCCATCCACTGCGCAGTTGATCGCCATGAATGAACGATCGAAGCGAGGTCCTCGCTCAAGATCGATGCTGTGCTCGGAGTGGTCCTTCGACCAGTCTCGCCATGTATACCTGTTCACCTCGGTATGGATCAATGTTTTTCCGGTTAATGTGAAACCTTTTTTTGGTAAACGCCGCCCCGGCAGCATTGCGGTTGAGCAATTCACCACGATCCTTTCTGCCGGAAAAGGTTCGACCATCACACCAGCGTCTGGAAAAAAATTTCCGTAGCGAATATCAAAATCGGCTTCTCCTGCCGCAAGGTCAACAGGAGCAGACGATGCGTTGAGTCTTACGTCGATGTCTGCATGCATCGCGGAGAAGCGGGATAGGCGAGGCATAAGCCATTGGGCGGCGATGCTAGGTACGCTATGAATAGTCAATATATCGCTTTTGCCTGCGCGCTCAATACTGCGGGTGCTGGCTTCGATGAGGCTGAAGGCTTCGGATACGGACTCGGCATAGCGGCGTCCGATGTCAGTCAGTTCGACGCTTCGGTGGGTCCGGTGAAATAGCGCAATTCCCAGGCGCAGCTCAAGCATTCTGACCTGGTGACTGATGGCCGATGGCGTCAGATGTAACTCAGTAGCGGCTGCCACGAAAGATCCTAACCGTGAGGCGGCCTCAAACGCTTGCACGGACTTTAAGGGAGGGATCTTTCTCATTTTTCTCTTTTTGCATGAATTTAATTCATCTATATGGCTAAATTATTCATTTGTTTTCGTTCTGTCAAGTTGCTAGTATTTCCCAACAATACGCAAGCACTGAGAAAACTCAGGCATATGCACGGAGACTGTCATGAAACAAAAACCGACCGATCGCGCGTTGGCGCAGAGCGCCTACCGTATCCGACGTTACTCGGTTCAGATGGGGGAGATTCAGGGCCAGGGTTATGTTGGCCAGGCGCTTGGCTATGCCGACGTGTTGGCCGTAGCGTATTGCCATGCAATGAATTTCAGACCTGAGGATCCTGAGTGGGCGCAGCGCGATCGATTTCTGCTCTCGCACGGCCACTACGCGATTGCGCATTACGCAGCGTTACTCGAAGCTGGCGTCATCCCTAAAGAGGAAATCGAAACCTACGGTGGAGACGATAGTCGGCTGCCAATGTCTGGAATGGCGACCTATACGCCAGGGATGGAGATGTCGGGCGGGTCTCTTGGGCAAGGTTTGGCGATCGCGGTGGGTGTGGCGCTTGGGTTACGTCATCAAAAAATTGATGCATTCGTTTACAACTCGATGTCAGATGGCGAGCTAGACGAGGGTGCAACGTGGGAAGCAGCGATGGGCGCAAGCCACCACCAGCTCTCAAATCTGATCTGCTTAGTCGACATCAATAATCAGCAAGCGGATGGGGCGTCTTCTAAGGTGATGGGATTCGAGCCATTAGTCGATAAGTGGCAGTCGTTTGGTTGGCATGTGCAACGAGTCGATGGCAATGACTTGTATGCCGTGCGTGATGCGTTTGATCTGGCTCGCTCTGTGACAGAAAAGAAGCCCCGTGTGATCATTTGTGACACGCTGATGGGAAAAGGCGTGCCATTTTTAGAGGCACGCGAAAAAAATCACTTCATTCGTGTTGATCCACCCGAGTGGCAACAAGCGTTAGAAATTTTGGATTCGACCTATGGCAGTGGAGAGCCCGCATGAACGCACCAGCTAAAACTCGGCTGACCACTTCGGCCATGATTGCGTCTATTGCATCTGAAGGACAGCGCGTGCGTGCTGCACCATTCGGTAAAGCACTTGCAGCGCTTGGCGAGAGTCGCCCTGATATTGTCGGTATGACAGCAGACCTTAGCAAGTACACAGACCTGCATATTTTCGCTCAGGCTTACCCGGAACGGTTTTTTCAAATGGGGATGGCTGAACAGTTGTTACTAGCTGCCGCAGGCGGCATGGCAAAAACAGGCCTCACTCCTTTTGCGACGAGTTATGCGGTATTCGCAACGCGACGTGCGTATGATTTCATGCATCAGGTGATTTGCGAAGAAAACCTCAATGTCAAGATCTGTGGTGCGCTACCAGGCCTGACCACAGGCTATGGGCCTAGCCACCAAGCGACAGACGATCTGGCGATGATGCGTGTGATTCCAGGCCTCACCATCATTGATCCTTGTGATGCGTTAGATATAGAGCAATCCGTCCCAGCGATAGCTGCATATAACGGACCGGTCTACATGCGTTTACTTCGGGGTAACGTACCGCTCGTGTTGGATGAGTACGACTATCAGTTCGAATTGGGAAAGGCAAAACTCTTGCGTGAAGGCAGAGAGGTGCTGATTATTTCCTCTGGGATTATGACGATGCGTGCCCTGGAGGTCGCAGAACAATTACAAAAAGATAGTGTCGGCGTCAGTGTCTTGCATGTACCAACTATCAAGCCGTTAGACGAAGAAACTATTCTGCGAGAAGTTAAGCGCGCAGATCGGCTTGTGGTTGTCGCTGAAAACCATTCGACGATTGTGGCTTAGGGGAATCGATCGCAAGTCTGTTGTTGCGTTCTCGCTTGGCGCCAAAGTTTTTACCCATTGCTTTGCCAGATGCATTTTTAGATGCTGGTGCTTTACCGACTTTGCATGATCGTTATGGAATTTCAACCGAATCAATGTCGCATCGTATTAAAAATGAACTTTAAGTAGGAGGGGAAAGAAGTAGTTCTTAGGCAGGTTTGTCTTAGCTGCATTAATCCTTGTTTTGTGCTGAGCCAGTATGGTCAGTATCGGTAATAACTAAAACACTTTTGGAGACACAACATGAAGAAAATTCTCGTCGCCGCTATCGCAGGTTTAGCGCTATCGGTATCTGCAGTCTCTGCGCAGACTGTATTCCGTTTATCTCATAATGCAGCGCCAGGTAACCCGAAAGCTGTTGCATCTGACAAGTTTGCGGAATTGGTTGCACAAAAAACAAACGGGCGTGTCAAGATCAACGTAGGCGGTAATGCTCAGTTCGGAGACGACGCTGAGTCCATTACGAACCTCCGTTTGGGTACCTTGGGTTTTAGTGCTAACTCGCAGGGTGCTACATCAGGGGCAGTACCGGAATTTGCAGTCCTCGGCCTGCCATTTTTATTCAGAGATCTGCCGCACGCTTATAAAGTTGTTGATGGTCCGATCGGCAAACAACTCGCTGATGCCGCAGATAAAAAGGGCTTGGTTCTCCTCGCGATGTGGGATAACGGTATTCGTCATACAAGCAATAACAAGCGTGCCATCAGCAAGCCGGAAGATTTGAAAGGGATCAAAATTCGTACTCCGCCTGATCCCATTACTTTGGATATCTTTAATGCTCTTGGCGCTAACCCCGCACCATTAGCCTTCTCGGAACTCTATATTGCGTTGCAGCAGGGTGTGTTTGACGGTCAAGAAAATCCTTTGGTGAATATTTTCTCTTCAAAGCTCTTTGAAGTACAGAAATTCATCTCATTAACAGGTCACAAGTACGAAGGAACTCCTCTTTTAGCCAGCAAGGTTGAGTGGGCGAAGCTGTCAAAACAGGATCAGCAAGCTGTGCGCGAAGCTGCGAAAGAGGCAGCTAAGTTGAACCGTGATCTTTCGCTTGCAGCAGATGCAGACTTGAAAGGTAAATTGACAGCCGCGGGCGTCACAATTAATTCTGTGGACCAAGCTCCGTTTATCGCTGCGACAAAGCCCGTTTACGACAAATGGCGTAAAACGTTTCCAGACCTAGTTGATTCGATGGTTAAAGAAGCCGCCAAGCCATAATCGACCTGAAGGGGTAGCCATGAGGGCTCGAGCAAATTATCTAGTCAACTCGCTGATTAACGTGATCGATCAGACGATCGAAGTAAGCAGTAAGATCATCGCTGTGATCGCGCTAGTTGTCATGTTTGTATCACTCATGGCGGAAGTTGTTGTGAGGTACGTCACGAACCGAGGAATGGGTTGGCCCACAGAAATTCCAAGCCTTCTTTTTCCTTGGTTAATGATGAGTGGGATCGTGCTTGCCGCTCAATACGGGAAGCACATCGCCGTTGAAACGATTCGGGCATTTCTGAGTAGAAGTGTAAATCGTGTGCTCATGATGGCATTGCAGCTGCTGATCATTTTTACTTTCTTTTATCTTGCTCAAGTCGGCTTGTTTGTGATTGAAATCACAGGCTCTGAGGTCTATCCGGTGACAAAGATCTCCGCGAAGTGGGCATACTTGTCAATCATCGTCGGCTTTGTGGCACTAGGTCTCACAGGGCTTACCACTTTCTTACGTTTGCTTTGGGCTGATGATCCCTTATCGGTACGCTCACCTGCTCCGGAGGACAGTGTATGACTTTCCTAATGCTTGGCATTTTTTTAGTACTTCTGATTTTGGCGTTTCCGGTTGGATATGCCTTAGTTGTCAGCTCCGGTATCGCTGCCATTACTGCGGGTGCGATGCCCAGTGCGACGGTGGTTGTCAAAATTTTTCAACCCTCGCAAAGTTTTCCACTATTAGCGATTCCTTTTTTTGTACTGTCCGGAAATTTGATGATGGGCGGTACCTTGGGGAAAAAGCTGATTGAGTTTGCAACGGCGCTGGTGGGGCGTATGCATGGTGGTTTAGCGCAAGTGAGTGTCGTGGGCTCAACGATCTTTGGCGGGGTGTCTGGTTCTGCGGTTGCCGAAGCGTCAGCTCTCGGCTCAATGTTGATTCCATGGCAAAAGAAGGAAGGTTACCCTGGGCCATTTGCGGCAGCGGCTATTGCATCATCTTCCGTGATCGCGGGATTGATTCCACCGTCGATACCCCTGATTATTTACGCGACCGTGTCTGATCAGTCGATTGCTTCGCTGTTTTTAGCTGGCATCGTTCCGGGTCTGATGCTTTGTTTTGGCTTTATGTTGGTTTGCTATTTATCCGGCCGAATTAGAAATTTTCCTAGACTCCTCAATAAAGTTACGGCTGTTGAATTTTTGAAAATTACTTTTTACGCTTTACCAGCGCTGTTAATGCCGCTCTTTATCGTGATCTTATTAAGGGCCGGTATTGCGACGCCGACTGAAGTAAGTGTGATGGCGGTGTTTTACGGACTCGTAGTTAGCTTAGCGATTTATCGTGACGTCAATTTAAAGCGCTTGTTTGATGCCTTAGTCCACACAGCAGTTACCACAGGCGTTGTCATGTTAGTGATTTCAGCCTCAAATATCGTCGGCTATGTTTTGACGGTTGAGGCCGTGCCAAAAGCCGTGGCTGAGTGGGCTCTTGAAACGCTTAGGAATCCTCTCGTCATCCTGCTGATGTTGAACATCATCATGCTCGTAGTGGGTATGTTCCTAGACTTGCCGGCAGCCATATTATTGCTCGGTCCAACGTTCGTCGCGATTGGTAATGCCATTGGTTTGGACTTGATTCAGCTCGGGATCATGATGGCGGTCAATCTGAGTATTGGTCTGTTCACCCCGCCAGTTGGGACGACACTGTTTGTAGCCGCAGCCATTTCTAGGGAATCGATCGGTGCGATTGTGAAAGAGCTTTGGCCTTTCTACCTTGTGGCGCTCATTGTGCTCACTCTGATGACATACTTTCCAGCCTTAACGATGTATTAAGGTATATCGTTTTTATTGACTCATACGAAATTTGATGGAGTATTGAAACATGCTGTTAAAAGATAAAGTGGCGATTATTACCGGTGGTGCCGGGGTCAATGGGCTCGGCTTTGCTTCTGCGCGCATGATGGCTGCGCAAGGGGCACGGGTTGTCATTCTCGACCTTGAGAAGGCACAACCGGCTGCCGTGGCTGCGACCCTAGGGCAACAGCACATGGGCGTTGTCGCTGATGTCACGAATAAGGCGTCTTGTGAAGCTGCGGTTAAGGCCGTAATGGCGCAAATGGGTCAGATTGATATTTTGTTTAACAACGCTGGCATCACTCAGCCGCGTAAGACGATGGAGATCAGCGCAGCTGACTATGAGGCGGTCTTGGATGTGAGCTTGCGAGGTGCTCTTTATATGTCTCAAGCAGTTTTGCCACATATGCGCGAGCGTAAATATGGCTCTATCATTTGCACTTCATCGGTATCTGCACAGCGTGGCGGTGGGATTCTGGGTGGACCGCATTACTCCGCCGCGAAGGCTGGAGTATTAGGTCTTGCACGCGCAATGGCGCGAGAGTGCGGGGTGGATAACATCCGTGTGAATTGCATCACGCCGGGACTGATTGAGACAGATATCAATAAAGGCCTCATTCCTGCCGATCGCATGACTGATATTTTGTCGAACATTCCGATGAATCGTATTGGTGAACCGAATGATGTGGCTGGCTGTGTCGTGTTCCTTG
>JACCED012180405.1_pt1 | contig 12211 bp, 39 predicted proteins | sample 7455021 | NCBI WGS metagenome assembly JACCED01 (sample SAMN15323456, study PRJNA562643) | freshwater metagenome | isolation source: river surface water | place: USA:Blue River Watershed | collected 2017-08-19
ATTTTCAAAAGAGGATTTAATTTTATTGATTACGCTCGCTCATGAAAAAAATTTAACATTCAATGAATTAATTGTTCAAATTCTTACTAATTTTTTATCACAACAAACAGAAGACAAAAACCAACTACAACTATTTTAAATGAAAAAATTAATCCTCATCGTAGCCACAATTATAACGTCAATATCCCTATATATGAACGCAGAAACATCAAATAAAAAGTGCGAAGTATGTCAACAAGGATACCTCCAAAAGACAAAAACAAATGCTATTTTTGAATTTACTCAAAATGGCCTTGAGCCTAGATTTGATGCGGGATTTTTGAAGTGCGATCACTGCCAATCTTTCACTCCAACGAAAGAATATAACGCTTATTTCTCGATTCCGTCACCAAAATAAATAACTTTTACAAAAAAACTTTAAACACGCACTTGACTTTAACTCTTGTGCGTGTTACTTTTTTACGACTATGAAGAAAATACTGTTTATCACGTTTCCTCTAATCTTGTTGGGTATGAAGCTTGAACAAGTCGAAGAGATTAAGCCAAATAAAGAAGAAGTCTTAATTAAACAAGTGGTTTATCCTGCCGCACAATGTACAGCAGCAACCACTAATCAAGCGTCAGATGATATAAATCATGAGGGCGCATTATATATTCATTGCTCTACTTGTGGATATGGTGTATTCTTAGGAGAAGAAGGTCATGAAAAATGCACTTATTGTGGAGTCAAAAAAAATTATTCCCCCAGAAAATAGCATTCAAATTCTTGAAAAGGTTTACTGGGGAATTATGAATGATTTTCATAATTCAACTTTAGAAAAAGAATGGTTTTACGAAAGCGAACAGACTTTGCAACTAAAATGGTTAGGTTTAAAAGAAATTGAAATTAGTGACCATGATTTCTTTAAAAGATATGAATTTTTTAGAGATCGAAAGTTTTTTGAAGTGCTTGATAAAGAAAAATTCTTGTGGATAAAAATAAAATATGAAATATGAAATACCATCCTCTATTTTTTGGAAAAACTTAAAAGAGGAATATAATTATGCAGGCGACTGGCATCTTGCAGATAAAAGAATACAATCTATAACTAAAAAAAAGCTTGGATTAAAATACTTAAATACAGATTTTATTGATCTTAGTAACATATATGATACTTATTTTATTTTTGAGGTTGTAAACTATGAAAAATTCCTCTGGGCGAGATTAAAATATGGAATATAAACATACAGAATTTGGAGTTACTGTAGATCATGATTTAACGCCAGAAGAAATTAATTCAGTTCATAGATTCTGGAGAAGCATTCGTGAAGAAGAAGAATTTTTAAAATGGTCTTGGAATGATTTTAAAGATCATATTGGCTTGCATCACGAATTACAAAGACAACCCAAGTGGAAAATAGCAAACAAAGAAAAATGGTTGTGGGCTAAATTGAAGTATGAACTCTAAATATTTTGTAAATATTCATTGTGAATTATACGATAATATATGCAAAGAAATGCGTGCGTCAGCTTGGGAAGTTGACGAGAAATTTGGATTGCTTTTCATAAAAACTATAAAGCTTGATTATAGATTTGAAGTAAGAGATAAACAAAAATTTCTTTGGGCTAAATTTAAATATAATATTTAATATGGGACTAGATTCTTATTTAAAATATATTGATTCAATTCATGTCATTGACGATCTTACTTTTCATGAAGATGCGGAAATGGTAGAATTTAAATACTGGCGCAAACATCATCCTTTGCATGATTGGATGAAAAGACTTTTCATTAAAAAAGGTGGAGATTATTCCGCAAATCAATTTAATTGCGAATATGTAAGAGTCACACTTGAGGATTTAGAATTTTTAAAAAATGATATGGATTGGATTGATGAGATGGGTGACGATTACGATCATGGATATTCGGATCATGAATTTGTAAACGATGCAATTGATTTTTTAAAAATGAGTCCAGATAAAGTATTTTATTTTTATAGCTGGTATTGATTTTGTAGAAAGTTCTTGATTTCGAAAATTTTTTGAGTACCTTTGACTCAAACATATGAGCTTAATATCAATCAAAACACTCTGCACGAATTGCCAAGAACCTCTTGAATGCCAATGGCCCGAAAGAATGAATTGGAGTGGCGAAAATGTTTCAGCCATTGAATATATGGCTAATGCGCTCAATTCCGAAGATGTTCAGATTCTCTGCGATCAATGTCTTGATGAGTTGCCAGAAATTGAAATGGAAAATATGGAAGTCGAATACATTTAATTGGTAAAAATCACCTTGACATAGGTAACCTTTTAGCATAGATTACTCACATGTGCCCAAGCATACTTGTTAAAGATTCTGAAGCTCAAAAGTATGTAGCCGTCTTCAACACTTCCGAAGAACTGGTTGCATTCCTCAACGAACACAAAGCTAATGGGATTGATGTTGCAGATAGGTATCAAATTCTTTCATTCCAAGTCGAAGAAATAGTTGACGGCAACGAAGCTCTCGATATAATTCAAAAACATGGATATCTCAACTTCGACTACTACGACAATAACTAATATGCATACAACTAACATTGCCATCGTAAACGAATTCGTCATAGATGCAGACGATTATCACGAATTCACAACAATTCGTTCAAATCTTAGCCAAACAATTGGTTTGATTTACTCTTTCAAAGAGATTGATCCAAGTCTTTACGGTAAACCTTATAGAGCAAAATTTACTTTCAAAGGTATTCGTCATCCCGCTCAATATTCCAGCGACATTGAATAATATGGAAAAGTTTAAATTAGATATTAAAATTGAATCATGCGAAGACAATAATGTTTATATGATTTCTTCGCGAGTAATGAAATGCAGCTTTCCAGTCAAAAAAGATATTGATATTTTGCTTGCAGAAATTGAAGACTTAATTCAAGAATATGCCGACATTCAATCGAGCTACTAATATGAAAGTCTTTTTAGATGGTCACAAAAGTTTCGAAAAGAAGTTTAAGTTTCACTTCTTTACGCCAGAAGTTCACGTCCATAAAAATGGATTTATTTCAGTTAGAATAGATTGGGCAAATTCAAAATGCGATGAATTTTCTAAATTTAAATATGCTAAATTAACACACCGATCCTATGGGGGATCTTTTTTCGTAAAGAAGAAAAAGTATTTTAATATAGTTTCCGCATCTTTTGAATTCGAGGATGTAATTGATGAATGCGAAAAGTTAAATATTACTCCTTGGTTTAATGTGTGTATCGCTTCTGATACAGAAGAAGGTAGTTTCGATGAAGAATTTGATTACCTTTTCTTTGAGAATTTAAAGTATGGATTAATTTGTTGGTTTGCGCCAAAGGGTTGGGAAGATTGGCTCAACGCAAAACTCTATTTAAATTAATATGAAAGAATGGCCCAAGGCAGGCAGCAAAGCAACCTTCAAAGGAACAACCAAATGGTTCTTCTTTAATAATATTTTAAAAGATGCCAATGAACTTTTGGAAATTGGTAAAGAATATACTATTTCAAAGATAGAGCTTGCATCTTCGTGGTGCGCTGTTATCCTCGATGAGTTTCCAGAAAAAAAGTTTTCCCTAAGTTGGTTTGATTACAAAAAAGAATTGACTCTTGAAGAGGCAATGAAGGTTGAAAGAGAAGCTTGGGAAACTGTTAAATATGAATTTAAATCTTTAGAAGAGCTTAAAGATAAAAATGAAACATAAGATAGGAATAAAGCCTTACGAATATGAATGTGGAGACGGTTGCTGTTCAGAGTTTGGTCATGAGTATTATTTGAATGGAGAGTTTGTTGCTCGCACTCCATGCGAAGATAATGGATGGCTTGCCATATTGACGGCTTTAGGAATTAAAGTAGAAATTGTTAATTTAAATTCTGACGGCGAAGAAGTTTGTGGCATTGATAATTTTAATAATTAAATATGTTTAACGACGAAGAACATCTTGAAAATTTATTACGCTGGCTAATTGATGAAGTTATGTCAGCGGGTGGAGATGGTGATGCAATTTGGTATTCAAGAACTCCTGTTGAATACATTTTGCGTTATGTAGAAAAAATCAATAAAGAATTAGAATTAAATTGGCGCATTGATACCAAAATGGCAAAAGACGGTGAATTTTATATCGCTTGGCATTGTGGACAACAAGCTTTAATTATAACCAATAGTAAAGAAATGTGGGATAATAGACCTTCATGGCAACAATGTTCTATTGATTGGTGATATGAAATATTATTCTTATAATACTTTTAATTTTAATGAAGATGGGTCATTGAATGATATTGTAGTAACACTTTCTGAATCTCAAATTATTGAAGTGTATTGGCATTACTGGCAAGAAAAAATGATTTACAAATTTGGCAAAGAATATTTTGAAGCAAATTTTTCAGAAAAAGATTGCATTCACGACTGGGTCGTAGTAAATTGGGCGTGGGAGGTAAAATGAGCAAACTATACGTTATCACTTTTAAAGAAACAAAAGAAATGGTCACTCCAGATTCCATTAAAAAATATTGGAAAAATTATGGGAGCGCCAGAGGCAGCGGCCTTTATGGCTGGAGGCCAGCAAAGAGGGTATATTATTCTTTGGGAAAAGCTAAAGTAGGATTTTCTTATATTCCAGATCAACTCAAACCTCAATGTGAAATTAGTATGTATACTTATAGTGAGAGCGTAGTCGATGGAGAAGATCTACAAGTAGCACAAGATACGGCACAAAAGAAAAAAGAGCGCGAAAGAAGAATTAAAAGTCTTGAATGGCAAATCAAGACATCTCTCAGTCTTATTAGCGATGTAGCACAAAAAAAATCCGAAGTAGAAAGATTGAAAAAAAAACTTGAAGAACTTAAAAATGAGAATATTTAAGTTTAGAGTTTGGGATCACGATGAAGAACGATTCATTGAATGGTTTAATCCTGATCCAATGATGTCTTGCAAAGACGGTGACCTCTACTGCTACGAGAGACGAGGTATAGATGAAAACGGTGAATATATTCAAGGTGATGACCTAACTCATACATCTATTAGTAAACGCAATCTTACTCTACAACAATTCACGGGGATAAAAGATACAGACAATGTTGATCTTTACGAAGGGGACTTGGTCGAGTTTGTTTACGCTAACCAACCTGACATCGAGGGATCTAAAGGAGTATATGAAGTGTTTTATAGTGAGAAAGACACAGCATACTATCTGAGAGTACACAAGAAGAATTGGTTAGATACTTCATTTGTAACAGAGCGAGACGCAAAAGCAAAAACAATTGACGAAAATTGCCCAGCACGATCCTTAACAGAACTACCTTTATCTCAATTTAAAATCTGTAGGGTTATTGGTAATATTTTTGAAAATGGTGAGCTTTTAAAATAACATGACTAAAGAATATACCAAATACTTTGTTGAACTAAGTCCTCTAGATAAAGAACCTACAGTATGGCATGAGCATGATAAGATAGGTGAAGATAGCCTAGAAGATGCCAGACAGGAGCTTAAATGGTTAAAGAAAAGTTTTGGTAAGAACTTTACCTTTCGTATTGTGCAAAGAGATTATACATACGAAGAAACAGTAATAGAATAATATGATCCCCGAAAAAGGCAAAAGATATTTAATCAAATATAAATTCGACCAAGATCATTATACTGATATTGGTATTTATACTGGTAAAACATATTGCGAGCAAGGTTATACAGAATATTCGATTAAAGTCCATGATGGCACTATCTTGGTAACTCAAGAAGAGATTATGGAATGTATGGATAATCAGCATGATGGTTCAACTTTAGATAATTTTCTTTTGCTTGAAGAATATAATAAATTAAAATCTATTACCGATAGAATTCTGAGCGAATTTCCAGTTGGTAACATTGCAGAGCATACGATTGAATCTATTCCTGATAGGGTTTCTTATTATTTAAAAGAACTTGCAGAATACACTCAAAAAGCAGAAGACTGGGAAGAGTGTGCTGATCGTTTGTTTATCTATGCAGAAGAAATTCGAGCGACTGTAAATAGCACAGCTCTTTATGAAGCAGTTTGCGAAGATATTGAAACATACAAAAGACTAAAAAATGGATAAAATAGAAGAACTCACTCAAAAAATAAAAGCATGGCAAGAATGTGCTGAAAATCTTGTTGACTATGCTCATGAGTTTGTGGCACACTTGTCTTTATGGGGAAAGGGCTATGGCAGATATGACAAAGACATCAAACAAGCAGAGGATGCTATTGAAGTCTTTAATAAATTAAAGAATGAAAGTCAATAGTAATCCTTATGTTGCAATTGATGTTGATTTATTAAATAGTTTAATAGACGAGAAAACTTACAAAGCTTTTGAAAAATCTATTGGTTTAAGGTTTTATGATGAAACGGTAGATTATTATATTTATACCATTAAAGATAAAAATAAATTTATCTATGCATCGTTAAAGTATAATATTCCAATCATGCCCTATGAATATCCAAAATATTGAAAACAATATTTTTCTTAAAATTCCTTTAAAAGAAGTTTGGAGAGAAGACCGCTCGGATTGCATTGTTAGATAATAATTAATCATTAACGGGGGTCGCGCATCCATAAAAACGCGAACTTTTTATGAGCATACCAGAATCAATTATTGAAAATATGCTAGGCGAAATTAAAAAAATGCTTTAATAATGAGAGAACTTAGATTTAGAGTATATATCCGAGAACATGGAAAGTTTAGTTATTTTAGATTGAATGAATTTGATTATTCAGATCGCTATCTACATCAACACGACATTCCTGTTCAACAATTTACTGGATTAACAGATTCAAGAGGTGTTGATATTTATGAGGGGGATCTGTTAGAATTTGCTTACATACATGACGGTAAAAAATTCGTGGGCAAAGTTAAGTATGAAGAAAAATTTGCTTGCTTTATTGTGGTTGTAGATAAAGCATTCGAAACATTTAGTGATTTAGCGGATTGCACTCCATCTTTTAAAATAGTGGGAAACATCATTGAAAAATGAACTATACAAAAATCGGCGCACTTCCTAGTCATAGATATATTTATATTGATAGTAAATATACTCACGAAGATCCGATTGGCTTCGTTGAGGCTATGTGGGTAGGTATTACGTCAATTCCAGCCCGTGCGTGGGGGATCAATGTAATCTTGAGAGATGGGGGCGCGTTGTATAGAAACATCCCGCCTCACGCAGTTTCTTTTAATAAAAATCCAATCGGAGCTTGGTGTTTGCAGCAATCGCAGCTTTGGGATTGTTATTCTTATGATTTTACAATTCTTCAAAATCCGATCTTGCAAGGCTTGGGCGTATCTGCTAAGATACATGAGTCAGTTTTAATGGGTGAATATCTTTTTTCGGTAACTCATCTGCATGATGGGTGGTCAAATTCTCCTGACCAAGACAAAGAATTTATCTTCATAAAGCTTGACAATGGAAGGCTAACAATTCAACCTACAAACAGAGTCACCTTTATTGACGACAGCTTCACTACTCCGATTCTATCTAAGCTAAAACTACAAGAACAAATTTACTCCTGCGAATAATATGAATGCACTAACTATCAATTCCGAACTTCAAAAGCATTTGGTAAGCAAGAATCCAATCCATGATGGAGTTCAGTATAAATTTAAATTTGCTAATAATTATGGCGCATCTGTTGTGCGTCACAAATATTCTTATGGTGGAGATCGGGGTCTTTGGGAACTAGCAGTCTTAGATAAAGAAGATCATCTTTGTTATGATACTGAAGTCACAGGCGATGTAGTAGGCTTCTTAACAGAAGAAGATGTTTTTGATACTTTGTGGAGGATTTGCAAACTGGACGAGTGCGAATAATAATTTTTACGAACGAAATATATTCACTTTTGTGAAATGAGTGAAGAAATTAATTGTCAATATACCGATGAAATTGTATGCCCATATTGCGGCTATGAATTTACGGACAGTTGGGAATATAGCGATACGCAAGATGAACAAAAGGTAGATTGTCATGATTGCGGAGAAGAATTTTTGCTTTACATGCATGTAACTGTAGATTACTCTACTTACAAGAAGAAAAAATAATATGGATAAAGACGATATAATTATATTCATTATATTTCTTTCAATAGCTGCTTTATTGTATGAATTTGGTGCTCAATCAGGAATTCGGGAACATCAAATAGAAACAGTTAAAATGGGATACGGCTATTGGGAATCAAACGAAAAAGGTTATACCAAATTTAAATGGGTTGTAAAATAATGCCACCCAACTCCTTGACAACTGAGGCTTTTTAGAATATATTTGATGGCAGATATGAAAAGAATTTACAAATATACTATTAATAAAGTTTTTGACGCTCCTCAAACAGCAAGTGTCGAACTACCTATTGGCGCTAAAATTATTGATTTTGAATTTCAAGGATCTCATTTATATCTTTGGGCTGTAGTAGACCCCAATGCTACAACCGAAAATGTTAAATTTGAAATCTATGGCACAGGTTGGGATATTGAAAATTCTGATGAACTTACTCATCTAAAGACCGTTCATGTAGATGGTTTTGTTTGGCATATCTTTAAAAGAAATTAATATGAAAGATAAACAAATCACTATCTTTGAGAAAAAATATAATGGGGAATCATTATGTGATATAGATCGGGATATTTCAGAAGCAATTAACGAAGATTTTAATCCAGAAATGGAAAAAATTCCTTTTGATTCTCACGGAATGTGTTTTGGCTTATTCCACCTAATTCTCGCTTGGACTCCAGAAGAATAATATGAAAGACTTTTTTAATCATCTCGAATGCAATCACAAATACGCCATAAAAAACATCAAAGACATGATTGATGTTGATAGCGAGGAGAAGCAAAGGTATCCAGAATACAAAGAAGCCGCGACTCTTTGTAATTTTATTTTTACTAATCCAAATAGGTATTCGCTGATTCATTATGCAGAAAAGTATGGATCATTTTATGATTGCGCCCAAGATTTAGAGAGGCTTTTTAATTTGATTTATCATGCCATTGTAGACGATGGCGATATTTCGTTTATTCAAGTTAATCGTCATTGTCCTGCGATTGTGTTCGAGCATAGGTCTGAACTTTCATTGGATAATCTTTTAAAAGATACCGAAAAAGATTCGATTAAAAGATTAAATGAATTCAAAGCTACCAGAAATCTGCCACCGACTGAACATACGCTTGACTTTTTCAAAAATGTGTGGGAATATATGGATGCCGTGAGGGAATATGACATTCAAGTCGAAAAAAATCACAAAAAGTGGCTAGAAATTAAAAATAGAATTAAGAAATAATATGGCAACTCGCTCATTAATCTCAATCAAGAACGAAGATGGCACTTACGATGGAGTATACTGTCACTTCGATGGCTATCCAACTGGAGTTGGCAAGACTCTTAAAGAGCATTACAATAACGAACAAATTATTAGAGAGTTAATTTCTCTTGGTGATATGTCTTGTTTGAATTACCCTATTGAAACTTGTGAATTTTACACAAAACGGGGTGAAAAATTACATAATTATAAAGGATTGCAGGCTAGTGCTATCTTGAAAAAAGCGAGAGATATTGGATGCGAATATTTTTATACTTTTTGCAATGGCGAATGGTCTTTTGACGAACTTTATTAACATTTAAAATAATAGCTACCACAAAGAGAATAAAACTCCATTTTTTGAAGTATATAACTTTTTTGGGATTGAATAGTCCTTGACTTGTCCACTCTGAGTCCCTACTATAGATACACAATGAACACTCTTACTAAGTCTCAAGTCACCAATCTCCTTCGCAATGCATACGGCTTCGTTGATAAGCACGGAGTATTGTTCACTACACACGACCTAGCTCATAATGAGTTCGAATTAATTAGTGCAAATTTTGGTACTATACGGTTTGATTATGAGAATGCCAAGTTGATCAACGGCACAGTGACATTTGAGACTATTGATGGGGATACGGAGTCCTTCGCAGTAGTGGTCGTAGCGGTTGATGCTCTAGCAGACTTCCAAAGCACAACCGTAAAGCTTCCTAACTAAATTTGATACGCTGACCTTGTTTAATATGACACTCAACCAAGAGATATTAAGCGCATTAGTAGTCGTACTTACGCTTAACACTATCATATCCCGAATAGAATATTGTCTTCATGAAGAAAAGATTGAAGAGCTACAGAAACAAGTAAAGGAATTAAAAGAATATTTAAAAACTTAGTTATATGAAATGTTTTGAATGGTAAATGTAAAAAGCTTCTTGCCTTTGAAAGTAAAGAAGATTATCAGGCTCATTCTGCAATTTTCTTTTCATGTCATGATAAAAAAGCAGGTGAAATTGTAATATACACACAAGATTCAGTAGCAAAATTCTAATATGAGAAAACTAACTTTGATTGAAATTTTGACAGCTACTGCTATAATGATAGGGCTTGTATCATTTATCGCTGCTTGTGTTGCAACTGCGTGCTATGATAACTCAACTCTTTGGCGTATGTTGAATATACTTACTGCACAACGAGTTTATATCATTAATAACTAATATGGACAATTCAGTAAAAGCTAGAAACTATTGCGCAGAGGTGACGATCAAAGGTGATAGCTGCACCTTATCACTGGAAACTTTCAGTATTGAAGAGCGTGTAGATTGGAGTTATCAATTAATTAATGCTGCTTATGATGTAATTAATCATATGGAAGTCACCACGGAAGATGAAGCAATAGAATCCGTTCATGATAAACTAAATGATTGTCTTGATGAGTTGTATAAGATAAAGAAAACTATCAAAAAGAAATAATATATATATGCAAGTGAACGAAGACATCAAACCTTGTCCTTTTTGTGGTTCAACGGATCTGAATATCAGTATTAGCACAGAACACAGAAAAGGAGTACCAGCTAATGTTTATTGTCACGACTGTGGATGTGTTGGGCCTTTGGCTTACTTCAAGCGAGATTTGATTGAGCAATTTTGGGATGATTTTATATTTCCCACTAAGCTGATCAAACTCTGGAACAAAAGACACTAAACGCTAGAGTTGATAATCCCGAAGGAATAGATCATGAAGAAATGCGTTTAATTTAAAATGAAAAACAATTTAAATCATTTCACCAGTAAAATGTATTTGGTGACTTATGAATTTTGGTATAGAATGGGTTGCTGCGAGTATGGCATTATGTCCGTACACAACAAACCACAAAGCGCATACGCCGCCTTAAAGAAGCTAATCAAGCAACAAGACAAGGAAGATCAAGTTTGGCCCAAAGGTAAGTATAAATTTGATCTAAAAACTGTTGACATCAACAGCCCTTTTCATACAAAATTGTTTGATCATATTTACTAATATGGATACAATCCAAGACGTTAAAGATTTCTTTTTTAATCAATTATGCGCGCCTGATCATCTAAAACAAGAAAGATGTAGAATTCTCGAAAAACTAGCAAAAGAATTTCTTTTAAGAAACGAAACAATTGTTATTAATGGTAAAGTTAGATGGTTTGGTATTCGCAGAATTGGATTAGGCGTTTGTGAGATTTTTTTGAATGATAGACAAACAACTTGTATGTATGAATAATATGGACAGAAATCAATTAATTAAAGATTACGGCGAAATGATCGACAATCAAGCCGAGCAAATTAAAACTCTTAATATAGTTTTAAATAATATTAAACTTATCTTGAGTGAAGCATTGAGATATCCTTGGCAACAAGAAAAGGAAGATAAACCAGCCATAGAAATTGTTACTTCATTAGCTGAAGCCGCCAAGAGCAGAATCTATAATTTAAATAAAACCTGCACATACTTGAGAGGAGAACTTGCCGATCCTCCACCAGATGTGCAAGAACATGTTTTGCGCAAGCTTGATATTTATCGAATCTCAGTCGAAAACTTTGAATTTATTCTAAAACTTCAAAAAGAAAATGAAGAATTGCGCAAAGAACTAGAAAATTATCGTAATTTAGAAGCTGCAAAAGCAAAAGCAATACAAGAAAAACAATTCGTCTCTGAGGAAGAAGCTCTCGCTCAGTACAATTTTATTAAAGCTAGAAGCAAAAGAAAAAAATGAACGACTTTAATCAAATAATTGAAAGATATCCATTGCTCTTTGATGGCATAAGTCCTCAAGAGCCTTTTGCTCTTTTTGGATTTGAGTGTGATATTGGTTGGTTTAATATTATTTAAAACTATATTAAGAGTTTTAATTTGCTCGGCTTGATTGTCGATCATTTCGCC
>JACCED012135554.1_pt1 | contig 12210 bp, 3 predicted proteins | sample 7455021 | NCBI WGS metagenome assembly JACCED01 (sample SAMN15323456, study PRJNA562643) | freshwater metagenome | isolation source: river surface water | place: USA:Blue River Watershed | collected 2017-08-19
ATTCTGGGGGGCAGTTCGGTTCAAGCTCAGACCAACCGTTTGGAAAGGGTGCTGACGAGCAAAGAGTTGCGCGCCTGTATTTGGCCTGAGTACTACAGCATCAGCTATCGCAACCCCAAGACACGAGAGTTGAGTGGCATTGACATTGCCATCACCCAAGAGTTAGCCAAAGAATTGGGAGTCAAAGTGCGTTATGTTGATAGCAACTTTTCTCAGTTGTTCGAATCTCTAGAACAAGACCGCTGTGATATTGCCACCCATGCCATTGGCATCACCCCAGAAAGACAAGCCAGATTGGTTTTCTCTCAACCCTATTTAAAAAGCGGACTGTTTGCGGTCAAGCTTAAAAACAATGAGGAACTCCAAAACTGGGACAGCCTCGATCAGCCAGGGCGAGTCATTGCGGTGGCCGCTGGTACGTTGATGGAGGGGGTGATGCAAAAGTCTTTGAAAAAAGCCCGCCTCTTAAAAGTGCAGGCACCCGGCACGCGTGAGCAAGAGGTGTTGTCGGGGCGCGCCGATGCCTTCATGACCGACTACCCCTACAGTTTGCGCATGATTGATCTCACCGACTGGGCTGCTGTGTTGCCAGCGCCTAGCCATTTACCCGCCACTGTCTATGCTTATGCATTTGCCAAAGGCGATCAAAGTTTGTTGATTCGTGTCGATGCTTTCTTAAGCCTCATTAAAAAAGATGGTCGATTGATGCAATATGCAAAGCAGCACAACTTAGATCAGATTGTGTTGCTCAAGTAATTCAACAGGTGAACATTTGAATTCAGGTTCGTCACACAACAGCCGCCCAGCAGTCTGGACTGCCGCCATTGGCGTCTACCGCTTTGGTGCGTCTGTAGCCTTGTTTATTGTGGTGGTTTCTTTTGTGTATTTGTGGCAAGACCGACAGGCCACCCTAGACCGAGAACAGGAACGTGGCGATCTACTCGCGCGTATTTTGTTCAACCATGTGAGTCGAACCCTTGAAGCCAGTACCACATTGATGACCGTTGCCAACCAATGGAACGAAAGTGGCGTACCTAGCCAGGAAACACTCAAAGCCGCCATCGACAAATCCAGTTTCATTCGATCACTGTCCATGCTGTCCGAGGACGGCAAAGTTCTGGCCTCCTCTGAAGAGGGGGTACTGCATCAGCAAGTCAATTGGCAGCAGTTGGGCCTAGACCGCGATGTGGGTGAAGACCTGGCGGCGGGCCGTTGGCAACCTGTCCGCAATTTAGTGGATCTACAACAGGGCAACGACAAGCTTCGCAAAATTGCCATTCTGCCTTTGTCAATCCGCCTCAAGCGATCCCAGGGTGATGCTGTGCGCTGGTTAGTTTTGATCAACCCTAGCGACTTAATTGAAGGCCTGGCAGAGTCAGTGGACGAATACTGCGATGCTGTCTTTGTGTTTGATTATGAAGGCCGAATTTTGGCCAGCAGTTCTGAGCGATGGTTTCCCAACGACCATGTTTTCAAAGACATGCCGGCTGTGAAAAGTGTGGCGCAAAACCAAGAATTTGGTCGATACATTGACATCCAAAAAGATGATGAGAATGAATCTGAAAATTTAGAAGTTCATTTCAGAACCTCGGCCAATTTGCCTGTCACGGTGGCTGTGGCGATTTCACGCAACAGAGTTGAGGGGCAGTGGTGGTTGGCATCAAAGGGCATCATTGGCTTATCGCTTTTGATGTTGTTGGCTACATTTCTATTAACGCGTCACATTGCCAACATTTGGAAACGCCGTGAGGAAGATCGCATTGCCATGTCTGTGGCTTTGAATGCCGCCGAAGCGGCCAATCAAGCCAAGTCCTCCTTTTTGGCGCAGATGAGCCATGAAATTCGCACCCCCATCAACAGCATGGTGGGCATGACAGAGTTAGCGCTGGGCACCAAGCTCAATGCTGAGCAAAAAGGCTATTTGGAGATGTCGCGAACCGCCTCCAAGAGTTTGTTGCGCTTGATCGACGACATCTTGGACTTCACACGATTGGGTGCCAAGCGATTGGTCTTGGAACACACGCCCTTCGATTTGCACACGGCCTGTCAACAAGCCCTGAAAGGCTTTGCATTTCAAGCGGAGCAAAAGAAGATTGACTTGTATTTAGTCATTGAACCCGAGGTGCCGCAGCGTGTGATGGGCGACCCCTTGCGCTTGGGGCAAGTCTTGCAAAACCTATTGGGCAATGCCCTCAAGTTCAGTGACACGGGATGGGTCAAATTACAAGTTCGTTTGCTGGCCCATGAGGGAGACCGCGTGAGCTGTGCATTTGAAGTGAGCGACACTGGCATTGGCATTCCTCCCGAAAAAATGCAGATGATTTTTTCACCCTTCAGTCAAGCTGATGCCTCGGTCAATCGCAAGTACGGCGGCAGTGGCTTGGGCTTGTCCATTGCCAACAACTTGGTGTCATTGATGCACGGCGAGATTGGCGTCAAAGCGCGCGAAGAGGGCGGCAGTGTCTTTACCTTTACGGCGCAGTTTGACGCTGCTCCCGTCTTAAACATCGACGCGAACCATGGCTCTGAGCAGCGTTTGAGAAATGGCTTTGAAGCGCTTTCTAAGTCAGTGGATGTTTTGTTGGTGGAGTCCAATCCATTTGCTCGAGAAATTCTCAAAGACTTGTTGGCCGTTCAGCAGATTACGCCGGTGGAAGTGGTCACACCCGATGCACTACAAGCGTCACTCGAATCATGGCTTCATCAAGGCGTTACTCGCCAAACCCTTTGGGTGATTGATCACACCATGTTGGCATTTGTCGAGGACGACTATTTGCTGGCGCAAGATGCGAAACGCTGGAAAAATTTATCTTGGGTGGTGCTGTCCGATTTTGGTTTGAACCACGATGTTCAAAACCTTTGCGCCTTGGCTCGCACCCTAGGCGTGAAGGTGGTCAACCTGTACAAACCCGTCACCGCGCAAGAGCTTGAGCAAGCGCTGTTGCAACTGACCCAGCGAGATGAAGTGGGTGAACAGATTCTGGACAAGCCTGAGGCGGCCAAGGCTCATGTGGGCAAAATTTTGGTGGTGGAAGACACCCCCATGAATCAGCAGCTGGCGCAGTGGACATTGCAAAAATTGGGCTGCACCGTAGACATTGCCGAGAACGGTGAAGCGGCTTTGCAAAAGGTGCGCGAAACCAGCTACGACCTCATTTTGATGGACTTGCAAATGCCAGGCATGGATGGCATTGCTGCCACTTACGAAATCAGGCGCATCGAAATTATCGAAGCCTTGAAAATGACGCCCATTGTGGCCATGACGGCTCACGTTTTAGACGAAGACCGGGCCATGGCGCAAAAGGCGGGCATGCAAGACTTTCTCATCAAGCCCGTGTCGGCCGACGAATTCCAGAGAGTTCTGACGCGATTTTTATAAATCAGGGCAGGCTTTTTTAAGCACTAGCTCATCACTTGACCCTGCGCTCAGCGGATAATTCTCACACCAACCACAGGCCGTGAACCGCACCCCCTTATGTCTAACGCTCAGCAACCAGGATTCATGGTTTTCCATGGCAACCGCCTGGAAGACTTGCGCGATCTCACGGTAGCCCTGTTTAAAAACAATCCTTTGCCGCCTTTGGTGCCCGAAACCTTGCTGGTCCAAAGCAATGGCATGAAACATTGGCTAGAAATGGCCTTGGCTGACGACAGTGCCATGGGCATTTGCGCGGCCACCCAAATGGCGCTGCCGTCTAGTTTTATTTGGCGCATGTACCGCTTGGTCTTGGGGCAAGCGGTGGTGCCAGCCGCCATGCCGTTTGACAAGCAAGCACTGGTGTGGCGACTGTGGCGTCTGTTGCCTGAGTTTGCCCAGTCGCACCAAGTCGAGCCTTTGTTGGCCTATGTCAAGAACGACACCTTAGGACGCCAGCGCTATCAGTTGGCGCAGCAAGTGGCCGATGTGTTTGACGGCTATCAAAGTTACCGCGCCGATTGGCTGGCCGATTGGGCGGCGGGCCGCAATGTGTTGCATCACAACGGGGTGCGCAAGCCGCTGCCCCCAGAGCATCTTTGGCAAGCGCAGCTCTGGCAGTTGCTTCAACAAGATGTGCAGCAAACGCAAGCGCCAGAGCTGGCATCGCAATGCCATTCAAGGGCCGAGGTGCATGAGCGTTTTATGCGTCAGTTGAAAAACACCGATGCACGCCCCCCCGCTGGTTTGCCACCCCGCATTGTGGTGTTTGGCATCTCCAATTTGCCCATGCAAGTGGTGGAAGCGCTGGCGGCGCTGGGCCGTTGGAGCCAAATCATTTTGATGGTTCAAAACCCCTGCCAAGCGTATTGGGGGCACGACATGGATTTGCTGGCGCAAAAGCACACCTTGTTGTCTTCTTGGGGCCAGCAAGGGCGTGACTACTTGCATGCGCTGGAACAATTCGATCAGCCTGAAAGCGCTTTGAGCTTGATGAGCAAGCAAAGTTATTTTGTCGACCCAGCAGACACGCCCCAAGCCACGCGCTTACAAAAGCTTCAATCGGATATTTTGAATCTCAACCCTTTGCCGGATGAGCCCGAAGACGCGCCCCTCGATGGCAGCCTTCAACTGCTTCAAGCCCATTCAGCACAACGAGAAGTTGAAATTTTGCATGACCAACTTTGGTCCTGGTTTGATGCCAACCCCACCTGGAAGCCTACCGATGTGATGGTGATGGTGCCCGACATGGCCACGTTTGCTTCACACATTCAAGCAGTGTTTGGCAGATTCCCCAGCCATCATCCCAGACACATTCCTTTCTCGGTGGCCGATACCACGCCCCGGCAGGTGCCCATGGTGCAAGCCCTAGAGTTTTTGCTGAACTTGCCTGACGCCAGAGTCACCTTGTCTGAGTGGCTTAGTTTGTTTGAAGTCTCTGCTGTTCGAACACGATTTCAAATGGACACCGCCGATGTCGACACCCTGAAGGATTGGTTGCAAGTAGCGGCTGTCCGTTGGGGCTTGAGCCCCGCACATCGCCAGAAGTGGGGCGTGCCCAGCGACATGCCAGGCGCCCATCAAAACACTTGGCAATTTGGTTTGAATCGTTTGTTGTTGGGCTATGCGGCCGGACAGGCTGAGGGCTCTGCGCCTTGGCAGGGTGTGTTGCCATTGCCGCAAGTGTCTGGTTTAGGTGCGCTGAAAGTGGGGCATCTGGCTCAGTGGATTGAAGCGGTCGAAACCAGTTTGCACACCTTGAACCAAAGTCACACACCTGGTGAGTGGTGCGACGTGCTGAATGATTTGCTTAGCCGATTCTTTGAAGCCGACAACGAAGCCGATGAACGAATGCTGCTTCGCTTGAAACAAGAGTTGGTGCAATGGCAATCGCTGTGCCATCAAGCTGGCTTGACCGATGCCTTGCCACTCACTGTGGTTCGCGAACATTGGTTGTCTGGTTTGGAAAGTGCAGGGCTGCAGCAGCGCTTCTTTGGGGGCGGCGTTCAGTTTTCAACCCTCATGCCCATGCGCGCCATTCCCTTCAAGGGCTTGTGTCTGTTGGGCATGAACGATGGCGCATACCCTCGTCAAAGCACGCCTCGCGACTTCGATCTCATGGCTAACCACTGGCGCGAGGGCGATCGTTCGCGCCGCGAGGACGATCGCTACTTGTTCTTAGAAGCTTTCTTGTCCGCCAGAGAAAAACTCTACATCAGCTGGCAAGGGCGCCGTGCCACCGACAACCAAGTGATGCCTTCATCGGTGTTGGTCTCTCAACTGCGTGACCAGCTACACGCGCGCTTCTCACCCAAGACCGAAGCGCCTTTGCAACCGCTTCAGCCTTTTTCTACCAAGTACTTTGAACCTGCTTCAAAGTTCGTCACTTATGCAGATGATTGGGAGCAAATACGTCAAAGCTACAGTCTTATGAATCCGCAGGTTTTTGGTCAGCAAGAGGATTCGCCGGACTTTGGGAACACTCAACAATCCGTATTACCAGCCCAGTTGCTTGCAAGCGACGCTGGCCTCCCAGAGTGGCCTTTAAAAGAATGCATGCGATTGCTGAAGCAGCCCGTGGAGGTGTATTGGCGAAGCCGCTTAGGCGTGCAACTGCGGGGGCCAGAAGAAGCGCTGCAAGACGACGAAAACTTTGCGCTTCAAGGCTTAGATCGGTACTTGTTGGGACGCTCATTGCTAGAAGCCGCTGATGCCGAACAACAATTTGAAGCTGAAAAAATAGCGGGCCAATTGCCCATGGGGGCTGCTGGGCAAAGGGTCTTGAAGCAGCAGTTTGATGCCGCACATCGTGTCATCGATCGCGCTGCGGCTTACTTTGAGCAATACCCTAGTGCATTGCCAGTGCAGTCCGTGGCTTGCACGATCACTATGCCATGGGGGGATGTGCGGATCACAGCAGATATTGACGGGCTGCGCCAAGGCGAGAACGGCATCCTGCAAATCACACGCCGGCCCGGTGCAATAGCCACAGGCAAAAGAGATCAACAAACGCCACGTGCTGATGTGCTGATGAATTTGTGGCCACAACATGTCCTGTTGTGTGCCGCTGATTGGCATGTTCGATCTGTAGCGGTAGGCTTGGACGGCGTGGCCTTGTTACCAAGCCTCGTGCCAGAAGCAGCACAAAAAATTTTGCAGCAGTGGTTAAGCGTTTACGTAGAGGCTTGGCAAAGTCCACTGCCTGTCACTGTCAAAGCAGGGTTGGCATATGTCATCCAGCAAGCGAAATTTCACGCAACTGATGCTTCGCAAAACGATGTACAGCAAGAAGCAAAGAACGAAGCTGCTTTAGAAAAAGCCAGCAAAGCATTTTCTGATTCGTTTTCAGAGGACAACGATTATTCGCGCTCGCTGTATGTTCAGCGCTCGTTTGAAAGTTTTGATGACATCCTTGAAGGCTTGCCCCAATGGGCGCCCCTTTTGTATGCCAGCTTGGTGGCCACGGCCACTATGGAAGGTGCGTCAGCATGAGTAAATTGCTCACCCACAAACTGGATGTCATGCACATGCCATTGCAAGGCATTCAGCTCATTGAAGTCAGTGCAGGTACAGGCAAAACTTGGACGCTAGCGGCCTTGTATGTTCGCTTGGTTCTTGGACACGGCTGGTTGGGCGCTGGTTTGATGCCACCACAAATATTGGTCATGACATTTACCGAAGCGGCTACTGCAGAATTGCGAGACCGCATTCGTGAACGCCTTGCGAAAGCTGCGCGGTTCTTCAAAGGTCATACAGAAGATGCCGATGATTTTTTAAGGCAGCTTCAAACCACCTTGGGGCCTGAACACAACTTGCAATATGCTTCTAAGTTGGAGACGGCGGCTCAGTGGATGGACGAGGCCGCCATTTACACCATTCACAGCTGGTCAAGTCGCATGTTGCGGCAGCATGCCTTCGACAGCCAAAGCTTGTTTGACCAAAAGCGCCTAGAAGACGCACCTGTTGTGAAGTTGAAATTGGTCAAAGATTATTGGCGTGAATTTATCTATCCTTTGGAAGCTCACCAGTTAGGGGCCTTGAAAGATTTGGGTGGCACGCCCGAAGCCTTGCTTAAAAAAATTCAGCCTCTGTGGCAACGTTTTGAAAAGGATACCGTCGGTTTTCCAGACGCCTCGCTAGACCCCAATCCTGAATTGGCCATACGCGAGTGGGAATCCTGGCAAGTGAGGGCCCGTCAACTAGAAGACACCGCCAAGCAATTGTTGAGCGATCATTTGCAAGAAGTGTTGTCTAAGCTAGATCAAGCTTTTCAAAAGGATTTAAAAGCCAATATCTACGTGCCTAAAAAGCATGCGTTCTTTATCAGGCATCTCAGCGAATGGGCTGCCGGAGAAGAGGCTGACCTTGAGACGCTGAAGAAGTTCAGCTTGCAAAAGCTCAGCGGCAGTTTGAAAAATAATGCTAACCCCATTGATGATGCCAGAGGGGTTTGGCATGCAATCGGTGAATGGCTCATTGTTCTGGATGAAGAACCGACCATAGGTAATCACTTGCTGCAACATGCCGCCTTGAAGGTGGGGCGTGCTTACCTTCAACAAAAAAGAAACTTGGCCAGTTTTGATTTTTCAGATTTATTGCAGCGTTTGCACGTGGCCTTACACGCGCCTGGTAGTCGATTGCCTGAAGTGATTCGCCAACAATTTCCTGTCGCCTTGGTGGATGAATTTCAAGACACCGATCCTTGGCAATACGAATCCTTGTCAAAAATTTATGGTCATGCTTTGCCGCCCGCTGTTGAATCAGCCGACTTAGACACCTCGGCGCAAACTGAAAGTCAGAGCAGTGCCTTCTTGATGATTGGGGACCCCAAGCAGGCCATCTATAGCTTTAGAGGTGCCGATCTTCAAACATATTTAAAGGCCCGACACACGGCCCATGCCATTTGGACCTTGCCTGAAAATTTCCGATCGAGTCAAGAAGTGGTCAATGCGGTCAACCACATCTTTCTGTCTGCCTCGCAACCTTTTGGTGGCGTGCCGTTTGAACCTGTACAAACACCCACTCCCGCCAAAGCACAAAGCTTGCGCAATGCTCAAGGCGATGCTATGCCTGCTTTGACAGTGTGGCATTTGAATGCCGACAAGCCTTTGAGTGGTGGCCCCTATGGCGACGCAATGGCGCAAGTCTGTGCCACGCAAATGGTTTCTTTGCTCAATGATGGCGTGGCGAAGCCCGGTCAAATGGCGGTGCTGGTGCGCGATGGACAAGAAGCCAATAAGATTCGCCAAGCATTAGCCGCCAGGGGTGTTCGAAGTGTGTACTTGTCCGACCGTGACAGCGTCTATGCCACGCGCGAAGCGCTGGATTTGGCTTGTATTTTGGAAGCTGTGTTGCAAGCGCGCAATGCAAAGTTGCTACGCGCAGCACTCACCACGCGCACCCTGTGCCTGAGCTTGCCTGAAATTGAACAAGTGATCAACACAGAAGACGCCTGGGATCTGTGGGTTGAGCGATTCAACAGCTGGCATCTCACTTGGCAGCGGCAAGGTTTCTTGCCCATGCTTTACACGCTAGTGCACGAGCAAGACATTGACCGGCGCATGCAAGCGGAAGGTGAAGGCGCCGAGCGCCGCTTAACTAACTTGTTTCACTTGGGCGAATTGTTGCAATCCGCCAGCCTCAGTTTGCAAGGTGAATCAGCCTTGCTGCGTTTTTTGTCAAATCAATTGTCAGACCCCAGCGCACAAGGTGATGCTGCACAAATGCGCTTAGAAACCGATGCTGAATTGGTTCAGGTCATTACCTTTCACAAAGCTAAAGGCTTGCAGTACCCCTTGGTGTTCTTGCCCTTTGTGTCTAACTTCAAAGAAGACAAAGACGAATCGCTTCGCACACCTGAAGAGCGCTTAGAAGAAGACATTCGACTGCTGTACGTGGCCCTCACGCGTGCACAGCAGGCCATGTGGCTGGGTGTGGCACCGCGCAAAGATGATTTCAAGGCAATAGCCAAGGCGAATGCTAAGTCCAGTGCTAAAGGTACGGACGATGCTAGCGCAGTCCCAAGGGGCAAAAGTGCCCTGAGTGTTTTGCTTCGTCGCGAATCTGCCGAAGACTTAGCCCTCAAATTGAACACTTGGCAGGAATGCGCAGACATCCACGTGACCGTTGCGCCCACCCCCAGCATGGTGCGGTATGAAGGTTTGAGCCAAGCCGAAAGCAAAGATTGGACGCCCGCCAAAAAGCCAAGCCGCGTTCTGCCTCGTGCTGGCTGGACGGCCAGTTTTAGCGCGTTAACACGCAACCTTGTGGAAACCACTGCGCAAGGTTTAAATCCAGCGTTTGAACGAGATGAGCGCTGGCTTGATTCACAAATTGACAACCCCGTGGTCAATGACAATTTGTCAGTGGACTCAAGTACCTTAGCGGCAATAGAAGTCACCTCTACCAACGCCACCACAGACAGCACGCTTGACCAGGCCCAGCCCATCTACAACGCATTCCCCGCGGGCAGCGCCTATGGCACCTTGCTTCACGACATCTTTGAATGGCAACTGAAAGAAGGCTGGCCACTCTTGCAATCAGAAACCGATGTTTCTGCAGAAACCCACCTACGCTGGCAGGCCTGGTGGCAAACCCAAGCCAACAGCCTGCAACTGAGCCCCGAACACCAAGCCCTCTGCCTGGACCTCATCCGCCAATGCGCCAACACCCCACTCAATCAATTGAATCAATTGGGGTCAGATCAACATTGTTTGCAAGACGAGGCCTGGGCACCCCTCAGCTTGTCCCAGCTCAACACCCACAATGCCTGGCCAGAAATGGGGTTCACGCTTAAAACGCATGACGTTTCTTCTGAACACATTGACCAATTGATTCGCAGCAGTTTGCATGAAGGTCAAAGCAGACCTGCCTTGCAAGCCCAACAACTCAATGGCTTGCTCACGGGCTTTATGGACATTGTGTTGGCGCACCAAGGACGCTACTACGTCCTCGATTACAAGTCCAACAAGTTGCCCAGCTACGACAAAGACAGCCTAGTAGGCAGCATGCTGAGCCATCGCTATGAAGTGCAGTACACCCTTTATATTTTGGCTTTGCACCGACTGCTCAAATCGCGTTTGCCCAATTACGATTACGAACAACACATGGGGGGCGCATTGTATCTTTACTTGCGCGGTATTGATCAAGCAGGGCAGGGTGTTTACTTCAGCCGTCCAACTTATGAGTTGATCCATGCGCTCGATTTGGCCTTCCAAGGCCACGCCATTGAGACGCTGATCGAGGCGACGTCATGACACCAAAGTCTTCGCACTTGAGTACACTCGCGGCACCCCAGCCTAGTTCGGGCGGGGTCACATGGCCCTGGACTGCTTTGGACACGGCGTGGCTTAAATTTTTAACATCGCACCAGCCCAGTTCAGACGTCTTGCATGACCTGTTGGCCCTCTTGGTCAGTCATCAAATGGGGCGCGGTCATGCGTGTTTGGATCTCGAGCTTTTGTGGCGCGACCCAGCCCACTTGCTAGACTGGAGCGAGCCACAGATCAATGCCTTGACTGCACTGGTCAAGACCCATTCAAGCCAATTGCCACCCACCGATTTATTTGCGCCCCAGGTCAATCCATGGGCTGACGCGGCTAGGTCTTTGCCCTGGGCACAAGGCGATCATTCACCCATCGTGCTGGATCAACACGCAGATCCAGAGGGCCCAGTACTTCGCATCTATCTCAGACGCGCATGGCAAGCCGAGCAAACCATTGCCAGCAATATTCAAGCGCGTTTGGCAAAGCATTTTGATGTGGCACAAGACACAGAAGAAAAGCTCAACACTTTGTTTGGCGCACCCGGCACAACCATCGATTGGCAGCGTGTTGCCTGTGCCAAAGCCTTGCGATCGGGACTGACGCTCATTACCGGTGGCCCAGGTACTGGCAAAACCACCACCGTGGTGCGTCTCTTGGCTTTGCTGCAAAAGACGGCCAAGGACAGCCAGCAAACTCTGCGAATTCATTTGGCTGCCCCCACAGGCAAAGCGGCCAGTCGCTTGAGCACCGCCATTCAAAATGCATTGACCAGCTTGCCAGAAGCTTGGGCAGAAGGTATTCCAACGCAAGCGGTCACCTTGCATCAATTGCTCCAATACAACCCCGACGCTGCTGCCCGACCTGCGCCAGTATTGGCCACCGATTTGGTGGTGGTCGATGAAGCATCCATGATTGATTTGGAGCTCATGGCGCGCCTCATGAAGTGCGTTCCCCTTGAAGCCAGGCTGGTTCTGTTGGGTGATAAAGATCAATTGGCTTCTGTTGAAGCTGGTGCGGTGTGGTCGCAGTTGTGCGAAGGTGCGGCACAAGCAGACGACAAAACCTTTGCGCAAACCAAGCAGGCCTATGGCTTGCCCGAACAAACGGCGGTGTTGCACATCAGTCGACGTTTTCATGCCAACAGCGCCATTGGCCAGTGGGCCAAGTTGATCAATGAAGGCCAACAACAGCCACTCAAAACGCAGTGGCAATCGTTGCAAGCAACAGACACTGATTCGTTCAACCCAGAACAAGAAGTGCAGCGCTGGCCCGAGGCATGGCGTGAACGAAAAAATGGCCAACTGCACCCAGGCGTGGTCCATGCCTTGCAAAGGGGTTGGGCCGATTGGTTAAGGGCTTTAGAACCCCTGCAAAAGTCACAAGCTGTTTGCAGCAATGCCCAAGCACTTGAGTTGTTGAACAACTTCAGTCAATTCCAAGTCTTGTGTGCGCTGCGTCTAGGCACTTGGGGTGTTCAAGCGTTGAATGATGCCATTGCCATTGCATTGGGTTTGTCCAAATTACCAGAGC
>JACCED010267174.1_pt1 | contig 12207 bp, 10 predicted proteins | sample 7455021 | NCBI WGS metagenome assembly JACCED01 (sample SAMN15323456, study PRJNA562643) | freshwater metagenome | isolation source: river surface water | place: USA:Blue River Watershed | collected 2017-08-19
GGTTCGTGGATTGGCCTTGCGGCCATGACCCAATCGGAACTCACGATTAAAAACGCGGGCATTGCGCACCTCGGCCAAATTCCGAACGTGTTCCGCAAGCTGGGAATTCGCATCGATGAGCGCGGCGACGACCTCTACATTCCTGCGCAACAGCACTACCAAATCGGCGCCTACCTCGACGGTTCCATGGTGACGATTGCGGACGGACCTTGGCCTTTGTTTACGCCCGACCTTCTCAGCATTGTACTGGTTACCGCTACGCAGGCCCGAGGCTCAGTACTGATTCACCAAAAGATGTTTGAAAGCCGCCTGTTCTTTGTCGACAAGCTGATCGATATGGGCGCACAAATCATTTTGTGTGATCCGCACCGCGCAACCGTAATTGGCCACGATCGCGCATTTCAGTTGCGGGCGACTACCATGTCGTCTCCTGACATTCGTGCAGGCATCGCGCTCTTGATCGCCGCATTGAGTGCCGAGGGGACGTCGGTGATCCACAACATTGAACAAATTGACCGCGGTTACGAACGTATCGACGAGCGCCTTCGCGCCCTTGGCGCCAAGATTGAGCGCGTCGCGGACTGAATTTTGCTACGTACTTTAGACCTATGAAATACATTGCTGTTTTGGGCCTAGCCGCCCTTGTGTTTGCTGCGACTCCTTCGAATCGCGTGACCTCCCCTACTCCCATGGAGCAAATGGCCACTATCAACGTGGGCGACATGGCACCGGACTTGGCTTTTCCTGATCCATCTGGCAAGACGCGCAAGCTTTCTGACCTACGCGGCAAAGTGGTGCTCCTGGATTTTTGGGCCGCTTGGTGCGGACCCTGCCGCATGGAGAATCCCAATGTCGTGCGCGTGTATTCACAGTACAAAGACGCTAAATTCACGTCAGGCAAGGGCTTTGAAGTATTCTCTCTTTCGCTGGACAACACGAAAGATCGCTGGGTTGAAGCCATTGCCAAGGATGGCCTTGTTTGGCCTAACCACGTAAGCGACTTGAAGGGATGGCGTTCTGAAGGCGCTGCCCTGTACGGCGTCAATTCCATTCCCGCTACCTACCTGATCGATGGAAAAGGTAAAGTCGTGGCGAAGAACCTTCGCGGCGCAGCCCTGGAAAACGCACTCAAAGCCATGCAGGCCAAGTAAGACGCCGCTAACTCAAAGCCTGCCATTCTGACACATTGAGGTCGTTTGGCAGGCTTTGTGTTTACTAGGCATCGACAAATTTTTGAATCATGGAAGAGTCAGACCGTACGCCCGAAACGAATCCCGAGGAACCCCAGATGGAGGCGACCTCGAATGAAACCGTAGAATCCGGAACCGCCGAACTTGACGTAGAGGCCCAAATCCAAGAGTTGAAAGACCAAAACCTAAGGTTGTATGCCGAGTTTGAGAACTTTCGTCGGCGGAATGCGCGCGAACGCCTCGAGCTGATGGCTACGGCTGGCGAAAAAGTTATCAAGGCGGTGCTGCCGGTTTTGGACGATTTTGACCGTGCGCTCAAGGCCCTAGGTGAGGGTAGCGAACGCCAAGGACTCGAACTTATTCAGCACAAATTGGTGTCAGCCCTGAAGGCGGAAGGCTTAAAGCCCATGGATTCCGCCGTAGGTCAAGCTTTTGATGTAGAGCGAATGGAGGCCATCACCAATATTCCCGCCCCGACCCCTGAATTAGCGGGCTGCGTGGTGGACGAACTCGAGAAGGGGTACATGTTAGGAGATAAAATAATCCGATACGCCAAAGTGGTGGTTGGGCAAACCGCCGAATGAGTATGAGCAAGCGCGATTACTACGAAGTGCTTGGGGTTTCGAAAGGAGCCTCTGCAGAGGAAATTAAAAAGGCCTACCGCAAGTTGGCCATCCAGTACCACCCTGATAAAAATCCGGGGGATGCTGCGGCCGAGGAGAAGTTCAAAGAGGCCGCCGAGGCCTATGAAGTGCTTTCAAGCCCTGAAAAGCGCCAGAAATACGACCAATTTGGCCACCAAGCCTTTGGAGCCGGCGCTGGAGGCTTTGGGGGCGGCATGAACATGGACGACATTTTCAGCCACTTTGGCGACATTTTCGGAGATGCATTTGGCGGCGCATTCGGCGGCTTCGGCGGCCGAGGAGGCGGCGCTAACCGCGGAGCCAACCTGCGCGTTCGGGTAAAGCTCACCCTTGAAGAGATTGCGAACGGAGTGGAAAAGAAGATTAAAATTCGCCGCGCCGTTCCCGCAGAGGGATTGACCTTTAAAACCTGCGGAACCTGTGGTGGTTCCGGCCAAGTAACCCGAGTACAAAACACGATTCTTGGTCAGATGCGCACGGCGAGTGCCTGCCCGAGCTGCCAGGGAGCGGGCAAGACGATTGATAAGCGGCCCGACGGCGTTGGACCCGACGGACTGGAGCGCCACGACGAGGTCGTAAGCGTGAAAATTCCTGGGGGTGTTCAAGACGGAATGCAGTTGCGCGTTCAAGGAAAGGGCAACCACGGTCCCGCGGGTGGTCCAGCAGGAGACCTTATCGTTTCGATCGAAGAGGAGCCCCACGAGGTGCTGGTGCGTGAGGGAAGCAACCTGCACTACGAGCTGCACGTGTCGTTCCCCGACGCCGCATTGGGCACGTCGGTTGAGGTTCCGACGGTGTCGGGTAAAGTGCGCATGAAAATTGACCCGGGCACGCAAAGCGGCAAGACGCTGCGTCTTAAGGGTAAAGGATTGCCAAGCCTTGAGGGCTATGGGCAAGGAGACCAATTGATTCACGTTGCCGTTTGGACGCCCAAGTCGCTGACGAACGAAGAAAAGGAACTCTTAGAGAAGCTCAACCAGAGCGATCGATTTCAGCCGCGTCCAGGGGCTGGCGACAAAAGTTTCTTCGACAAGGTCAAGGATTTGTTCCAAGGATAAAAAAAAGCGGCCCTTCGGGGCCGCTTTTCGTTACTAGTCCATGCTGTGATGGGGCTAGTACACGATCGTAACGGGACCAGAATACCTCAGGTTGCGTCCGCAGACGACGAAAAAGTAGTAGGTTCCGCTCGGAAGAAGGTTGCCGTCCGCATCGGTTCCACCCCAGGTATTCGCGTAGTTCTCGGTTTCGTAAACCCATGTTGTTCCCCAGCGATTCATGACGCGCAGCGTGCACGCATCCCTAAAAAGGACTTCGGTCAAATCCAGCACGTCGTTCTTGCCGTCGCCATTGGGCGTAATGACGTTCATGACGTTGGACAAGTCGGGCGAAACCTGATCGGGAAGCCAACTCACAAACACCGTATCGATGCCACGGCAACCGCGGTTGTCGGTAACAATGACGTAGTACGTAGTACTGTCGGCATGCATGAGGGCCTGGGGATTTCGCTGCTGGGGGTTGTTGAAGTAGACCGGTTGGTCAGCAAACCAATAGTAGGATGCGCCCGAGGTGACGTCGAGAAGGAGTGTATCGCCGCGCGCAATTGCGGTGTCTTGAGGCGTTGCCGTGACGGGGTAGTACCAGTCAAACACTTCTACCGTATCCCAAAGGGTATCGGGGCAGTAGGCAGACTGAATCACGCACCGCACCGGATAGGTACCCGCGCTGTTCCAGCTCACACCGCTCACGATTTTGCCCGTAGCTCCAAAGGTGTTGGCGTCGGGGCCAAAATCCCATGAAATGCTCGCGTCGTAGGGCGCGGTACCGACCGCTTCAAAGCGGTAGTTCTGAACTTCTACACAGGGAATGCCGGCCTTTTCAACGCGGTAGTCGGGCGCGTTCAGCACGCGGAACGGGACCTTTAGCGTGTCCGTACACACTAGACCCGGATTGATGATGAGCGTCACCGTGTAGGTTCCGGTGTCGGGAAAAGTGTAGGTCGGGTAGGCCAGTGAACTCGTGTCGGCGGTAGTGGTGGTGTCGCCAAAATTCCAGAAGTACGTCAATGCGCCCGCAGTTTGGGGCGTAAACGTCAACGTGCGGCCGTCGCAGTACATTCCTGGATCCTCGAGTTGAGTGACCATATCGGCCACCGTATTGATGATGCAGTTTGTCACGTTGAATTGGTAATCCCGTCGCACGACCGACTGCAGCGCACCGTTTCGGTATTCGCTCACGCAAATTCCCACCACGTACTGCCCTGCGGTCGTGGCTACGCCCGTGATAATACCCGTTTGAGGGTTGATGCTCAAGGCCGGAGTTCCCGGGATAGGCTGAGCTGAGGTAGCAGGCGCTACAAAAGGTATCGTCGTGTAGGGCGGCGCTGAAGCCGTGTTAGGACTTGGATTTCCGCTGCTTCCGCCCGTGTAAATGTCGCAGAACTCGTAGTAGAGCGAATCGCTGTTGCTGTCGGTTGCCGATGCGTCAATATTGAGCTGGTCGCCAAGGCAGAGTACGATGGGCGGAACCGTGGTGAACGCCGGCGTGCTGTTGCAGCTGTTGTCCATCGACGGAATTTGCACGGTGTAGGTGTTGCCGCGCGAACCGGGATTCGTAATGTTGCTGATGGTCGAGTTGCGGCAGCAGCGCTGGTACGAAATCGTATACCCTCCGACCACTGGCGGCAGGGTCAAGGTTGCGATGTATTCGGCGTATTCCGTACAAATATTCGGGGGCGTAGTCAGGCAGGGATTACCTGTACCCGCTGGCACGGAGATCGTTGGGCCTTTGGGCACCGAAGGATTCGTTACCAGGGTACCCGCCAGGTTGTACACCGAAAAATTCACCGAGTTGTCGAATGCCGCTCCGCCAGAGAAGCAGTCACGGTAAATGCGCAGCTTGACTTGGTACTGGTTGGAGCCCAAGCAGGTATAGGTGATTTCTCCGCCCACGAGGTGGGCAGCGCTCGAAGCGAAGCTCGCGAGGAGTGCGAGCGCAGCAATAATCCTTCGCATCACTGGATGACCTTAACCCAAAGCTTGCCGGTGTACTGCCCGTTCAGGTTGCTTTCGCGGGCGGTAGAGGCTTCTTCGTAGGTTCCGAACTTCAGCAGGTACACGTAGACCATGTTGTTCTTGGGATCGCGGAAGGTGCGCGACTGAATCCCTTGAGCCTTGAGCTTTTGAACCATTTTGTCTGCATTCTCTTGCTCTCCGTACACGCCAGCCGTCACGTAGAAGCCGGTGCTTCCTGGCGAAACGTTGTTTGCGTAGGATTCTTTGCTGTAGCCTTTGATGGCCGTAGATCCAGCAGCTGGAGCAGCATTGCTCGAGGTCGGCGCCGCGCTGGATGAGCCTGCAGCCGGAGCGGCACCACGCACTCCCCCACCCTGCACGCCTGCTTCTTGCAGTTTGAGCGCGGTGGCTTTGGCGAGCTCCTCGCTTTGAGCGGCCAGCTGCTTCTTATTAGCAGCTTCAAGTTCTTCTTTGAACTCTTCAAACTTCTCGTTGAGCAATTTCTCGCCGTTTTGGTCTGCTTGGCGCTGCTTGTCTTTCAGGCGCTTGATTTCTGCTTCAATTCGATCGTTGCGCTTGTTGTCGCCAAAGCGATACGTCAAAATGAACTCGTTTGACATTCCGAGCGAGGTTGCGTACTCGTTGGTGCTAAAGTCGTGGGCGTATCCGAGCGTGAGAAGCGGAGTTAGGTGAACGCCGATTTGGGCAGAAGCACCGAAGTTCGAACGGTAGAGGGCACCCACGTAGCCGTATTCGGTCACGTTAAACATCATTCCTGCGTCAACCTGGGGCGTGACGTGGTTTGCCGCGCGGACAACCACGAGCGGCGACAACGTCATACGGTCTTTCTGAATCGGAAGGTCGTACTGGGTTTGAACCACATAGTGGCGAATCAGGTGGAATGCGACGGGACCCGTGTAGTTGTTAGAGTACGTGATCGCCGGCGCGAGAACCTGGGGAGCCGCGAGTCCCAACTGAAAGTTCTCCACTTTTAGGTTGAGTCCGAGGTTAATATCGAGCGTACCGTTGGTATTGGCCGGAAACAAGAAGGGATCGCCTTCGTTTTTCACGCGAATACTGGCCATGTCAAACGTGTTGTTGACGTAGCCCGCTCCGATACCAAAACTGAGCACCGAATTCTCAGCGAGCTGGGCATGGTAGGCGTAGTGGCCATAAACGCCCGAACGGCGCACGATGTCGGTGGCATCGGTAAATGCATATACGGAGTACCCAATTCGCTCTTTGTTGGTCGCTCCGTTGAAAAGCAGCGCAGAGGTTTCAGGCGCACCCTCCATGCCCTGCCACTGCTGGCGGTGGATGGTCACGAGTTCGCTGAAGCCTTTGGCCCCGCTCCGGGCTGGATTGACCATGGCCTGAGCGAAGTACAAGTGACTGTACAAAGGAATTTGCTGGGCGTTAGCCGATATAACGAGGCCGGTAAGTGCGGCAAAAAGTGCAGTTGATTTCATCTTCTTCATAATCGTCAATTACAAGCGGACTACGGTCACGGCGCCACGGAAGCGCACCACGTCGTTGCAGGTTAAAATGTAGTAGTAGGTTCCGTCGGGAAGTGGGTCACCCCCGTTGCTGCGGCCGTCCCATCCGGTGACGTAGCGCTTTTGCTCAAACACCTTGGCGCCCCAGCGGTCAAGGATCATGAGGTCGCATGAGTCGGCACGCACCACCTCAGACAGGTCAAAGAAGTCGTTGAATCCGTCGCCGTTGGGCGTAATCACGTTCATTACACCGGAGAGATCCGGGACAAGAGAGGCCGGGTCGAAGAGGTAGACCATCATCGTATCGGTATCGAAGCAGCCGTAGCTGTTGAGCACCTCAACGATGTACATCGTTGTGTCTTGGGTTGGAACCGTTTGTGCGTTGGGATTGTAGGGATCGCTGAAGTAGGTCGGCACGTTAGCATACCAGTAGTAGAGGGCTCCGCCGGTGGCTGCGAGCTGAACGGTCGATCCTGGCAGCACCGTTTGGTCCGGGCCCGCGTTGGCATTGACCGTGAAGAAGTAGACCTTAAGCGTATCGTAGGCCGTACAGCCGTTTGAATTGGTTCCAGCTACGACGTAGGTTCCTGGGGTCTTGGCATAGAACGAGGCCCCGCTGAAGCTACCGCCCGGGAAGGTCCACAAATAGCTTGTGCTGTTGCCGGTGACGCCAACGAGGACCGAGTCTCCGGCACACAGTGCAAGCGAATCCGAAGGCGCGACATTGACGGTGGGTAACGAAACCACGGTAACCAGAAGCTCACTCGTGATGTGTTCGCAGTAGTCGTTTTTAATTACGAGTCGGTATTCCGCATCGTCCGCAACAATTGCGGTAGACACGGTGAGTTTGTCAGCGGTTTTACCGGGGATATTCGACCAGTTGCCCGTTCCTGCGGGGAAACGCACTTGCCACTGGTAGTCCCAATCATTCGACGATGCGATAGAGGCTAGTTGCGTCGAATCGTCTGCACAAATCGTGAGGCTAGCCTGTGCTTGGCCGGGCCAAGCGACGGATTGTATTTCTGTGTCAGGAATAGAGTCCACAAAGAGCCAAAATGCGGCGCTGGTGTCCGGACATCCGCCGGGCAGCCAGGTAGACTGGAGGTAGTAAACCCCTGTTTTGGTTAATGAAACAGTTTTTTGCGTAGCCCCAGAAACGGGAACAACGAAATTCTGCCCGAACAAGCCGGTGGAATCGCGAAGCCACTGATACAGGACCGAGGTTCCTGGAGTTGAGGTGCTTGGACCCTCGAGCTGAATGGTTTCAGTCTCACAAAATCCCACGGAGTCAATCGTCGCGTCGACGTCAAGTACTTTGATGGTGGTCATAGTACCTGGCTTGTGAATCAGGGGCGTATTGGGTGTGAACGCGTTGACAATCGTATCCTTGGACATCTCCGTGCACACTCCATTGCTCACTTCAACCGAATACGTACCCGAGTTGAAAACATCGAGCGAGGACTGCGTGGCACCCGGTAAGGCTACTCCATCCTTAAACCATTGGTACCCGTTTTGACCAGTATTGGCAAAGAGCTTTACCGTATCGCCAGCACAAAATCCCCAATCCTTGGCGCTCGTGTGAAGGTTATTGAATCCGCCCAAGATTGAGGAAACCTCAGCAGTGGGACTCACATTGACCAGTACTTGAATCGTGTCCGAGTAAAGGGACGGTGTAGTGCTCTTCACTACCACACTGTAAAATCCGCTCGTAGTTATGGTCTTTGGAATAACCACCCATGCGTACTTCGTACCAACGGAATTCGTATCGGTACCCACAGGTAACGGTAGAATGGACTGCCACTTGACGATGGGACGCTGTGTAGACGCCGCCATGGTGAATGAGGAAGGCATACCCGGCGCCATATGCACCTTAAACGAATTCGTTGAAGCCATTGGGCTGCCGCTTACCGTTAGCTCCAAACGCAGTGAGTCACCGGTGCAAATGGATAGGTTGGCGGTCTGCACCAGCGAAATAGACTGCGCTTGAGCCGAAAGACTGAATAAAACTGCTGCAACAAACGAGCTGGCGAGTGCGTGAAACTTCATAATGGTACGCGTAACGTTAGGCTAACAAAAGTACGATGCCGCAACGAGGAAATTGCGATTTCGTAGGAATGCGCGGCGCGAAACCTTGGGCGCTACGTTCGGCTGAACGAACGATGTGAAAACGTACTTTAGCGTCATGTTCCGTGCCTTTGCCGTTGCCGTTCGAGGCGTAGCCGTTGCCTGGCGTCAAGAGCTGCACCTAAAGCTGCACACCGCGGCGGCGGTGTTGGTTTGTGCCGCAGCATGGTGGTTGGGAACAACCAGCACTGAGTGGGCCATTCTCCTACTATGCATTGGTTTAGTGTTTGGCCTAGAGTACGTGAATTCGGCATTAGAACGCTTAGCGGATCGCGTCACCACCGCCGAAGACCCCCTCATTCGCGACGCCAAGGACATGGCTGCCGGAGCCGTACTGGTCGCGTCGTTCGCGTCGGCATTAGCGGGAATCTTGGTTTTGGGCCCGAAACTAGCCGCCTTATTTAGTTAGCTATGATTACGTTGGATTGGAACGCTATTGAAGCGAGTGCCTGTGAGGTGCTCCGTCGCGAAGGCTGGAAGGGCCTGACGGACGTGTGTGAACTGCTCAAGCAGCGCGTTCCGCACTACCAGTGGGTCGGGATTTATTGGATGAATTCCGAGGCCCAGGAGCTCTACCTCGGACCGTTCGCGGGGACCGAGACAGAGCACACGCGCATCCCGTTCGGTCGCGGAATTTGTGGCCAGGTTGCGGTAAGCGGACAAACGTTTGAAGTTCCCGACGTTTGGGCCCAGGACAACTACCTAGCTTGTTCGATGGAAACCAAGGCGGAATTGGTCGTACCGATCTACCGCGGCGACCGACTTATCGGACAAATCGATATCGACAGCCACTACTTGAACCCGTTTGTCCCACAAGACGAAGCCCTACTTCGCAGCCTAGCAGCGCAAATCGCCGCACATCCCGAGGCAGGCGCTATTGGTTAAAGCGAATGGCCTCTACGGGGTCAAGGCGCGCGGCCATTTCAGCAGGCGCGTATCCGGCGATGAGTCCAATCACTGCCGAAAGTCCGATTCCCGTGAGCACGTTTTCGAGCGAAACGGCGAGGTCAAAGTCCGAAACCGCCGCACCCACATAAATCAGCACTCCAGCAAGGGCAAGACCAATGAGTCCGCCGACCAGACTTAGGAGCACGCTCTCGAGCAGGAATTGCGCGAGAATAAACCCGCGCTTGGCACCCAAGGCCTTTTGAACCCCAATTTGGCCGGTGCGTTCGCGAACGCTTACAAACATGATGTTGGCAATGCCGAAGCCTCCGACGAGGATGCTGAACCCGCCAATCACGGTGCCCGCGAGGCCGATTACCCCAAACATTTGATCGAGGCCCGAACTCAGGGTCGACGACTCGTTGAGCGCAAAGGAATCGTCGGACGCAGGCGCCTGGCGGCGAATCTTGCGCATAACAGCTCGGAGCTGCTCCTTGAGCTCGCTGACCTCAATGCCTTGCGCCGCGCGCACTTGGATTGCGGAACCGTTCATTTCGTCGCCGATGTGGCCCACCACCCATTTTGCGGGCACCACTACCCGAGCGTCGTGGCTCTCGCCCATGAGTGAACTGCCCTCGCGCTCCAGCACGCCGATGACCTGGAATTCGGTGCCGAGAATGCGCACGGAACTACCGAGCAGTCGCCCACCGGAGGCCAAACCGTCAGCCACGTCTGCCCCGACAAGGCAGTACGGTAGTCCACTTCGGAGCTCGCGGTCGGTGAAGTAGCGTCCCGCCACAAATTCAAGGTTGTTGAGCTGGGCGTAGTCGTAGGTGATGCCGCGCACCTCGGTTTGTTCCACCGATGAGTTTCCGCGCGACACGGTGGCAGAGGTGCCGTTGATCAGCACGATGGCGTCGGATCCGCGCACCCCAAATTCCGTGAGCCGCTGGTAGTCGTCGTAGCCTACCTCTGGGCGCTGAAAGTACTTCCACCAAGGGTATTCCCCTCCGCCTCCGCCCCAAGGCCATTTTTGGATGTACACCACGTCGGTGCCCAGTCCCTGCACACTTTGCCGAATATTCCGTTCAAGGCTGTCGACCACCGCATAGACAGAGATGATGGAGAAAATTCCAACCGCAATCCCAAGAAGCGAGAGTACCGTGCGCAACAGGTTCGCGGTCATTGCATTCCAGGCCAGTCGCCCAGATTCCCACACCAAAAAAAATAGGTTGCGCACAGCCGCAATTTAGTCAAAGTTCATGCCATGTTCTGTGTACTTTTGCAGCCTTCATTTTTCAAATACCACGGCACGTGCACAAGGTCGGCTCCGCCCTCATTTCGGTTTACCACAAAGACGGTATTGAACCGGTCGTTCGCAAGCTTCATGAGCTTGGCGTAAAACTCTACAGTACAGGCGGTACGCAGTCCTTCATTGAAGGTTTAGGTATCCCCGTGACGGCGGTGGAAAACGTAACGGGTTTCCCCAGCATTTTGGACGGCCGCGTGAAGACGCTTCATCCGTTGGTCTTTGGCGGAATCCTATGGCGCCGCGACCGCAAGGACGACCGCGACACGGTAGAGCGCTTTGGCATTCCCAGCTTTGACATGGTGATCGTGGACCTTTACCCGTTTGAGGACACGGTAGCATCCGGGGCTGGCGAGGCCGACATCATTGAGAAAATTGACATTGGTGGAATTTCGCTGATCCGAGCGGCCGCTAAGAATTTTGACCACTGCTGGATCGTCAGTTCGCGCAGCCAGTATGCCGAGGTGCTCGAGTTGCTCCACAGCCAAAACGGCACCTTGTCCCGCGACCAGCGCAAGGCGTTTGCCGGCGCAGCCTTCCAAACGAGCCAGCACTACGACGCCCACATTGCCGCTTGGACCCTTGGTCAGGAGCAGCCCTTTGCCACCCTGAGTGGCCCGCGCCAAGCCCTGCGCTACGGCGAGAACCCGCACCAAAAGGCTTGGTTTGTAGGCGATCTTTCACAGCAACTTGAACAGTTGTCAGGTAAAGAATTAAGCTTCAACAACTTGTTGGACGTTGAAGCGGCTTTGGACTACTGCGCCGACGGGCACAGTGCCACGGTAGCGGTCATCAAGCACAACAACGCCTGCGGTATGGCGAGTCGCGCGACGCTGCTCGAGGCATGGAATGCGGCCCTCGCGGCCGATCCGGTTTCGGCGTTTGGCGGCGTCATTGCCTGCAATCAAGTGGTCGACGTAGCCACCGCAGAGGCCATGAACAGCTTGTTTTTTGAGGTGCTTCTCGCCCCCGGTTTCGCCCCAGAGGCGCTTAAACTTTTGCAGCAAAAGAAGAACCGCATCTTGGTGAAAACCAAATCTATGAAGGCTCCCGAATACCGTGTTCGATCTGTGCTCAACGGGGTCCTTATTCAGGAGCGCGACCACCACACGGATTCTGCCGACGACCTTCGCGTGGTCACCAAGATTGCGCCTACCGAGGCTCAGGTTGCCGACCTTCTCTTTGCCTCAGCGTTGAGCAAGCACACCAAAAGCAACACCATAGTTTTGGTGAAAGATCAGCAGCTAATCGCAGCAGGAACGGGCCAAACATCCCGTGTGGACGCACTTCAGCAGGCCATCCACAAGGCAAAATCTTTCGGAATGTCGCTAAAAGGTGCGGTTATGGCATCAGATGCATTTTTTCCTTTCCCAGATTGTGTTGAAATTGCATACCTAGAAGGCATCACGGCCGTCATTCAACCGGGCGGGAGCGTAAAGGACGATTTAAGCGTCCAGTACTGCGACCAGCACGGCATGGCGATGGTAATGACCGGCATTCGTCACTTCAAACATTAAACCCGAACATGGGATTATTTGACTTCCTTAC
>JACCED010865399.1_pt1 | contig 12205 bp, 15 predicted proteins | sample 7455021 | NCBI WGS metagenome assembly JACCED01 (sample SAMN15323456, study PRJNA562643) | freshwater metagenome | isolation source: river surface water | place: USA:Blue River Watershed | collected 2017-08-19
ATAAAGTAATATAATTATTTTAAAATAATATTAAAATAATTATGAATAAAATTAATATTAAGCGCAATTTTTCATATTCTGATGGTTTTATTTTAGAAAAAGATTTTCCTCAATTATATACTGGATTATCATTAGATTCACCTAAATTAACAGAAATTTTAAATTCTGTTAATACAAATGATTTAATAATTAATTCTGATAATGATATTACAATAAAAAATCAAGAGCAAAATGAAACAAAATTAGTAATTATAAAAAAAATTATTATTAATAATTTTCCTAATTTCTACAATAAATTGATTAGTTTTATGTTTCATTTATTATTAATTGCATGTTTTGAATTTATATTTTTTAATTATTATGTTTTACAATACGAAAATCAAGCATTATCTTCTTTAATGAATCAATTAACAAATCCTATAATAAATACATGTGATGGATTAAATAGCAATACTAAAATTATTATTGATGATTTTATAAATTTATTTTTTAATAAAACAGAATTAAATAATTTAGCAAATATATCGTACAATAAAAGAATTGATTTTAATCATAAATTATATATATTATCAATTTATTATTTTAGTGGTATTTTTATTTTTATTTTTGGATTAATTATAATAAATAGATGGCTAAAAGTAAAATTAAATTATAAAAGTATAATATTTGATAATATAGTATTAATATTAATTTTAGGTGCTTATGAATATATATTTTTTAAAAATATTGTTTTTAATTATATCACAATAACACCCGATGAATTAAAATTAAATGTAATTAATAATATTTTAATGAATTGTTAAATTTGAAAATAAATTAGATAAGAAATATATTTTATATATATTAATAGCAAGATGCGAGTCTTTTTAGTCCCTCACTTAAATGCCAAAAATACTAAAGATTTAAATGAATTAGCTACATCAGATGGTATTAATACTGATAATCTTTTTCATAAACCATTAAATAGTGTTGGTTATAATTATTATACAGTACAAACGACGGATAGTTTTTATAAATTAATGTTAGCACCAGAGAATTTAGGAAAAAGATTTTATTATATAATAGAGAATTTAATTACAGATGTACCAAATTATGATAAAAATATTAAAACAATAAGTAAAAAGTATTTTGGAGAAGATGTAAGTGATAATTTTTTACAGTTATGGGAGATTGTATTAAATTTTAATCTTATTGATAAGAAAATAAATGTTGATAATAAAGAATGTGAAGATATGTTTAAGAAATTAAAGAAATTTGTAAATTTTAGTATAGAAAAAAGTAAAAATTATAGTCATTTAGTATTACTAAATGATATTACTATTGAAACAACTGAATATGAAATTAATAAAAGAATAACTAAATATATAGATAATTTAGAGAAATTAGATAATGGGGGTCATTTTATAATTAAAGTAAAAGATCTAATTACTATGCCATCAGTACATTTATTATATTTTTTAAGTTATTGTTTTGAAAATGTTTATGTATACAGGCCATCATTGTCATATATTTCACATGGTGAAAAATATATAATATGTAAGAATTATAATGAAAGTAAAACAAAGAAATTTAAATACAATATAGAAAATGATTATTTATCATTAGGTTTAACAATACCAAGTGATTTTATTTTTGGTATTAACTTAATTAATAGAGTATTAATGATAGAAGAATACATTATGAGAAACAAAATGAGAAATTATATTAATAGTCAAAATTATTATGGTGAAGAATATCATAATCAATTAGGATTACAACAAGTAAATTCTGATAAATGGTTAGCTGAAAATTTTATGTTAAGTAGTAAAGATTATGATGAGTTAAGAAAGATAAAAGAAAGTGAATTAGAAAAAGAAATTAAAGAGTTTAATGAATTATTAAAAGAAAAAGAGAAAAATTCAATATAATTTAGTTATTTTAGAAAAATTGAAAAATAATTATATAACTATGTTTATATAATTATTGACTACAAAATACTTGTTACATTGTGATTTACACTGTGACTACTTTACCATGGCCGAGATTACCAACAAGGAGATCGCCATTATTCTTATCGACTTCCAGAATGACTTCTGCCCTAGCGGCTCCCTCGCCGTCAAGGATGCAGACAAGGCCATTCCCGAGATCAACAAGCTCATCGCAGAGAATACCGACAAGCACCTCTTCCTGACATTCGACGCTCATCCCGATAAGCACGCATCTTTCGCATCGACACATGGCGCCGCTCCGTTCACGGTCAAGACGCTAGAGCTAGGTGATCAGGTCATGTGGCCTGATCACTGCGTGAAGGGCACCAAGGGCTACGATCTGCACCCAGAGATCGTGATCGGCCACGAGTACATCAAGATTGAGAAGGGCACACTCACCAACGTGGACTCTTACAGCGGCTTTGGCGACGCCTTTGACCGCAAGTTCGAGGACACGGGCCTGCACGCCAAGCTCCAGTCACTCGGCATCAAGAAGCTCATCTGCGTGGGCCTCGCGACCGACTACTGCGTCAAGGCGACGGTGCTGGACGGCATCAAGCTGGGCTACAAGGTGGAAGTCGTGAGCTCGTGCATCAAGGCGGTGAACGCGACCGATGGCGACGGTGACAAGGCGATCGCGGAGATGAAGGCGGCGGGCGCGGTGTTCTGGCGTGACGCTGGCGAGTTCTGGCTGTACAACTAATACAACTAATACAACAAAAATCAATTAATTTATAAAAAAATCATAAATTAATTTATTTATTTCCATCAATTATTTTTATTTCTGGCATTTTCTTTTCTTCATTATCATTTTCATCTTTCGGCGGTGGTTTACCTAATACAGGATATAAATAATCTTCTGCTAACTTTTCTCCTATTTTATTAGTTATTTCTTTATGATCCTGTCCACTTTGAATCTTTTCTATCGCTCTTAACATCATCTCTAAATTACTTAAATCTTCCTTAAATATTACTTTCTTGAATAAAATTGGATATTCTTTTGCAAATGAAGGAAACATCCCTCTTACAAAATCTTGATATAATATCTTATCATTATTGTATAAAACAATACATTTTTCTGTTTCAATAATCTTTTTGATTAATTCAACTGTCTCTCTTACTTCCATTTTTTATATTTATATTATTATTTTATTACTTTATCTTATTTATTCTTCTATAAATTCATTATATAAATCGTCATCAGATTTTTCTGAACTTATTTTATCCATTATTCTATTTATATCAAATTGTATTACATCTTTATCCTCCTCTATTAATGAATAATTTTTAACTATAAACTTTTTATTCTTCTCTAATCCTATTATATATTTTTCATTTGAATTCATAAACTTAATTAAATTTTCTTGATCAATTATCTTATTATTTTTATATATTAATTGATAATATACTTGCTTTGTTATCTCATCCGTTATCGATTTTAATACTATTGTTGGTATAAATTTATCAAATTCTTCATCTAAATAATAAAATTTGATACCAATTTCACTACAAATAATAATGTTTATGTAAAATTCTTGACATAAGAATAGGAAAAAGTCATTATATATATTACTTAAATTTATGCTTTCAAAAATTTTCTTTTTACTCCATAAACTCTGCTGTAAATTCCTATCTTGTAATATTTCTTTTATTTTATCTAATATTTCATCATTCATATTACTTGGATTACCATCCAAATTATATTGAAGTTGATTATGTGCTTCTAAAATACAAGATAAAATATTATTAATTAATGGCTCTTTTTGAAAATTGGTACATTCCCAATCATCCCAAAAAGAATTAGATTCTGGTATCTCAATTTTTTTCTTCTTATTTCTTGTAAAAAATTTAACAATTTCTTCTCTTGTTAAACTTCCTTCTTTTAAATCTATATCAAATTTATTTTCTATTTTATTTTCCATTCTCTTTTCCATTCTCTTTTCCATTCTATTTTCCATACTATCTTCATTTCTTACAAAATAATTCTTCTTCTTAAAATCATTATATCCCCTTCTCTCTCCCATTTTTTCATTATTATGATTTTTAAATTTATTGTTACTCTGATATTTATTCTGCATTTTGTTTACTTTTATTATAGTTAATTTTTTAAATATATTTAATAAATTAACTATTCAATTATTTTCTCAATTATTTCTTTATTCACTTTTCACAACACCCATTTTCATTGCAAACTTTTTCTTCACACTTTTCTCCACATGTAATATTTGTACTGCATGGGCAATCATCAACTTGACCTGATGCTGAATCACCTGATGTATTTGTTTCACTTGATTTTTCTAATTCAATTAATTCATCCTTGATTGCTTGTACATTTGCACCACGAATCATGCTAACTACTTCACCCTCTTTGAGAAATAGAATTGTAGGTAACGCTTGTACCTCATATTTTTGTGCTAATTCTTCTGCTTCATCAGAATTTACTTTATAGAATTTAATTGCTGTATGTTCCTTTGATAATTCATCAAATATTGGCGCTAATCTTTTGCAGGGTCCACACCAATCTGCATAGAAATCTACTACAGCCAGACCTGTAGTAGGGAATTCTTCGAGGGAAGTAATGTAGTTAACGAGTGACATTTTATATATTTTTATTTACTAATTGTTTTTTTATATTAAAATTAGAAAAATCAATTTTTAATTACCTTATATCAAATAGAGCCATTACATTAGATATAATTAAACTTATAAAAATTTGAAAATTATATTTATTAGACCTAGTTCAATATTTTAATATTATAAGCTGCCTTACATACAAAATGACTGCCGCTATTCGTCTAAACCGTGAGCTTATTAAGCTCAAAGAGGAGCCAATTGATAACGTTACATTTGAAGTAAAAAGTAATATCCTCGAATGGAATTTTACACTTCTCGGTCCATCTGAATCTCCATATGAAGGTGGTATCTATGAGGGAACAATCAAATTTCCTGAAACATATCCTACTAAACCTCCAACTGTAAAATTTAATACTAAACTTTTCCATCCAAATGTATATGATGATGGTAAACTATGTATTTCGATTCTACATGAGGGTAATGATACAACTGGATATGAACAGGAAGTAGAACGCTGGCGTCCTATTCAGAATGTGCGTACAATTTTCCTCAGTATTATCTCACTACTGAATGATCCTAATCCCGAGTCTGCTGCAAATATTGATGCAGCAAAGATGTTGCGTGATGACAAAGAGGGATATTACAAGAAGATTCGAGACGATATGTCTAAATAAGATTTCTTTATAAAAAATATTTAGAAGATAATAATATAATAAATGGAAAGGATTAATGAGATTATATGTGGTTCATTTGAAGATCACAAAAACTATTTTTCTTCTCATGTTTATGATAAAAAAAATTTATTAAAAGTAAAAATCATTAAAAATGATGATAAAAATTTAGATACATTTGAAGAAAAAATTAATTCTTCATTAAGTGAATTATCTACAAAATATGAAATTGTAGATATAAAATATTCTGAATCATCTTGCTTAGTAATATTCAAAAGAACAAATTAAAAAATTAAATAATATAATTTTTTAATTTTAACCTTTAATCGCATCAGTCTTTAATACATCATTTACAAAATCTCTTATATTATTAATATCTCTACCACCTGAATATTCATGGAATTTTTTACCATCGTATAATTTTAATGTGGGGAACCCATCAATTTTATATTCTTCTATTAAATCTTTTTCTTTGTCACTAACTTTTACAATATTTAATTTTTCAGGATTTACATATTCTCTTCTTAATTTTTCAAATGTAGGCATAAAATGATGGCAATGTCCACACCAATCAGCCCAAAATAACATTAACATAGGTTTCTTTTTATATTGTTCTTCTTTATCACTTTTAGGTACACCACCAGATTGTTTGTTAGATACATCTCCTCCATTTTGTGTTATATTAATATTATTTGGTTCATTTAAATTAAATTTACTCTCCGCTAATTGTAATACTTTTCTTGTAGTATCGATCATAGAATCAAAAAAGCTTAATTCCATTCTTACGGTTGAGTCATTTAAATTTTTATCAAGGTTTTTGTAAAAGCCACCTATCATGTTCCCATGAATATTTCTTAAATCTACAATTGCAGAATAAAGCTTTTCTTGATTATAAGATTCTAAATTTTTAGAATAGTCAATAACTTTTGTAAAATTACTTTTAAAATTTTCCATTTTTATGTTTTCTTAATAATATGAATCAAGAAAATAATATTATAATTCCCTCTTTTTTCTTTTCTATTAAAGAATATTTATTTATTTTTAACATAACTTCTTTACTCACTCTTAATGATTTTATTAACACCCACTTAACTAATATTTCTAAAATTACTGTTCTTAGAATTTTTTTATACGGCATGTTTGAATACAAAAATTCACTACTTAATTCTCCAGAATTAACCTCTAATATCATTTCTAAAGTATTATTATTCCTAAAAAAAGATAAAGACCACCAAAAAATATTATCCCTAATCCTCAATTCTAAAAATATAGAAGATCTCGATTTGTTAAAAAAATATCTGGAGTAATTTTTTATATTTTTATATTATGGATTTATTTATTACCGATCGCTCTCGCTCTTTAGATACTACCCCCGTCATTACTCTTGACAAAGATACTTCTGTAATTATAACTGATTCAATGGGAAGACAAACAATTGTTTCATTAGAAGCGCCTTTAAGACAAACAGTATTATCACCTATGGTTGTAAATAATTTACCACCATTAATTTCTCAAACATATGAATATCAAGATATAAATCAAGATCCTGAATTACATCAAAAAGTAATGAAAAAAATATATACCAATTTTTATAATTTTATAATTCCTTCTCAATTTCCTTATTTATTAAACTATATCAAAAAATCTAAAGATGGTTATTCAATGGTTAAAACGGTTAAGGAATATAAAAAGAATAAAACTAAAGAAAATGAATATGAAAATAAATTACAATATTTAGCCAGAAATGTATATTCTAAATTAGATATGTATAAAGATATTAATCAATATTTAGATACATATGATATAAAATGGTATGAAATTGAAGATAAAAAGAAAGAAATTTATCAATTAATTACAAATAAATTAAAGAATAGACTTGAAAATTTACTAAAATAAAAATTGATTAAAATTAATCTTATTATTAATTTTATTCTATTACTTAATTACATATACTAATATGGATTATTCTAAACTAAAATTATATTTTTATACTAATTTACATCCATTTACATATTCTCCTTTTATTATTGATGAAAATAATAATCAAATAAATTTTGATTCTAGTTCTAATTTAGACCTGTTTTTAGAAAAAATTAAATTTGATAATCTTGATACTTACATGATTATTCAAATTAGAAATAATATATATATTATTGAAACAAACGGCGTTATGAATATTATAACTAAAAATGATATACATTTTATATATTTTGATAATTTTAAAATTTCTATTGATCCAGATAGTGAATTATATTATAGATGTGAACAAATTATTAATAATAAAACCCCAATCGTTTATAAAATAAATATATAATATATGAATCAAGATTCTAATGATCAAAATAAAGATCAATCTAAAGATCCCCAAAAAGATGATTCTACTGAAAATGATTCCGTTACTTGGTCTCATGATATTGATTTATTACTTGCAAAATGGTGTGATAATGCAAAATGTTATGAATGGATGCACACAGAATCAGCAAGTTTATATTCAAGGAAAAATAAAGCTTTTTTAATTTCTACAAATATTATAACTGCTATTGCTGGTATTACTAATATTATTACAGATAATATTTCTTCTTTTAATGTTGGTACAGTATTTGGTGGAATATCAATATTAGTTTCTACAATAAATATAATATATGATAAATTAGGATATTCAGGTTTAGTAGAAATTCATAAAAAATGTGCATTACATTGGAGTATTATAATTGCTAGAATTGAAGAAGTTGTTATCTTACCTTATAGTTCTAGAACTGATTGTAAAGCTTTTATGAAATATATTAAAAAAGATATTAATCAAGTTTCATTTGAAGGTAAACAATTAATTCCTGAATCTATAAGAGACGCATGTTTAAATAAATTCAAAAATATAGAAAATTTTGATATTCCTGATATATGTGGTCATGTAGAGCATACTAGAATTTATATTCAAGATGATTTGAATAAACCATTAATATAATTTTTTAAATAATAAATATTATATTAATTTTTTAATAACTAATAAATTATTATCATTATTATTTATTTTTGATGGAATAATTAATAATTGGAAATTTAATTTATTATATTTTATTTTCCACTCTTCTATCTTTTTTTCAAATAATTTTATTTCATTGTTATTTATATCTTCTATTATATAATATCCATTTAATCTTAATTTATGTATACTATTTTCAAAAAAACATACATTCGCCTCAAATTTATGTAATCCATCATCTATTATTATATCAAAATTTTCTTTTAATTCAGGTTTCATCCATAACTGTCTTATTATACTCTTTTTTGTTTGATCAACGTAAAATGTATTTATCCTATCTTCTTTAAATAATATATTTTTATCAATATCAGCACCATATATTTTTGAATTTTTAAAAAATTCTTTCCATCCATATAATGATGCACCTGGAATACCATTGATGCCCATATTAGATGGTAAATTAATATTATTTGTACCAATTCCAAGTTCAAATATTCTTAAATTGTTATTCATAATATCCTTAAATATACTGTAATAAAAAGTTGTATAATTATGCCATGATTGATCTATATTAATATTTCCTTTATCACTTTTAAATTTTCCCATAATTTCACATAATGGTGTTGGTATATTAATATCAAATTTATAATTCATATATATATAATATATTAAATTTTCAGATATTTAAATACAAAAAGATATTTAAATATAAAGAAATTTGTAAGAAAAATGCCGTTAATGGATACATACTTTTTTGAGCTGGCAGAACATGCCAAACAATTTGGTAAGGATAAAAGTATATTATTAATGCAAGTCGGTTCATTTTATGAAGCATATCAAACATTAGATCAAGGATTTGATTTAAATATAATTAGTGAATTAACAAATTTTATTGTAACTAGAAAAGATAAAAGCGTTAAAGAAATTAGTATTAATAATCCATACACTTTAGGATTCCCATTAAATTCTCTCAATAAAAATGTTGCAATTTTAACTGATGCTGGATATCAAGTAAAAGTAATTGATCAAAATACAACTAATAGAAAAAGTGGTAATAGAATATTTAGTAATAAAGCAACAGGAAAAATGGAAAGACATGTAAAAGGTATTTATTCAAGTGGTACCTTAATTGATTTAGAATTAAAAGATAATAATTATATTCTTTCTCTTTGGTTAGAAAAATCTGATCCAGAACATAATAGTACTAATATATTTGGTATTACAATTGCAGATATTAGTACAGGTGAATGGGAAATTAATGATTATGTTTGTGATAAAGATGATAAATATCAAAGTATGGATGAAATATGTAGATATATTAATACTTATCAACCAGTAGAAATAGTATTAAGTGGTGATGATATAAAATTATGGTCAAAAGATTTAATAAAGTATTTAGAAATTGAAGAAAGAAATTATTATATTTTTGATAGCAAAGATAAATTATATAAAAAATTAGTGTATCAGAATAAAATTCTGAGTGAAATTTTTAATCAAAAAAATTCAATTGAATATTTAGATATTGAAAATTATCATTATGGAAGATTATCATTAATGGTATTATTAGATTATATTGATTTACATAATTCTGAATTAAAGAAGAATTTAAAAAATATTAGAAATTATGTTGATAATAAGTATTTGTATTTAGGTAATAATGCATTAAATCAATTACATGTATTATCTAGTGAAGGATATCAACAAAAAGTAGGTAATAAATTTAAATCATTATTTGATGTTATTAATTTTACATCAACTGCAATGGGTAAAAGAAAATTAAAAAGAGAATTATCACATCCATTAACAATATGTAAAGAAATTAAAGAGAGATACGAGATAATTGAGAAAATGGGAGAAATAAAATATGATCTTAAGGAAGATTTACAATATATTTCTGATATGGAAAAAATGCAACAAAAATTACAAATAGGAGAATTACATCCATTTGAATTGTATAAATGGATAGTAAGTTATCAGAGAATAATAAATTTAGAGAAAAAAGTAGGGAAAGTATATCCAATAAAATTAAAAGATATTGAGAATGTTTATAATAAAATAAATAAAATATTTGATTCTGAAAAACTTAGTAAGTATAGTAACGGCAATATTAGAGACAATATTTTTATACCAAAAGTTAATGAAGAATTAGATAAAATACAAAAGAAATTAGATGAAAATCGGGAAATATTAATTGAAGTGGCGAAATATGTAGAAAATTTCGAGAATAAAAAGGAGGAAGAAGAAATCAAAAAGAAAAAGCTACCATTTATCAAAAAAGCACAATGTAAAGTAGAATTTAATGAACGTGATGGACATCATTTAATAACAACAAAGAAAAGGTGGAAGAGTATTGAAACGGAAATTAAAAATAATAATATAGTAATAAATAGTATCAATATTGAATGTAAAAAATTTGAAGGTAAAGACAATAGTGTATCAGGAACTAAGATATTTTCAGAACAGTTAAGGGGATTTTCAGATAATATTATCAAGTATGAAGCTGAATTATGTGAAAAAGTACAAGAAGAATATGAAAATTATTGTATTGATTTTGCAAATAAATATAAAAATGAAATTAATCAAATAATTAATTGGATATCTGATGTCGATTTCTTTTATAGTGGTGTTCAATGCATTAAAAAATATAGATATAAATTACCAGAAGTAATAGATGATAAAAATAAAAAATCGTGGTTAATTACTGAAAATATCAGACATCCTATTGTTGAAAGATTATCGGAAAATTATATTCCATTTGATTTAAAATTAGGTTCTATACCAGAAAGTGCAGATCCCGAATCAAAAAATAAAGATACATATAATGGCATGTTACTGTTTGGTTTAAATTCAGCTGGTAAATCTACATTACAAAAAAGTGTTGGATTAAATTTAATTCTTGCACAAATGGGTTATCCTGTTGCATGCACTAAATTTAAATATTCTCCTTACACTTCTTTATTTACACGTATATCAGGTAATGATAATATATTTAAAGGGTTATCATCATTTACAGTTGAAATGTTAGAAATAAGGAATATTTTAAAGAGAACTAATGAGAGATCATTAATTATAGCGGACGAGGTGTGTAGAGGAACAGAATATGAATCTGGTTTAATTATAGTATTAACGATGATCAAATTATTATCAGAAAAGAATTGTAATTTTATAACAGCAACACATTTACATGAAATAGTAAATTCTGAAATATATAAAAATTTAGAAAAAGTAAAATCATTTCACATTAAAATATCATATGATGAAAAATCTAATATTTTAATTTACGATAGAGAATTAAAAGAAGGATCAGGAGAGAACTTTTATGGGTTATTAGTTGCAAAATGTTTAATAGATGATAGAGATTTTGTACAATATTCAACTGATATTAAGAAAGAAATAATAAAAACAGAGGTAGATACAAGTAAGTATAATAAAAATATTATTAAAGATGCATGCCAAATATGTGAAAAAACAATAAAAAATGGCAATGTACCATTAGAAACGCATCATATAGTATTTCAAAAAGATGCGGATAAAGATGGATATATAAATGAGTACAAACATAAAAATAATAGTAATAATTTAATGGTATTATGTAGTAAATGTCATGATGAAATTGATAGAGGGAATATAGTAGTAAAAGGTAAAACAGAAACAAGTAAGGGAGAACAAGTGGTGTATCAAGAGACTAATGAGACAAATAAACAAGATGAAAAAATAGAACTAATAGAATCTTATAGTAATGATAGTGCGACTGAAAGTGAAATAGATGAATTAATAGAATCTGATAATGAAGATAATAAATTAAAAAAGAGAGTTTTAGAATTAAGTAAGAAGAAATTAAGTCAAAAACTGATAAAAGAGAAATTATCCAAAGAGAATATTAAAATTAGTATTGCAAAGATTAGCCAAATAATTAAAGGTATTTAAAAATAATTAAATTTATCTTGTCTCTTCAAAATGATTAAAATATTTATAAAAATTTGCATGAGATTGATTGAATATATATTTATGAT
>JACCED010344266.1_pt1 | contig 12203 bp, 9 predicted proteins | sample 7455021 | NCBI WGS metagenome assembly JACCED01 (sample SAMN15323456, study PRJNA562643) | freshwater metagenome | isolation source: river surface water | place: USA:Blue River Watershed | collected 2017-08-19
ATGTTGCTAATTTTGGCAAGATGGTTAGCGCAAGACATTCATGGGTTCAATGTATTTAATTACATTACCTTGCGTGCGGTGCTGGCTGCATTGACTGCGCTCGCTATTTCCTTCTTGGTGGGACCTAGCCTAATTCGCAAATTGACGCATTACAAAGTGGGTCAGGCGGTGCGTGATGATGGTCCAAAAACACATTTGATTAAAGCCGGCACGCCGACGATGGGAGGTGCGCTGATATTGGTAGCGATTGCCATTGCAACCTTGCTATGGGGGGATTTGAGCAATCGTTATATCTGGGTGGTTCTGCTGTCCACATTAGGCTTTGGTCTGATTGGCATGGTGGATGATTGGCGCAAAGTGGTGCATCGCAATCCCAAAGGACTGGCGGCAAAAGAAAAATATTTCTGGCAATCCGTGGTTGGTGTCGGGGTAGCAATATTCCTAGTAATGAATGCCAGCACGCCGGCAGAAACGACTTTATATGTGCCATTTTTTAAGCATCTCGTATTTCCTATGAGTGCTTTGGCTTTCGCTGTGTTGACCTATTTAGTCGTAGTGGGAAGCAGTAACGCTGTGAATCTTACCGATGGTCTAGATGGCCTCGCCATTATGCCCACCGTGTTAATTTCTGGCGCATTGGCAATATTTGCTTACGCCGCTGGTCACCTGGTGTTTTCAAAATATTTGGGGATTCCTTATATCGCTGGAGCAGGGGAGTTGGCGGTATTTTGTGCAGCGATGGCAGGGGCAGGTTTAGGCTTTTTATGGTTCAACGCTTACCCCGCCGAAGTATTTATGGGCGATGTCGGAGCGCTAGCGCTGGGGGCTGCGTTGGGCGTCGTGGCCGTCATCGTGAGACAAGAAATTGTGCTGTTTATTATGAGCGGCGTGTTTGTAGTAGAAACATTATCAGTCGCGATTCAAGTGACTTATTTCCGATATACCAAAAATAAATATGGCCAAGGTCGCCGCATCTTTTTGATGGCGCCTTTGCATCATCACTATGAGCAAAAAGGCTGGAAAGAAACTCAAGTGGTCGTACGTTTTTGGATTATCACCATGATGTTGGTCTTGGTGGGATTGGCGAGTTTGAAAATACGATGAATTCAGTGCAACAACATCAGCAATATTTAGTGTTAGGTCTAGGCCATAGTGGCCTATCGGCTTTGCGCTGGTTGCGCACGCAAGGACTTGCTGTGCGCGTTGCTGATTCTCGCTTGTCGCCACCCAATTTGGCCACAGTACAACAGCAAATGCCAGAGCTAGAAATTCATTTAGGCGAGTTCCACGATGGCTTGCTAGACGATGTGCAGTGTGTGGTGATTAGCCCCGGCCTCTCCTTACAAACTCCATTGTTGCAAACAGCAATGCAACGCGGGATTGAAATTGTCGGAGATATTGAATTGTTTGCCCGCGCTTGCCCGACTTCAGCTAAGCGTATTGGGATTACAGGTTCGAATGGAAAGACCACTGTGACGAGCATGGTCGGTGAGATATGTCAGGCGGCGGGATACCGCACCGTTGTGGCCGGCAATATAGGTTTGCCAGTGCTTGATAGTCTGATGGATGAAGAGCATGAGAACACCGAGGTGTTTGTATTAGAGCTCTCCAGTTTCCAATTGGAAACGACACACTCGCTTTCATTGGATGCCGCTGCCATGCTGAATTTAAGTGAAGACCACTTAGATCGCTATGCCGATATGCAAGCTTACGCTGCGGCCAAGCAACGCATCTTCCAACACGCCAAAGTGCAAGTGTTAAACCGCGATGATGCGGCCAGTATGGCGATGCGCAATCCGCAGCAGACCTTATTAAGTTTTAGTATGCAAACCCCACAACATGCAGATGAATATGGCTTGCGTCAGGTTGATGGAGAAGTCTGGCTATATCGTGGCGAGCAAGCTTTGTTGGCCGCGTCTGAGTTAAAGGTTGCTGGCTTACATAATGCTGCGAATGCCCTAGCAGCATGGGCTTTGACCAGCGCGATAGGCATAAATGATGAGATTTGTGCGCAAGCATTACGACAATTTAAAGGGTTAGCACATCGCGTGGAGTGGGTAGCCAATATCAATGGCGTAGATTTTTACGATGACTCCAAAGGCACCAATGTTGGGGCAACTTGTGCTGCCTTGCATGGATTCTCAGGCGCTGCCGGTAAGGTGGTATTGATTGCCGGTGGCGATGGTAAAGGTCAGGACTTTTCACCGCTGCGAGCAGCGGTGAATAAAACGGCTCGAGCAGTAGTGCTGATCGGACGCGACGCGCAGCAAATTGCTGCAGTGTTAGATAGCAATACTCAACAAGTATTTAGCGAGACTTTACCTGCAGCGGTGGAGCAAGCCATGCGCTTGGCACAAAGCAAGGATTGTGTGTTGCTGTCACCCGCCTGTGCCAGCTTCGATATGTTTGATAACTACGAGCATCGAGCTCAAGTATTTGTGCATGCGGTCCATCAGTTGGCAAAGACACAACAAGGGAGAGTGGCATGAGTGTGACATTTGCCAATCGCGGAAAAATTATTGGGGCCACCTATGATCAGTCTTTGCTATGGGTCACCCTCATTTTATTGGCCTTTGGTTTGGTGATGGTGTATTCCGCATCGATTGCCACTGCAGAAGTGAGAGAGGCGACCAATCAGCAAAGCACCTACTTCTTAGTGCGACAGGGAATTTTTGTTTTGATTGGATTGGTGGCTGGGGTGTTGGCCTTTCAAGTCCCGACTGCTGTTTGGCAGAGGATGGCGCCGCTACTGTTTTTGGCCGGACTATTGCTGTTATTGCTGGTGGCTATACCAGGTATAGGACACAAAGTTTTGGGCAGTCGACGCTGGATTAAATTGTTATTTTTCCAAGTGCAACCTTCAGAGTTTATGAAGCTGCTCGCTGCTATGTATGTGGCTGACTATACCACTCGCAAAGCTGCCCTGATGGACAGTGTCAAACATGGCTTCCTGCCCATGTTGGGTGTGATGTTGTTGGTGGGCGGCTTGTTGCTGTTCGAACCAGACTTCGGTGCATTTGCCGTAATTGCCGCGATTGCCATCGGCATCTTGTGGCTGGGCGGCATCAATATTCGAATTTTTGTCGTCTTGATAGTGATGTTGGTGATAGGTTTTGTGGTGCTGATTTGGTCATCCCCTTATCGATTACAACGCATCATTGGCTATATGGATCCTTGGGCTGATCCTTATGGTAAAGGCTATCAACTATCTCATGCCTTAATGGCTTTTGGTCGTGGTGAATGGTTTGGTGTGGGCTTAGGCGCCAGTGTAGAAAAACTGATGTATTTACCTGAGGCGCATACCGACTTTTTATTGGCCGTGATTGCAGAGGAGTTGGGCTTTGTAGGAGTTGCAGTCGTTGTCGGTTTATTTGCTTGGTTGATTGTGCGTTGTTTCACCATTGCCAAAGAAGCGATACAAAACGAACGTTATTTCTCCGCGCTTTTGGCACAAGGAATCGCAGTTTGGCTGGGGGTGCAAGGCCTAATCAATATGGGTGTCAACATGGGCTTGTTACCAACCAAGGGATTAACACTACCGCTGATGTCTTTTGGGGGAAGTGGCATTTTGGTCAACTGCGTCACCATGGCAGTGCTATTGCGTATTGATTGGGAAAATCGTCGCATCGTACGGGGGATACCAGTATGAGTCAGCGCACTTTAATGGTGATGGCAGGCGGTACTGGCGGACATGTTTATCCCGCGATGGCGGTCGCCGATACATTGCGCGAAAAAGGTTGGCGTGTGGTTTGGCTGTGTACTGAAGGCGGTATGGAAAATCGACTGATTGCAGATAAGCCTTATCAAAAAGCCATGATTCAAATGCGTGGAGTGCGTGGCAAAGGTTTGTTGACATGGATAGGCATGCCCATTGCAGTTTTACGTGCGCTGCTACAAAGCATGGCTGCATTCAGAATGTATCAGCCTAATGTGGTGTTAGGCATGGGCGGCTTTGCTGCCTTCCCCGGTGGTATTGCAGCGAAATTATTGGGCAGACCATTGGTGATTCATGAGCAAAATTCTGTGGCTGGATTAACCAATCGTGTGATGGCTAAGCTAGCGAAAAAATCCTTATGTGCCTTCCCTCATGCACTACCAAAAGCTGAATTGGTCGGCAATCCAGTGCGTGCGGATATCTGTCAGTTGGCGACACCCTCTGCGCGTATGGCTAAACGAGCTGGCAAGTTACGCATATTAGTTGTGGGCGGTAGCTTGGGTGCGCAAGCATTAAACCAAACTGTTCCCGCAGCCTTGGCTTTACTGGCAAAAAATCAAAGACCAAAAGTAGTGCATCAGGCAGGAAGTAAGCATATACAGGATTTGCAAACGCATTATCGCCAACACGCGGTTGAGGCGGATTGCCGCGAATATTTACAGGATATGGCGCATTGGTATGACTGGGCAGATTTTGTGATTTGTCGCGCTGGTGCAATGACGGTGGCTGAGCTATCCGCAGTTGGTCTGGGTAGCCTATTAGTGCCATTTCCACATGCTGTGGATGATCACCAAACTACCAATGCAGCTTACTTAGCCAATGCGGGTGCAGCGGTATTGATACAACAAAAAGATTTAACAGCGCAGAAGTTGGCAGATTTATTAGCTGGATTAACGCATGAAAAATGTTTGGCCATGGCTGAACAAGCCCATCTTTTGGGAAAACCACAAGCGGCACAAGTGGTGGCGAGTCGGTGTGAGGAGTTGGCAGCTTGAAACATAAAGTCAAAAACATTCACTTTATCGGTATCGGCGGCTCAGGCATGAGCGGCATTGCCGAGGTATTGCTGAATCTTGGCTTCCAAGTGTCAGGCTCAGACTTGGCCAGCAATTCGGTGACTGAAAGACTCAAAGCGGCAGGCGCAAGGGTGTGCCAAGGACATCAGGCCGAGCATCTTGCGGATGCCGATGTGGTCGTGGTCTCTAGTGCCGTGAATGAAAGTAATCCTGAAGTCATGGCAGCGAGAAGTCGCAAAATACCAGTGATACCGCGCGCCATGATGTTGGCTGAGTTGATGCGATTCCGTCAGGGTATTGCGGTGGCAGGGACGCATGGCAAGACCACTACTACCAGTCTGATTGCCAGCATATTAGCAGAGGCTGGAATGGATCCGACCTATGTGATTGGAGGTCGTTTGGAGTCAGCCAATGCCAATGCCAAATTGGGTGGCGGTGAATTCATCGTCGCTGAGGCGGACGAGTCGGATGCATCTTTCTTGCATCTCACCCCGGTGATGGCGGTAGTGACTAATATCGACGCCGACCATATGGACACATATGAGCACAGTTTTGAAAAGCTAAAAAACGCTTTTGTGGAATTCATCCAGCAATTGCCTTTCTGGGGAATGGCAGTGTTGTGTATCGATGATGCCAATATCAGAGAAATATTGCCACGCGTTACCAAGCCAGTGACCACCTATGGGTTTAGCGAGGGCGCTAATGTAAGAGCGCTGAATGTGCGCGCAGATGGACCGCAAATGCACTTTAGTGTGGAACGCGTGAATGGGGTGACTACACGCTTTGATGTCACCCTCAATTTGCCCGGTAGGCACTATGTACAAAATGCCTTGGCCGCTATCGCCATTGCGAGTGAATTGAATGTGCCAGACGCAGCCATCATCAAAGCATTACGCGAATTCCGTGGTGTAGGTAGACGCTTTGAACATTACGGTCAAATCACTAACGCACAAGGACAACCATTCACGCTGATTGATGACTACGGGCACCATCCTGTGGAGTTGCGAGCTGTAATCGCAGCTGCGAGAGCTGCCTATCCCGAGCGACGCTTAGTGATGGCATTCCAGCCTCATCGCTATACCCGTACTCGCGACTGCTTTAACGATTTTATCGAGGTGCTGACCAGTGTTGATAGCCTATTACTGACCGAAGTATATGCCGCTGGAGAAGCGCCGATTCAGGGCGCGGATGCCGCTGCTTTGATGCAAGCCATACAGACAAAATTGGCCAATGTGCAGTTTGCGCCCACCCCCGCTGAACTCCCTCAAGCGATTTTACAAAATGCCCAAGAGGGCGATGTGGTCATCGTGATGGGAGCCGGCAGCATAGGCCAAGTAGCGAGTAAAACAAAACAGTTGGCTGAGGAGTTGGCAGCATGATGGCGGCGATGCAGACAACAGAGTTACGCGGGGAGCTCAAGTTAAATGAGTCCATGCAACGCTATAACAGCTGGCGCGTGGGAGGCCATGCAGAGCGTCTGTATATCCCTGCAGACCTGGCTGACCTGCAACAATTTTTGGCGGGATTACCAGCACATGAGCCCCGCTATGTATTGGGCTTAGGCTCAAATTTATTGGTGCCAGACGAAGGCATCAAGGGCACAGTGGTCGTGATGCACAACGCACTGAATCAGATGCATTTGGAACATGGGTCGGTGTATGTCGAAGCCGGGGTGACGACCGCCAAAGTGGCACGTTTTTGCATCAAGTCGGGTTTGCGCGGTGCGGAGTTTTTGGCTGGGATTCCCGGCACGATGGGTGGAGCACTCGCGATGAATGCCGGTTGTCATGGTGGTGAAACATGGAATCTTGTCAGCAAGGTGATGACCTTGGATCACCATGGTGAATTGCATCAGCGTCATCGCGATGAGTTTGTTGCTAGCTATCGGCATGTGCAAATGCCACGGGCAAATGAGTGGTTTGTTGCTGCTTGGTTAACTTTGCCTGAGGGAGATAGCGCTCAAGCTGAAGCCGAGATGAAACAGTTGTTAGCTAAGAGATTAGCGACACAGCCTTTGAATATGCCGAATGCAGGCTCTACATTTCGCAACCCACCGGGAGATCATGCGGCAAGGTTGATAGAAGCTTGTGGCTTAAAAGGCAAAGTGATTGGCGGTGCACAGATATCTGAAAAGCATGCCAATTTTATTGTGAATTTAGGTAATGCCAGTGCGATGGATATACAGCAGTTAATCGATTTGATGCGCGAGAGCGTTCAAGAAAAATTCGGTGTGCAGTTACAACAAGAAGTTAAGGTATTGGGGCAAGCATGAGTCAACAGTTAGGCAAAGTGGCGGTATTGATGGGAGGACGTTCTGCCGAACGCGAAATCTCCTTGAAGAGTGGCACTGCAGTGTTACAAGCCTTGCTGGACAGTGGCGTGCAGGCTTTTGCCTTCGATCCTGCAAAAGATAAATTGGCTGACCTGAGTCAAGCTGACGTCGCATTTATTGCTTTACATGGTCGCTATGGTGAGGACGGCTGCATACAGGGTGTTTTGGAGTTAATGAATATTCCTTACACCGGATCGGGTGTGATGGCCTCTGCGGTGGGGATGGACAAATGGCGTACTAAATTGATTTGGCAATCGGCTGGTGTGGTTACGCCAGCATTCCACTTATTGGACGAGCAAAGCGATTTAGCACAAGTCGCCCAAACATTAGGGTTGCCACTATTCGTGAAACCAGCCAACGAGGGTTCGAGTATAGGTATAAGCAAGGTGAAGCAACTCGATCAGTTGGCGCCAGCTTATCAACTAGCGCGTCAGTCTGATCCGTTGGTGATTGCGGAGCAATTTGTTGGCGGTGGCGAATACACCGTCGGCATTTTAGGTGAACAAGCTTTACCTATCGTGCGCATCGTGCCGGGGAATGAGTTTTATGACTACGAGGCTAAATACTTAAGAGATGACACGCAGTATCTCTGCCCATGTGGACTGTCTGACGATGTAGAGGCGCAGATTCAGCGCGAGGCCATTGCAGCGTTTAAGGCGATTGGTGGAAGCGGTTGGGGCAGGGTGGATTTTCTCATGGATGATGCGGGGAAACACTATTTCCTTGAGGTGAATACCAGTCCAGGGATGACCGATCACAGCCTAGTGCCTATGGCGGCTAAAGCGGCAGGTATTAGTTTTGCAGAATTAGTAGTACGCATCTTGCAATTGGCAAAAGGAGCTCATGGTGTGGAATAAACCGCATATGTTGAATCTGCTTGCCAATCTTATGTTTGGTGTGGCTTTCATCATGGTGTTATATGCCGCGCTATTTTTGTTAATACGCACACCGCTATTTCCTCTAAAGGAAATAAAAGTTGAGAGCCATTTGCAACATGTCACGCAAGAGCAGGTGCGTTTGATTGTGAGTCGTTATTTAAAAGGAAATTTTTTCACAGTGAATCTGGAAAAAACACGTGAGGCATTCCAAAAATTACCATGGGCTAGAAACGTGAGTGTGAAGCGTCGTTGGCCTAATAGTTTGGAGATATCGATTGAAGAGCATCAAGCCTTAGCAAGATGGGGAAATGTTGCTTTAGTGAATACCCACGGGGAGTTGTTTACGGCTGCTTCAGATGCTGAATTGCCTACCTTTTATGGTCCTGGAGATGCGGTGAGTAATATGGCGCAGGCCTATACCAACTATCAAGAGATGCTGTCTGGTAAACAGCAAAAGGTGAATGAGTTAATTCTTTCTCCTCGAGGCTCTTGGCAGTTGGCTACCGAGGGCGGTTTGACGATTGCTTTGGGGCGAGATGGCATGCAACAGCGCTTACAGCGTTTTTTGCAGGTGTATGACAAAACCGCTGCCAGCGTAGGTGGAAAGTTAACTTATGTAGATCTGCGTTATCCCAACGGGTTTGCAGTGAGGCGCAGTGGGCTTGCACCGGTAAATAAAAATGTGACTAACCCCTACGCACCAGATGCAAAAACATTGGTGAAAGCGGCGAGCAAAACGAGTTCAGTAGTAAACAAGGGCAATATAAAAGCAAAAGCTAAGTTACCCAGTAAAGCGGGGGCAAATAAATAATGCACATCGGCATGATTGGGAATAAAGATAACAGTGGAGACACCTTATGAGCAGGGCTAAAGACGAGAGAAATCTGATTATCGGATTAGATATAGGAACATCCAAAGTGGTGGCGATTGTGGCAGAGCTATTGCCTGACAACAGTCTGAATGTCATCGGTTTGGGACAACACACCTCGCGTGGTTTGAAGAAGGGGGTGGTGATCAATATCGACTCCACGGTGAACGCTATTCAGCGAGCTATTGAAGAAGCTGAATTGATGGCGGATTGCAAAATCCGAGAGGTGTTTACCGGTATCGCTGGTAGTCATGTTCAAAGTATCAATGCGCGTGGCATGGTGAAAATCAAAGATGCCGAAGTGAGTGAAGCGGATGTGCAAAGAGTGATTGAAACTGCGCAAGCCATCGCATTGCCCTCGGATCAGCAAATCCTGCATATCCTCACACAGGAATACATTATTGACGGACAGGAAGATGTTCGCGAGCCGCTGGGCATGAGCGGGATGAAGCTTGAGGTCAAAGTGCATATTGTGACTGGGGCTGTCGCTGCCGCGCAAAACATCGTCAAAAGTATCAAACGCTGTGGCTTAGAGGTGAGTGATTTAATCCTGCAACCACTTGCATCCAGTGAGGCGGTGTTGACCGAAGATGAGAAGGAACTGGGCGTCTGCCTAGTGGACATCGGAGGTGGTACAACAGATATCGCTGTGTTTAAGCAAGGAGCCATTCGCCATACCGCAGTCATCCCAATCGCTGGCGATCAGATTACCAATGATGTGGCAGTAGCTTTGCGCACACCGACCCAATCTGCTGAAGAAATCAAAATGCGTCATGGTTGCGCCCTGCGTCAGTTGGCCGACCCGCGCGAATCAGTCGAGGTGCAAGGTACAGATGGTAGAGAGTCTCGCTACCTAACAGTGCAAACCCTAGCAGAGGTGATAGAGCCGCGTGTGGTTGAGCTTTATGAATTTGTGCAGGCGGAATTACGTCGTAGCGGTCTTGAAGAAATGATTGCGTCGGGCATCGTGATTACAGGCGGTTCCGCGATGATGCGTGGCATGGTGGAACTGGGTGAAGAAATCTTCCATATGCCCGTCCGCTTAGGGATGCCGCGCTACGTGGGAGGTCTGTCCGAAGTGGTGAGTAACCCACGTTATGCCACAGGGGTTGGCTTGCTTCTGATTGGTAAGAAACAAGTAGAGCAGCATATTCAACATCATCTTGGAGGCAACTCATTTGGTCGCATCCTAGAGCGTATGAAGAATTGGTTTAAAGGTAATTTTTAGTGTTGTTGGTTTTATTTTTAAGGCAGAAATAAGGAGGCAGTTATGTTTGAAATTATGGAAAAAAACCCGCAAGAAGCCGTCATTAAGGTGATTGGTGTAGGCGGCTGTGGTGGTAATGCAGTGGAGCATATGATAGAAAAAAACGTCAATGGCGTTGAATTTATCTGTGCCAATACTGATATGCAGGCCTTGAAAAAGAGCAATGCACCTACCACTTTACAAATTGGTAGCGATATCACCAAGGGTTTGGGTGCAGGCGCAAAACCTGAAATTGGTCGTGAGGCTGCATTAGAGGATAGAGATCGTATCGCTGAAGTTATCGACGGTGCAGATATGTTGTTTATTACTGCCGGTATGGGCGGTGGCACTGGAACAGGTGCCGCACCAGTGGTTGCGCAAGTAGCTAAAGAGATGGGGATATTAACCGTTGCAGTCGTGACCAAGCCTTTCTCTTTTGAAGGCAAGCGCATGGGTGTGGCGACAGAAGGTTTAGATGAACTCTCTCGACATGTCGACTCTCTCATCATTATTCCTAACGAAAAATTGATGGAAGTGTTGGGCGAAGATGTGACCTTTATGGACGCATTTAAAGCAGCGAATGATGTTCTGCATAATGCTGTTTCCGGTATCGCAGAAATTATTAATTGCCCTGGTTTGGTGAATGTGGACTTTGCTGATGTGCGCACTGTCATGTCAGAAATGGGGATGGCGATGATGGGTTCTGCGGTGGCAACTGGACCAGAGCGTGCGCGTATTGCAGCTGAACAAGCGGTTGCTAGCCCATTATTAGAAAATGTGAATTTGGCCAATGCACGCGGTATTTTGGTGAACATTACCGCCAGCCATAGCTTCAAAATGAAAGAGTATTACGATGTGATGAACACCATCAAATCCTATGCTGCCGATGATGCAACTGTCATCGTAGGTAATGTGTTTGATGAAGCGATTGGCGATGGATTACGCGTGACTATGGTAGCTACTGGATTGAATTCTGCTGAGCGTCGTCAGCAACAAAAACCAGAAATGCGCGTTGTAACAGAAATGAAACGCGATGGTACGACCAATCAACCCATTTATGTTGGCAATAGCTATATAGCAGATGACGAACCAGAGGTGTTCTCAGGGAATAGAAGACAGCAAGTCGATGCCATGATGAAAGATGGTATTGAGGAATTTGATATTCCTGCCTTCTTACGCAAACAAGCTGATTAATGCGGGTTGACTAAACGCATCAAAAAGCCTTCTGCTTAAGGAGCTCAGGTGCTTTATGGTATGCTAATGGCTTAAAGAAAGCTGATTCAATTGCTATTGAACAGCCATGATGGAAAAAGCTTATGCTAAAACAAAGGACATTACGAAAATCGATTAGCGCTACAGGCGTGGGTTTGCATTCAGGTGATAAAGTCACCATGACTTTGCATCCTGCACCCGTGGATACCAGTATCGTGTTTCGTCGCGTTGATCTGCCCAATGCGCCGGAAATGAAAGTAAGTCCTGAGTTAGTCACCGACACGCGTATGTGCTCTGCCTTGCAATACGAAGGTGTGCGTGTGGCTACTGTAGAACACCTGATGTCTGCCCTAGCTGGTCTGGGGATAGACAATGTTTATGTCGATTTAAGCGCCGCAGAAGTGCCGATTATGGATGGCAGTTCTGCGCCGTTTGTTTATCTTATTCAGCAAGCTGGAATCGCTGAGCAAGCCGCTGCCAAAAAATTTATTCGCATCAAACAAACAGTCGAAGTTAAAGATGGCGATAAATGGGTAAAGTTTGAGCCATATTTTGGCTTCCGTTTAGATTTCACCATCGATTTTCCCCACCCAGTATTTGATGGATTAGATAACCGTGTGGTGATTGATTTTGCTGACCACTCTTACATTCGCGAAGTGAGTCGAGCTCGAACATTTGGCTTTATGCATGAAGTCGAAGCATTGCGCTCTATGGGTCTGGCACGCGGAGGCAGTTTGGATAATGCCATTGTGCTGGATGAATATCGCATATTGAATCGTGATGGATTGCGCTATGAAAACGAGTTCGTCAAACACAAAGCGCTGGATGCTATTGGTGATTTATATTTATTAGGACATCCATTGCTTGGATCTTTTAGCGCTTATAAATCCGGTCATGCACTCAACAATCAATTGATACGTCAGTTGATGTCAAATC
>JACCED011462682.1_pt1 | contig 12199 bp, 9 predicted proteins | sample 7455021 | NCBI WGS metagenome assembly JACCED01 (sample SAMN15323456, study PRJNA562643) | freshwater metagenome | isolation source: river surface water | place: USA:Blue River Watershed | collected 2017-08-19
AAGGCCGCGTCGGGCATCCAGGTGACGATCCTCGAACTGGCGGAGCGGATGAAGGCGATGCTGCGGGCGGAGGTGCCGGTGGTGCACGGCGAGCCGCTGGTCGGCGACATCATGCACTTCGACGTGGACAACACGCGGATCCGGACGGAGCTGGGGATAACCTTCGAGCGGGACTTCTGGGGCACGCTGGAACGCACGCTGGACGAGTTTGTCGGCCACCTGCGCGACAAGGTGGTCCGCTAGCGCGCATGTGCGGCATCTCGATCGTCTTCTCGCGGCGGGCCGCGGCGGCGGAAAAAGTCGCCGCGATGAACGCCGTGCAGCGGCACCGCGGTCCCGATGCGTCGGGCACGTGGGTGGCGGACGACGGCCGGCTCGGCCTCGGCCACCGGCGGCTCGCGATTATCGACCTGTCCGCGCACGCGAACCAGCCGATGGCCGACGCGGCGGGGCGGCGCGTGGTGTTCAACGGCGAGATCTACAACCACCGCGAGCTCCGGGCCGAGCTGGAGCGTGCCGGGCGGCGGTTTACGACCCAGAGCGACACCGAGGTGATCCTCGCGGCGTATGCCCAGTGGGGCGACCGCTGCGTGGAACGTTTCAACGGCATGTGGGCTTTTGCGCTGCACGATCCGGCGGGCGGGCGCGTGCTGGTGTCGCGCGACCGGCTCGGCATGAAGCCGCTCTACCTCGCGGAAAACGCCGACGGGCTGCTCGCGGCCTCCGAGGTGAAGGCGATCCTTGCGGCCGGGCACACGGCGGCGGTGGACTGCGACGGGCTCAACGAATACTTCACGTTCCAGAACGTCATCTCGCACCGCACGCTCTTCGCGGGCGTGGCGATGCTGCCGCCCGGGCATAACCTGATTCTGGATACGGCAACCGGCCGGACCACGCGCGCGGCCTACTGGCAGCTGCGGTTTGCGCCGGTGGAAGCCCCGGAGGCGGAGCTGGCGGAGGAGTTCCTGGGGGTGTTCCGCCGGGCGATGTCGCGGCATCTCGTGAGCGATGTGGAGGTGGGAGCCACGCTCAGCGGCGGCATGGATTCCTCGGCGATCGTGGCGCTGGCGTCGGAGCAGCTGCGGGAGATGCATACCTTTACCGGGCATTTCCGGACCGAGGGGATCGACGCCGACGACCGCAGCGTGAGCGAGCGGGAGGATGCACGGCGGATCGCGTCGCGCTTCCGCACGCAGCACCACGAGCGCGAGATCGCGCCGCAGGACCTGATCGACACACTGCCGGCGATCGTGTGGCACCTCGAGGACCCGAAGGTCGGCATGTGCTACACCTTCCATACGATGGCGCAGCTGGTGAGCTCGTGGGTGACGGTGAACCTCTCCGGCACGGGCGGCGACGAGCTGTTTGCCGGCTACCCGTGGCGGTATGCGCTGGTCGCGGGCCGGGACGATCCGGCGGCATTCGACGCTATCTATTACGACTGGTGGAGCCGGCTCGTGAAGGATGCGGACAAGCCGCGGTTCTTCACGGAGCGCGTCCGGCGGGAAACCTCGCCGGGACACCCGCGCGCGGCCTACGACGCCATCATGGCGGGCGCGGCCGGGCTGGAGCCGCTGAACCGAGCGCTGCACTTCGATTCGCTGACGTTCCTGCACGGCTTCCTGCTGGTGGAGGACAAGCTCGGCATGGCGTTCGGCGTGGAGACGCGTTTCCCGTTTCTCGATCACGAGCTCGTGGCGTTCGGGGCGCGGCTGCCGACCGCGCAGAAGCTGCGCGACGGTATGGCGAAGCACCTCGTGAAACGGGCGTTTGCGCCGCTGTTGCCGGAGGAGACGCTCCGCAAGCGCAAGCAGGGCTTCACGCCGCCGGACAAGACGTGGTTCCGCCGCGAGCTGCGCGACTACATCGCCCAACTGCTGCTTTCGCGCCGCAGCTGCCTCGGCGAATTCATCGAGCCCGCCTTCGTGCGCGACCTGCTGGCGCGGCACAACGCCGGGGCGGACGAGCGGCTCACGATCTGGGGGCTGCTCTTTTTCGAAGGTTGGTGCCGAGTGTTTCTGAAAGGCGAGCGGATGCCGAGCCCCGCGCAATTCTGATGAATGCCGCCCGCCCCCGCCCGCTTGCCGCCTCCCTGCGCCGCCTCGCGCGCGGCGGAGTGCAGGGTTTGGCGGCACTGATCGCGGTCGGACCGGTGACGCTGGCGTGTGTCCTCGCACGCTGCCGGACGCGCCGCGCGGTGGGCCTCGGCCCCGAGCCGTTGATCAACAACGTGCACCATGCGAAGGCGCTGCGGCGGCAGGGCTACGAGGCGGTGACCTTCGTGAGCCACGTGTATTTCGTGACGCAGGCCTTCGACGTGCGGGACCTCGGGCCACGGCCGCTAAATCATTACCGGCTGTTTCTCCGGGCGATCTTCCGCTGCCGGATCCTCTACATCTATTTCAACGGCGGTCCGCTCGCATGGACCGGCCTGCGCCGGCTCGAGCCGTGGCTCTACCGGCTCGCGGGAGTAAAGGTGGTGGCGATGCCCTACGGCGGCGACGTGCAGGACTTCGCGGTGCACGACGATGTGGTTTACCGCAGCGCGTATCTGACCGACTACCCGCAGTTCATCCGCGAGCAGATGCGCACGCGAAAGGCGCAGGTGCGACGCTGGTCGCGGCATGCGGACTGGATCATCTCCGGGTGCGACTGGGTGCGATACATGCCGCACTGGGACACGCTGATGCTGGCGCATTTCTCCGTCGACACGGAGCAGTGGCGGCTGCCGACGGCGGCCGAATACGACGCGCCCGCCCGCTTTTCGGCCGACCGGCCGCTGCGCGTGCTGCACGCGCCCAATCACCGGGCGATCAAAGGCACGGCGCTGCTCGAGAAAGCCGTCGCACGGCTGCAGGCCGAAGGCGTGCCGGTCGAGCTGAAGGTCGTGCAACGCCTGAGCAACGACGAGGTGCGCGCGCTGGTCCGGCAGGTCGACGTCGTGGCGGAGCAGTTCGTGATCGGCTGGTATGGCATCTTCGCACTTGAGGCGATGGCGTCGGGCAAGCCGGTGCTCACCTACATCGCGCCGGAGCTCGAGCGACTTTACCTGCTGCACGGTCTGCTCGAACGCAACGAGCTGCCGGTATTGCGCGCGGATCATCTCACGCTCGAGCAGCAGCTGCGTGACCTGGCCGGGAATCGCGTGCCGCTGGCCCCGCTGCGGGAACGGGCGCGCGCCTTCGTGGAGAAACACCACTCGCTCGCGGCCGTGGGGGCGCGCTTCACCGCGATCAACACCGCGCTCGGGCTGCCGCCGGCGCCGCCCGCGACGGAGACGTCGGCATGACGTCGCTCCGCATTCTGCATTGTCCCACCGCCGTCGGCGGCAATTCGCCGGCCTTGTGCCGTGCGCAGCGCGCGCTCGGGGCCCGCAGCTGGTGCGTAACGCTGGACGAGAATCCGTTCGGCTACCCGGTCGACGAGGACCTGCGGAGCGGTCGCGGCTGGCTGCGGCGCGAAGTGGCGCGGTGGAAACTCGTGCGGCGCGCGCTGCGGGAGTTCGACGTGATCCACTACAATTTCGGCCGGAGTATCGCCCCGCTGCGCAGCCGCACGGGCAACAAAGGGCTGCTGCGGCCCGTGGCGGCGCTCTACAATCTGCTCTACGCGCGGCGCTTCGAGCTGTTCGACCTACGGCGCGCCCGGCAGCGCGGCAAGGTGATCGCGGTCACCTACCAGGGCGACGACGCACGCCAGGGATCGGTCGCGCGCCGGATGGCGGTGCACTTCGCGCACGAGCTGCCGGAGCGCTACACGGCGGAAACGGACGACGATGCACAGCGGCGGATCGCGGGTTTCGCGCGCGATGCGGACCTGATCTACGCGCTTAATCCTGACCTGCTGGCCGTTTTGCCGGACCGGGCGCGTTTTCAGGCGTATGCGAGCGTCGACGTGGCCGAGTGGCGGCCGGCGCCGCGGCCGGCCGGGCACGGCCCGCTGCGGGTCGTGCATGCGCCAAGCGACCGCGGGGTGAAAGGCACGCGGCACATCGTGGCTGCGATGGAGCGGCTGCAGGCGGAAGGCGTGGCGGCCGAACTCGTGTTGGTCGAGAAGCTGCCGCACGCGGAGGCGCGGAAACTCTACGCCTCCGCCGACCTCGCCGTGGACCAGGTGCTGGCCGGATTCTATGGCGCCCTGGCGGCGGAGCTGATGGCGCTCGAGGTGCCGGTGATGTGTTACCTGCGTCCGGAGGATCTCGGGCGGCTGCCGCCGGCCATGGCAGCGGCGCTGCCATTGATTCCGGTGCAGCCGGATACGCTCACGGCCGTGCTGCGCGAGTGGCTCACCGTGCGGCGCGGCGAACTGGCGGAGCGGGGCCGGCGCAGCCGCGAGTTCGTGCGCATCTGGCACGACCCGCGGGCAATCGCGCAGGCCACGCTCGAGGACTACGCGGCGGTGTGGGCGGCGCGGCATGAGGTCGCGGCGGAAGGACGCTCATGAGCGGGCAGGAGCGCGCCTTTCATCCGGTGCGCCCGCGCGACGCGGCGGTGCGCCCGCTGCCGCTGCCGTTCCGCGGGGCGCTGGCGATCTCCAACGACGCCGAATATCTGCAGCGCGAGTTCCTCGAGGTCCTGATGGCGTATCTGAACACGACGCAGCTGACGCCCTGGGGGCGCGGGCTCGGGCTGCGGGTGACGACCAGTGCGTTCTTTTTTTCCGCGCCGGACTACAACCTCACGTATTTCGCGGGCACCTCTGCGGAAGGGCGCCACACCGCGGACGCGGAGCGGATGCGGGAGTATCTGCGCGCGGGTTGGATGGACACGATCCATGCTTACGGAGACTTCGACGGCGTGGGTGGCTGCACGCGGGCGCACGCGGCGACGGTGCTGCGGGAGATCGAGCGGAGCGGATTGCGGCTCGGGGTCTTCACCAACCACGGGAGCACGGCCAACACCCAGAACGTCGGCCGCGACGCGGCGTATCACGGCGGCGATGTGAAATCGCATCCCAGCTATCACGCGGATCTGTTGGAACGGCACGGCGTGCGCTACGTCTGGACGGACTCGCAGGTGTATCCGGTGGCGCGTGGACCCGGACTGCTGGCGGCCGTGTGGCGCTGGCGGCATCCGGTGCCGACGACGACGCTCGTGCCGCTGCGGCTGCGGGATGGCCGGGAGGTGCTCGGATTTCAGCGGCTGCGCGGCACCGGCAACAATGCGCCCAACCTCTCGTCGTTCGGCCGGCAGCTCGAGCACATCGATTTCGCGCGCATGTATGCGGAGAACGGCGCCACGATCCTATATCAGCATCTCGGCGTGCTGGATCGGGTGGACGCGCGGTGCACACCGGCGACGGTGCCCGCAGTGACCGCAGCGCCAGAACGCTACCTGGGCGGATTCGCCCGGCTCGCGGCGGAGCAGGCACGGGGCGACCTCTGGGTGGCCGGGGCGGCGGAGCTGCTGCGTTATCTTGAAATGGTCGCGGAGGTGTCGGTGCGGCGGATGGGAGCGGACGAACTGGAAGTGATCTTTCCGCGCTTCGTTCGCGATCCGATGGCGTTTTTTGCCGGCCTGACCGTGGCGGCGCCGCCGGAAATCAAACGGCTGGAGCACCGCGGCCAGGTGCTGCCGGCCGAACGGCGGCCCGATCCGGACGATCCGGCGCGCGTCTGGTTCACGGTGCCGCGGCAGGTGTGGGCGGAAATCTGGTAAACGCATGACGCCGCCGCCGAACATCGACGAACTGGTGCGGGCCGCGCGGGCGGCGGGCTGGCCGTTGACGCCTGCGATTGCGGGCGGGCTCTCGGATTACGAGCGGGATTTCCTGCGTATCGAGCTGACGGGGCAACGCACCCGCGACTACTACCGTGCGCGGCTCGCGGCGATCGGAATGGCGCATGGCGAGCACGCCCTGGATGCGGCCTGCGGCGTGGGGCAGTGGAGCCTGGTGCTCGCGGAAGGCTTCGGGCACGTGACGGGCGTGGACCTCAGTGCCGGGCGACTGGCGACGGCCCGGGCGCTCGCGGCGGAGGAGGGCCGGACGAACGGCACGTTTGTCGTCGGCGAGCTGGAGCGCCTGCCCATGGCGGCGGACACCTGCGATGCGGTCTTCTGCTACGGTGCGTTCATGTTCACCGAGATGCGGCGGACGCTGCGGGAGTTTCACCGCGTGCTGCGGCCGGGCGGTCGGGTCTATCTCAACGCCAACAGCACGGGCTGGTGTGTGCACCTCCTGCTCGACCGCGGCCTGCGGAGAACAAACCTCGGATTGGTGCGGGCGGCGCTGCGCATGGCGGGGCGCACGGTGCTCGGACGCGAAAGCCAGATCGTGGTGCGCGAGCGCTGGCTGCGGGCGGCGGTGGCGGCGGCGGGCTTCCGCGTGCGGGCGCTGGACACCGAGGGCGGCGTGCGGCTGGTGCCGACAGCGCCCCGGGTGGCGCCGGCGTATCCGCCGCGCTTCTACGGATTGCGGTCGATCCTCGAACTGGTGGCGGAGAAATAGGCGGACGCGTGGCGAAGTTCGGCAAAGACATGCTCACCTACGCCGGCGCGGACCTGCTGGGATCCTCGATCGGCCTGATCCTTTCGCCGATCTTCACGCGGCTGTTCACGCCGGCGCAGTATGGTGCGCAGGCGGCGCTGGCGGCAGTCTGGGGCTTCGTGGCGCTGGCCCAGTATGGCGGCATGGATTCCGCGTATCCGGTGTTCCGCTCGCGCACGGAGGAGGCGGCGGCGCGGCTGCGGCTGCGTGTAACCGCGACGCTCGTCGCGCTCGGCTCGGCGCTGATCGTTTCGGGTGCGTTTGTCGCACTTGGCGCGGGGTCGGGTGCCCTGCAGGCGTTTGCCGATGTGGGCACCCGCGAGGTGGTGGCGTTTGGCGCGACACTGCTGCCGGCCGCGGCGATGTCGTGGTTTCTCTACCTGCTGCGCTACGAGCGCGCAGCGGCGGCGTTTGCGCGGGTGAGTCTGCTGGGCAGGTTTGTCGGCGCGCTGGTGCTCGTGCCGGTGCTCTACGGTGTGGCGCAGCCGGAACGGATGGCGGCGGGTTACTGGGTGACGGCGGCGGTGACGACCCTTGCGGCGTATCTCGGCTGGCGGGAGCTCGCGCGCGCGGGTTTCCCGGCGCATGTCCGCGGCGGTTTTGCGGCGGCCGATGCGCGGACCATGCTGGGCTTTGGATTGGCCCTCATGCCGGGCTATCTCGTCTACGCCTGCACGGCGGCGCTCGACCGGTTGCTGGTCACCTGGCTGGCCGGGCCGGAGGAAACGGCCGTGCTTGCGCTCGCGCTGCGACTCGCGATGGCGGCGACAATGCTGCGGACCTGGTTTGCGCTGGTGTGGGATCCGCAGGCGATCGAGTGGATCGCCCGGCTGCCGGAGGCCGAACTCATGCAGCGGCTCAACGTCGCGGCGCGGGGCGTGGCGCTCGCGGGGGCATTTCTCACGCTGGGCGCGGCTTTCTGGTGCGAGCCGGTGCTGCAGCTGCTTTATCCGCGTGAGTATTGGGCCTCGGCCCGGCTGCTGCCGTGGGTGGTGGCCGGCGCCGCCTGCGCCTCACTGTCGCTGATCGCGGTGCTCACGACCACGCGGGCCAAAGTCTCCCACTGGCATCTGCCGGTCTATGGGCTTGGTCTCGCGATCAATGCCGGCCTCGCGTGGTGGTGGATCCCGCAGCACGGCGCGGTGGGCGCGGTGATCGGGACGGCAGGCGGCGAGGCTGCGATTCTCGCCGGCTGGATCGTGCTCGGGCGTTGGCGGCTCGCGAACCTCCCGGTCGCGTGGTTGGGACCGCTGGCGCTGCTAACGATCGGAGTGCTCCTTGCGCTCTGGTATCGTCCGGGTGTGGTGTTGCCCGAGCATGTTCTCGTCGAGCGTGCCCTCCTGACGCTCGTGGCCGGCGCGGTGCTGGTCGGGCCGCTCATGCGCCTGTGGCGCGATCTGCGTCGGAAAGGAGAGGCCGATGCCTGAGCCGGTTCCCAATGCGATCGCGCCGCCGGCCGCGGTGGAGCGTTTCTGGTGGCAGGATCTGCGACTCGGAACGGTCGCGCCGCACGATTACCCGCCGCGGCGGTTGGCGGCGGCGAGGCGGCGGTTGGTGGAGAGCGGCCCGACGTTGGCGGGGCGAGTCGCTGCGATCGTGCGGGCGAGTCCGACGCGCGCGGACGTGCTGCGCGGGGTCGTGCGCCTCGTGCAGGATGCCCTCGTGCATGCGCCGGTGCTGCAACCAGCCGAGGCGGTGCCGGGATTCTGGGCCGCGCGCCGGCTCGGGCTGCTGCCGGCCGCATGGGCGGCGCGGCCGCGGTTGGAGGAGTTGCTGCGGCAGCGATTGATCATGGACCCCGAGCTGTTGTGCGCACTGGGCGAGGGACGCTGCGGGCAGTGTGTGGCGCTGCTCGTGGCCGCGTTGCGTCACGCCGGCATCGTGGCGCGGCCCTGGCAGCTGCCGCATCATGTCGTAGCGGAAGTGGAGTGGGAGGGTGGGGCCGTGGTGGTGGACGCGGATGCGTTCAAGCACGGGGTGATGTTCGAACGCGCGGGGCGCTTCGTGACGCGCGCCGAACTTGAGCGCGACCCGCGGATCGTCGACCGGTTCAAGCCGACGGGTTGGATGTTCCGGCGCGACAGTGCGTATGCGCGGCAGGTCGACGGGGCGGCGTGGCGCGGCTACGTGGATTTCTACAGCCCGGAAATCGACGGCCAGATGAGCGCGCGCTACGGCGGCGCGCCATTGCTGCCGCCGGGTGTGCCGCGCTGGCGCGACGGCGCCGGGCCGCGGCGCGGGCGCTACGGGACGAAGATTGAGCGGGGCTTCGAGGTGGCGCATGCCGGGCGGGCGGCCGGCTACCGGGTGCGCGTGGGGCGACGCAGCCGCGGCTACCGGTATGATGCGCTGCACCAGCCGGCGCTGGCCAACGAGACCGGCGACGTTGTGGCCGAAACGGCGGTGACGGAGCCGGTCGCGCGCTTCGTGCCGTCGGAGCCGGGCCGGTATTTCGTGACGGCGGCGGCGGTGCCCGCGTATGCCGCGGAATTTCCGTCTTATCTCTGGTGGTCCGACGAGCTACTGGTCGACGTGGAGTAACACATGGCTCTCTGGGTGATTTTTCTCGCGGGGATCGAAGCGCTGGCCCTGCCGGTCTTGGCGGCCGTCGCGGTCCTCGCTCGTTTCCGGCGCAAGCCGGTCGACGTGGGCCTCGGGCCGGAGGCGCTGATCAACAACATCTATCATCGGCGGGCGCTGCTCGCGCGCGGCTACACCGCGGAGACGTTTGTGAGCGCGGTGTCGTTCATCACCGGGCAGTTCGACGTGCGCGGCGACCGTTTGTTCACCTGGCTGCCGGGACGCGTGCTGCGGGCGCATGCCGTGGCGCTGTGGTTTGCGGCGCGCGTGCTGTGGCGCTACCGCGTGCTCTACATTTCTTTCAACGGCGGGCCGCTCGGTTCGGGCGCGATCTGGCTGGACTGCGTCGAACCGCGGCTGCTGCGGCTGGCGCGGGTGCGCACGCTGATCCTGCCTTACGGCAGCGATGTGCAGGACATGCAGCTCTCGCCGAACCTCGCGTTCAAGCATGCCAAATCGCAGGACTACTCGACGGACCGGAAGCGCGTGGCTCGCGTGAAGCGGCAGGTGCGGCGCTGGACGCGGGACGCGGACCATCTCATCGGCGGCTGCGAGTGGGTCGATTACATGGGCCACTGGGACACACTCATGCTGGCGCATTTCTCGATCGATACCGAGTGGTGGACGCCGGAGGCGTCCGCCCCGCGGCCGGATGGACCGCTCCGCATCCTGCACGCGCCGAATCACCGCACGATCAAGGGCACGCGTTTCTTTGTTGCCGCGGTGGAGGCGCTGCGGGCCGAGGGTGTGCCGGTGGAACTGCAACTGCTGGAGCGCGTGCCCAACGATCAGGTGCGCGCCGCCATCCGCGCGGCCGACGTCGTGGCGGACCAGCTGATCGTGGGGTGGTATGCGATGTTTGCCCTGGAAGGTATGGCGATGGAGAAGCCGGTGCTCTGCCACCTGCGCCCCGACCTCAAGGCGCTCTACGAACGCGAGGGTCTGATCGCGCCCGGCGAGATCCCGATCGTGGAATGCACGCCGGAAAACGTGCGCGAGGTCGTGCGCGGGCTGGTGGCGCGGCGCGGCGAACTGCGGGAGATCGGCCGACGCTCGCGCGAGTTTGTGCTGCGGCACCATTCGATCGACGCGGTGGGTGCGGTGTTCGAACGGATCAACCGCCGCCTCGGCGTGGTCCCGGCTCGGCGCGCCTGACGCCGGCGCGGAGCGCATCGGCTCACCGCTGCGGCAGAAACCGGATCGTGTCGCTCGTCTCGTTGTAGTTCCGCACGTAGGTCGGCGTGCGCTCCTCGAAATAGGAGGACGCGGACCAGATCCCGCATTGGCGGCAGACCTCGAACTCGCGGAATTCGTTTTCAATCAGCTCGGCGCGCACCCTTGCGTAGGCCTCGCCCTGCCAGATCTCGTGCAGCGAGCGCTCGCGCAGCGAGCCGACCGAGACGACGCCGCGCCAGCCGACGTCGAGCATGGTCTTGCAGCAGAGGGACACCTCGCCATCGGGGAAGATGACCGACTGGGTCCACGGCGACGCGCAGGGATAACGTGCGCCCGGCTCGTAGATCGCGCCCTCGCGCATCACTTCGCCGGTTTTCGGATCGAAGGCGCTGAGCACGTAGTAGGTCACGCTGTCGACGCCGAGCCGGCGCCATTTCTCGAGGAAGGCCTCGCGCTCGTGGCGAGCTTCATCCTGCAGAATGAACGAAACGGTGACCGGGATGCCGCGGCGGCGGGCGTGCGGCAGAAATGCGGCGATGTTGGCCTCGAGCTCGGCGAGGTCGCGGCCGCGCACCCGCCGGTAGGTCTCCGGTGTGGCGGCATCGATGCTGAACATCACGGAGTCGACCCCGCTTTCCGCCAGCCGTAGGCCCTTCGCCGGGTCGAGCAGCGTGCCGTTGGTCGTGAGGTGGATGTGCGGCACCCCGGCCGACTTGGCCTGTGCGATGTAGTCGAAGATGCGCGGGTGCAGCAGGACTTCCTCGATCTGGCCGAACTGGAGGCTGATCCGGTGTTCGCCGGCGTAGGCGGCGATTCGGCCGAAAAGCGATTCGTCCATCGCTTTGCGGGCGTCGAAGTAGTCGGAGGTGTGCTGCGGCGTGTAGCGTGGCGAGTGATACGGGCACATCACGCAGCGGAGATTGCACTTGTTGAGCACGATCACGTGCAGGTGCTGCGGCGTCGGGAAAAACCGGTCGATCCGCTCGATCAGGTCACGCCGCAGGGTGGCGGCATCGGCCTGCCAGGCCTGCCACTGTCCGGACCAGGCGCCGAGGTTGCCCGGCAGCTTCGGCGTCGCGGCCGGCGTGCCGGCGGCGGCTGGACTTGCCGGCGTCGCGGCGCCGGTTCGCGGTGCGACGAGCGCCTTCAGGCGGGCACGCAGCCGGTCCGACGCGCCGAGGCGGATCAACGTTTCGCGCGCGAAACGACGGACCGCGCTGCCGGGGGCGGGGCCTGCGGCGGACAGCGGCGAGACGGCGAGCAGCGTAGCGGCAGGGGTGCCCTGATAGTCGTTTGGGCGGGGGGAGTAGTAGAGCGCACCGGTCGCCTGCCGGGCCGCGGCGAGAAACCGGTCGAGGGTCTTCACATCGGCCTCGGCCTCCAGCGGGTGGCTGATGCAGAGCGCCCGGTGAAAGCGTGCGGCGGCGCGGCGCCACTGCCAGCCAAAGAGCGCACCGCGGATCGGCCGCGCGACGAGGCCGTTCCGGTCCGCCCAAGCCCGCAGCAGATCTTCGCGTCCGACCGCGATCGGGTCGAAAAAGACGCAGGTGGAGCCGGAATCCGGAGGAGCGGTTTGCACGACGAAAAACGGCTCAGCTTGCGAACGCGGCGAGAGCGGCGGCGACGGTCTCGCGCTCGGCCCCGGTCAGCTCGGGGAAGATCGGGATGCTCACGACCTCGCGGGCGAGCGCCTCCGCGACGGGCAGGGTGACGCGGGGCAGGTGGGCGAAACATTCCTGCTGGTGCAGCGGCAGCGGGTAGTAGATCTCGTGGCCGATGCCGTGCTGCGTGAGGTGCGCGCGGAGTGCGTCGCGGCGGCCGGCGCCGGGCACGCGCAGCGTGTATTGGTTCCAGATGTGATCGAGGCCGGGTTGCGGCTGCGGGAGCACGAGTCCGGGCAGGGCGGCGAGGCGTCCGGTGTAGAAGGCGGCGTTGCGCTGGCGGGCGGCGCAGTAGG
>JACCED010826268.1_pt1 | contig 12198 bp, 16 predicted proteins | sample 7455021 | NCBI WGS metagenome assembly JACCED01 (sample SAMN15323456, study PRJNA562643) | freshwater metagenome | isolation source: river surface water | place: USA:Blue River Watershed | collected 2017-08-19
ATGTTTTTTTTATATTAAATTTTAAATATTCTATTAAATATTTTTCTATTTGTTCTATATGATATAATCCACAGTTTACAACTATTTTTTTATTTTTATTATATTTTAATATATAATTTATTTTATCATATATTACATTCATTGTATAAAATTCTATTATATCTGATAATATTTCTTCCAATAAAGTAATAATTATTTCTATTTTTATTGGTGATATATCTTTAGGATATTTATATATATCTTTGTCACAATAATATATAAAATTTTGAAATTTTTTAATTAGTTTTAAATAATAATCTTTAAAAATTGATTGATCTATTTTTTTATTATATAATGAAAAATCTGTGAATAATTTATTTTTTAATAAATAAACATTACAAATATCTATTAATTTTTTAATTAAAATAATATTATTAGTTTTAATATCTGTAATATCTATTAAATCTAATCTAATATCTATTCCAGTTATCTTATCAATATTATTCAAATATAATTTTCTTAAATTTTTTACATGATTAGAATTTGGAAATAATTCAACTAATTCTTTAGTATTTGGTATTTCTTCTAATATTATTGTATAATCTTTATCTAATAATTCTGAAATATATTTATCTATTGTTATCTCATATTTCGAATCACATTTTTTTGTAAATTCTTCATGAATATCAGATATTAATAATATTTCTATATCTTTAAACAATTCTGAATTATATAAAATTGTATATCCAATTGCTCCATAAATTTTTAAATCCATTATTGTATTAATAATATATTAAATAGATATTAAAAGATAATTATATATAAATTTATGCCTATAATAAAAGAAGATAATGGAAATATATACGATGGTAATATTAAAGACGGAGTTTATAATGGATATGGTAAATTAATTATTTTTGATAATAATAATAATTATAAAATATATGAAGGTGATTTTAAAAATGGTAAATTAAATGGAAATGGTAAATTAATTATATCAGATGGAACTATTTTTATAGGAAATTTTATTAATAATGAATATGATAATGGTAAATTAAGTGTAAAAATAAATAATAATAAATATAATGAATATAATATAGTTAATGGAATAATACAACATACTAATTTATATTCATCAAAAAATAATAATACTAATATATATTATTTAAATTACGTTATATAAAAAATTGAAAATATGATATGTTGTACATTTTTATAATAATATTAATATTATTATAAATATATTAAAAATGGAAACAATTGATATATCTGAAAATTATGACACTATGTATATTAAATCATACGATGATGAAAAAAATAATAATATAAAAATATATAATACAATTGAATCTTCTATGAGTGAATTAAATATAATTCGTAAAAATATTATGGATCTTATTTCAGAAAAGAATTTCAAAGATATATCATCACTACAAAAAAATTATGAAATAAAACGTAGTAATTTAATTTTATATATTATTATTAATAAAAATAATATATCTGAACAAAAACAAAAATTTTATGATAATCTATTATATGATTAATTTTTTATATTTTTATTATGTTAATTAAATTATATATAATATATGGAAAAGTGGCTGTATTATTCTATAATATTAATAATAGTATATATAATCTGGACTATTGTATTCGAATATGTTGCTAAAAAACATACAAATTGTTTTTGTGTAACTTTATTTACATATATTATTGCTGGATCTATATGCATATTACTTTTATATAATCATATTTATAGTGGTAAATGTAAACACTTTGGAAATTTCGCAGATATTAAAGATATATCAAAATCTGTTTTATTATTTATACTGATATTATCTATATGTATTATTATTTCAAATAGAATGTGGATGAATGGATTATCTAATGGTGGTAACTCTGGATATATTGGTTCAGTTAGTAATTTATATATAATTTTTGTAACTGTTATTTCAGCATATATGTTTAAAAATAAAATTTTAAAAGAACATATAGTTGGGATATTATTAATGACAGGTGGAGCATTTTTAATTGCCAAAAAATAATGCGTTTAAAAAATATATAAAGTTTATTTTATTAATAATATATTAATAAAATAATGGATATAAAATCAATATATGACATAATTAATTATAAAATTATAATATTATCAATTACACTTATTGATTGTATGCAAATATTAGGTGCTTATAAAAATGGACAATATTTTTATGATTAACTTTTAATACAGCAACATATATATTTCTTAAAAAATGATTGTACCTTTTCTTTATTAAATTTTATATTACCATTAATAGCATCAACAAGATTATCAATAACTGATGGTAATGTAAAATCAATAATTGTATTTAATGCTACTCGTGTTTCTTCTGAATCAGCTTGATTATTAACTAGTTTCTTAATTACATTAATTACTAGCATTTTCTTTTGTGGTCCTGTAAGTCCATTATATTTTTCTACTATTTGCATAAGTTCTGTAGCAAAAACAACTATATTTATTGGAGTAATTCTTGAATGATGAACACTTTTCATATATGAATATAAATGTTCTATACCATCAATTAATACATTTTCTGGTTTTAGTTGGATCTTTTCAGAAATTTCTGTCGTTTTAATGATATCGTTATCATTACTTTTATTAACATCATCATTATCACAGTTACAATCATTTGTGCATATACATGATGTAAATTCAGTTTGTATTGGTGCAGGTTCTTTAATATCTTCTAATTTAATAGCAATAATATCAGTATCCGTATGTTCTTGTGTTTTAATTTCATTAACGTCGCTCATTATATATTTTATATATATTATTTAATGTTTAAATTATTTTTAATACCATCCTCTCGTTGTTAATAAAAAATCAACAAAAAACTTATGACTAACTTTTAAACATCCAGATAAACATATAATTAAATAATTTTCTGCTTGTTTATTTAATTTATTATAAATAAAATACATAGATTTTAATGGATCTGGGTAATAAGTAAATAAATTATCATTTTCTGTAAGTTTAGTGTATATCAAACTAGTAGGATTTAATTTTGTTGTTAGATTTCTTGATTCTAAATCATAATTATAATCTATTTGATTTAGATTTAATTTTATTCTATTATAATATCTTTCTCTTTGATCAAGCTTATTTAATTCTTCATCTGATACTTCTATTATTAATCCATTTGTTTTTGACTTATCATCATGTTTGATACCAAGATATGTTTTATTATTTCTACAATATAACCAATGTCTTTGAATTTTATTTATAGTTACAGGAATTATTATTCTATTATCTTTGTTATCTAATTCTTTTCTATATTTCATATTAATTAATGACCCATATGCAAATATATAGTTTACCATATAATTATAATCTGTAAAAAAAATATATAATATAAAATATTTTATTATAGATTATAATTATATGTATATTAAATTTACTAATAAAATTGATCAATTAAGAAAAGTAGCTGATTTTTTTGCATTATTTGTATTTTTCATATTAGGATATTATTTATATAAAAATGGACAAAAAAATTTTAGTTATTTTATATTATTTGCAGGTTGTGCAGATGTATTATTTACATATGATGCTATTAAATTACACGGATTTAGTGGGTTATTTAAAGGTTTAATCTAATTGTTTAATTAAATTTTTTAGTTATTTAGTTATTTAGTTAACTTTTTAAGATTATTCGATACCGTAGAGTGCCTAATTTAATACACCTAGAGTGTATTAAATTATGGGCACTTTTCTGTACTTAGTTTCAAAAGTTATATCAAAATCATCAAAATAATTTGTATATTCAATAGTTTCAAATAATATTACTATTTTTTTTGTATTTATTGCTTTAATATTATTTAATTCTTTTATTTTTTGAAAAATATTATCTGAAAAATCATCTATATTACAAGTTATAACTGCTATTGGATAATAAGTACTCAATGCAAAAAAATAAATATTTTTTGATAATTGATTATATGTAAATTCTGAATATAAATTATTTATTGAATAATTACTTTTATTATATATTTCAATTATATTTATTATATTTCTTAAAAACATAGTTTTTCCTGTAGCAGATTCTCCATATAATCCAATTTTTATTATATTCTTATCATAATCATTAAACATATTTACAAAATAATCATAATAAACTTTTATAGAATTATCAAAATTTATTATCTTATCATAAAAATTATTATCTATTTTATTAATTTTTCTTATAATATTGCAATTATCTAAATTATCTAATTCATCTTTATTAATATAATGATTAAATTCTAAATAATTTAGATAATTATTAACATAATATCCATAATCATCAAAATTTGTTTGTTTTGTAATAAATTTATTATATATTTTTGAATTTAAATTATATTTTTTATAATTAAATATATTTGTTTTTGTATGTGTATCATTATTATATTGATTTATAAAAATTAAAATTTGATCTTTAAAAATATATTTTAAAAAACTTCTATAGTACAAAAAATTTAAACTTAATGCATTTATAAAAATATTGTCTATTAGACCCCTATATTCCAAGTATATATTTTCTTTAATATGTATCTTTTTAGGAAAATAATATTCTTTTAAACAATATAATATTTTATATTTATACTCTAACAATAATAACATAAGTACTAAAAGTATTAATAACATTATATTTATCAAACTTCTAATATATTAAGATTATTAAGTATATTATATTCAATATTTTTATAAATCTTAAAAAGTTGAATATAATATAACCAATAATCTTAATATATTAAAATAGGAATAACATATTAAAACATAATGAATACATTGAATGTTGGAGAATATTCCCTTATTAGTTCATTACAATCTAATTTTAAAACAAATAATATGATATTTGATATGATATTAGGTTTAATAATTGCAAAATTTATAACATATATGTTTAATGGTAATATATTTGAAAATATATCATATATATGGACAAAAATTATTAATTTCGATTTTAAAAGAACAAAAGGTAAGGTTGTTATGATATATTCACCTCGTGATGATAATAATGATGTAAAAAATGAATGCGTTGTAATTCAAATGATTAGTTATATGATTAAAACAAAATTAAATAATGTAAATTCAATTTATTATAATAATACTGGTAAATCACTTATTATTAGACATTTAGATAGAATTAAATTTCTTGATAATATCGATGTTGCTATTTTTTCTGAAGAAATTGATAAAAAGAAAGATGATATTATTGTAAGTCGTATTACTATTTATAATATTGTTTTTACATCTTCTGTTCATACAAGTAATGTAATTGAAAATAAAATTAATTCTTGGATAGAAGAATGGGAAAAAAATTCATATACAAAAGATACACAAATTGCTAATGATTTAGATGTACCACGTGATTTTAAATCATTTAAAACTTTTGATAACTTATTTTTTGATGGTAAAGATGAATTAATTAAAGCAATTAATAGATTTCGTTTTAATATTGATGACTATAAACGTATTGGAAGACCTTATACTCTTGGAATTTTATTATATGGAGAAGGAGGATGTGGAAAAACTTCTGTATTAAAAGCTATTTCAAATATGACAGGTCTTGATATTCATACTATTAATTTTAAAAAATATGAAGACACGGATAATTTATATGATACTTGGTTTCAAAGTCTAAAATTAGGATCATGGAAAAGTACAGCTTTATCTGAAAAAATTATTCATATACCTGAAGTAGATTATCTATGTGATGAATTTTTAAAAGATGATGATATTAAAATTAACAAATCAGAAGATAACGATGATAAAAAAATTATTATTAATGTTCATGATAAAGAAGATAAAAATATTAAAAAAAATAAATTAATATTAAACAAGGCATTTTTTAGAGAATTATTTGATGGTGTCGATGAACAACATGGACGTATAATAGTTATGACAACTAATAATATTGATAGATTGGATCCAATTATGATTCGTGATGGTCGTATCGATATTAAAATTAAATTTGAAAAAATGTCAAGAGATAATACTATAAAATATTTAGAATATGTATTTGATGAGAAAGTATCTGATATTAATTCTATTCCAGATAGAAAATATACTCCTGCAGAAATTCAATCAATTGTAGAAAAAGCTAGAATCAATAATATGACCATTGATGATTGTATTGTTAAATTAATAAATAATTTAATAACTTAAAAAATTGAAATTTTATTTATATTATAAATAATTTATATAATATAAATAAATACTAATAAAATGGGTAGCAGTCAATCAACTTCATCATATGATCGCCAAATTGGTTGTCAAGAAACATATGTCAGTAGAGAATTATCAAAAATTAAATCAAGCTCTTCATACAATTCAAATAAATATTCAGATCGTCAAATTCAAGGAGCACTACGTCAAGAATATAATGGTTATCGTACCAAATATTCTAATGATTATGTAACTTCATCGGATTATAATCGAATGCGTGGACGCTCATATTAAGATTATTAAAATTTGTTTATTTCTGTAAAATATGATACTTTTGCTTTTAAGTTATCTTGAAAAAGTATTATGAAAAATGCTATTGGATATGGATTATCAAATTCTTTTAATTTCTTATGTCTAAATCCTACAAATCCTTCTGGTGGATTCCATCCTTTCCATCCATCCATCGGAAATGGAAGCATTTGTGAAAATTGTCTTGATACATATATAACAATACCAATGATTGCCATTTCTACTAATATTTCTAGACCTAATTTTGCTTTATATTTGGGTAATACTTTTCCATTTTTATCTTTCTTATATTTATTTTTATCAAATTTAAATATTCTTGATAATATTCTAGCTGAAATATAACCAATTACCGAGTTTGCTGCAAATAAATAAGCAATATCTAACATTTTAACACCTCTTATAGATACTTCGTGTTGCCAATTAGATTTAAATGTCCCATACGGATTTGCCATTATTATATATATATATGTTATATTATATTAAAAATTGAAATATAAATTATAAAGTAATATAATATTTAAATAAATATTATATTTAAATAATGTTTAAACAAATTGTTTCTTTTCGAGATGTTAAAATATATCGTAATACTTTGATAGTATTTGATATAGATGATACAGTATTAGGCTATAAAGAATTTTCACACGATTACTTTCATAATCAATTAAAATATCATAAAAAAAATACTTCTTGTGAAAATACAATTATGAATAATGCTATAAATGATTGGTTTAATTTAGTTAAAATAAGTACACCTCATCATATGGATGAAGATGGTTTTATTGACTTAATGAATAAAATACATAATAATAATTCAGAACATTTATTTCTGACAGCAAGAAATCCCAAATTCAAAGATATTACAGAGAAACATTTAAATAAAATAAAAATAAATCATAAAAATATTTATTATGTTGCTGGAGGAAATAAAGGTGAAATACTTAAAGATATTATTAAAGACTTTCCAGAATATAATAAAATTATATTTATAGATGATATGGAAAAAAATCTAACAGATGTTTATAAAACATTTGGAGATAAAATAGATCTATATCATTTTGTTAAAAAATATTTTTTATAATTATATCATTCTTTTATTATATTTTTTTATTTCTATAAAATCATCATCACTAATATAATTATCAACATTATTATATGTGTCATTCAATTCATCTCTATCTATAGAAAATGAATCTGTATCAGTGTTATCATTATCGTTATAATTATCGTTATTATTCTCCTTATCATTATCATTATTTTTAATAATTTCTTTAAGTTCTTCTTGTATTTGTTCTAATTCTTCCATTTTCTCCATTTCTTCTAATTCATGGTGAAGATAACGTAAATATGGAGATAATTCTTTTAATATAGGTTTAATTAATGTTTCACTCATTAAATCTCCTTCTAAATTAAAAGTGGCATGTAATTTATTAATATATTCTGTATTTTCAGCAAAATTGTTTTTATACATATTTATATTTTCTAAATGATTTTCTCTATAATCCTTAATTAATTCACGAATATAACATAATAAAGGTCTTATAATATAATCTGTAAATTTTATACCAGCTTTATCTTCATCCCAATTATCGGATGTCTTAACAACATAATGTAATCTTGAACAATCAGTATTCCATATTGGCTGTTTATCTGGATTTTTATAATGAACAATTTTTAATATAGATTTTGCAATATTTGAAATAAAAGTCCCTTTAGAATGTTCTGCAATAAATGTCTGTTGTAATGTGTAATCATTATCTCTTTCTGGACAATTATAATCAATACGTAATAATTTAATACACTGTTTATTAGTGATCTTTTTAAGAGGAGGAGTAGATGCATGGTTTTCCATAAGATATTTAATAAGAGATGATGCTTTTGTTATAGCTTTATTAACAACTATAACAACTTCTTTTTTAGACTTGTTTATTTCTTCTTTAACATCTTTCATTTCTTCAGTAACATGTTTAATTATATTATTCTCAGTAGAATTAATATTAGTCTTTTTCATAATAGATTTAGTTTTAGTAGATACATTTTTAATTTTAGTATGTGTATTATACTTATGTTTTCTATAGCTTTCAGATGATGAATATTTCTTTTTACATATAGAACAATAATTATTTAACTTCTCATTCTGTATATGCCCTGTAGTATTACAATGTTTATTATAATTACCACTATGCTGTGTATTATAGTTACATAATTCACAAGAGTACATAAATATATATTAGTAACATATATTTATATATTTATAATTCCACAAGTATACCATCAAAGTATATATGTATAATAATATAATGTATTATCTGTGTATTAACAAAGTATCAATTATTATAACTAAAAATATTAAAATTATAAAAATAATATAAAAATTATATAAAAATTATAAAAATAATATAAAAATAATATAAAAATTATATAAAAATTATAAAAATAATATAAAAATTATAAAAATAAAATAAAAATTATAAAAATAATATAGAAAAATATAATATAATATAAATAAAGTAATACAAGAACAGATATCGAAAAATGAAGTATTTAAAAAGTATATATGTATAATATATCATATTCCAAGTATTCAAGAAGTTATATAGTATACAAATTAAGACTTCCAAAAAAGTCAAAAGTAAACAAGTATCCGAAGTACAAATATATACCAAAAAAGTATATAATGATAAACATCTATAGTATCTAAAAAGTAACACAAACTCCGGTATAATACAATAAAAAGTATATAATGAGAATAAAATATACAATAATAAAAGTATTAAACAGGTGAATACAATTATATGTGTGTGTCGAGGGTTGGAATTTTTAAAAATTCCTGCAAAACTTTTTCGAAAAATCGTGAAAAATCAGTAAATTTTTTGAACATACTTAGAATTCAAATTAACTATATAAAACTATCTAAAACCACCCTTCTAATTAATGAAATATATGCTTTTCTAAAAACCCCAAAAACAGGGGTAAAAATATTATCAAAGTTGGTATAACTGGGGAGATTCTTATAAAAAATTGAAAATTAACAAATATAAGAGGGTTTAAAGAAAATTAACCTAATAATAATATATATCACAATGATAACTCGTCGCTTCCAAGCAATTCTCACAAATATAAGCACCTACTTTGAAGATGGTGCTGAAAAAGAAATGAATGAAGATCTTTTAAAAATTTTTAATTATGTAATTGTGATGTATGCTCGAAATGTATTTAGATATAATAGTAATTGGGAAAGAGTAGAGCGGATTTATGATTTTGATTACGAATATATTAATGAACATGGTGTATCAAATGATTTATTACATATACAGAGAGAATATCGTAGGTTCGGTAATCTTTTTGATATTACTAAAAATAATACGAAAATTAGTCAACGAGATGTAGAAAGTTATAGAGAATTTATTAAAGATTCAATGAAAATTATGATTACAAAAATTGTTGTTCCTATGAATGAGAAATATGGTTGTGTTCGTCCTTTAATTAAAAAATATGAATATTTAAAAATAGAAGAAAAAAAGCGAATTAGATCAAATAAATTAAATTATGATGCTTTAGAGAAAATGTTTGGAAGGGAATTTATGATTCAGTCAGGTTTGTTAGATTAAAAAAATTGATTTTTTTATTATTAATTTATTTTATTTATTTAGTTAGTTAATTTAGTAATAATAATATAATGGAAAATTATAATGATAATAAATACAATGATTTACTATATGTAAATTGCTATGCTAAGAAGAATATTATGTGTAATAATATTTCAAAATTAAAAAATGGTATGTGTGATAAATGTTATTCAGAAATCAATAAAATTTTAACTGAAAAAGAACTATTTGATAATTATATTAGTATCAGACCTACAATAATTAATGAAATTAAAAATTTATTAATAAGTTGTGAACAAGCTATTGGAAAAAATAATAAAGCAAAAGAAGCATTACATATATTTGATTTAATATATCATAATATATATTTTACACTTACAAGCATTAAATTTATAAAAACTGTCATTAAAAAGATTATTGAATTTGTAAAAAATGATATAGAAGTATTAAATACAGTTGTTGATGAACAAATAAAAAATAATGAAGTATATATTGATATATTAGATTTTATTATTAATATTAATGAATATTATAAAAATAAAATAAATTTAGATACAAATGATAATAACTTTTTATTTGAATATAATAATTTTATGAAAGACTTATATAATTCAATATGTATAAAATATTATAATGCACAAAGTCTTAATAAAAAAACTAATATTCTGATAGAAAATCAACAAAACACAACACAAGAAGATTATAATATTTGTGATAATCAAATTTATAATACTTTTAGACAAATTCAAATTGATGTATAATTTTTTTATTTATTTTTTTAAAACTTAATTTATATATGGCAAATTTAGGAAATATTAATGTAGGTACTGGAGGAGGTTTATTTATTGGTACCGTAAATATAAATAATCTCGACGCGTCTAATAATGCAATGTTATATTCGAGTGATGGAAAAAGAGTACAAGGACTAAATAAAATAATATATAATCCAAGTAATAATATACTTAATTTTAGTGGTGTATCTATTAAGACAACAGATTATTTATATATAAATAATAAAATAGATAACTATAGCGATAATGCAAATGTATTATTATTAGTTGGTCAAGATGATATTACAAATGTATCTGGAAATCTTGTAAATTATGCTCCTTATGCTACAAAAAAAAATCTTTTAAAAGCTACAACAAACAATTTATCTTTTTTAACATATGGATCATTTCCAACTAAAACATTAAATTTTAATGCACAGCAAATTTTTTATTACCAGACAAATTCAGATCAAACTGATTCTATGAATTTTTACATGAATGGTGGTACGATTGAATTTATGTTTAAAAAAAATAGTAATACACCCAAAGATATATTGGTATTAAGAAATAGTTCTGATATTATTTTATTAGATATATATGTAGGATATAATTATGTCTACATATATATTCGAGATGCAATAGGTACATATATATATAATTATCTAAATGATTCACTGGATATAACAAAATGGTATTATTTAGTAATATCTTTTGATAAACCAAATGGAAAAGTAGCTATATGGTTGGGATCTGATTCAACTATTTCACAAATATCTACAAGTAAAGATTTTAATTATTCTACTTCTATTAATACGCCAACACTTATTATTGGTGCATATAGTGCAACTGATACATCATTTAGATACGATGGAGAAATGGCAAATATAAGATTAACTTCAGATGTATTATATCCATATACACAATCAACAATAACAAAACCAATTAATTATTACAATTCAACTTTTGATGCAATATCAATATCACCATCAGGAAATATAAATACATCAGGGACAATAAATGCATCAGGATCAATAAATGCATCAGGATCAATAAATGCCTCAGGATCATTAAATATAAATTCAAAGACAAATATAGATTCATCTGGAAATATAAATGCCTCAAGATCATTAAATATAAATTCAAAGACAAATATAGATTCATCTGGAAATATAAATGCATCAGGGTCATTAAATATAAATTCAAAGACAAACATAGATTCATCTGGAAATATAAATGCCTCGGGATCATTAAATATAAATTCAAAGACAAACATAGATTCATCTGGAAATATAAATGCCTCAGGATCATTAAATATAAATTCAAAGACAAACATAGATTCATCTGGAAA
>JACCED010723090.1_pt1 | contig 12196 bp, 10 predicted proteins | sample 7455021 | NCBI WGS metagenome assembly JACCED01 (sample SAMN15323456, study PRJNA562643) | freshwater metagenome | isolation source: river surface water | place: USA:Blue River Watershed | collected 2017-08-19
CTTCGAGCCCCAGATCCAGAACGTCTCGGCCGAAGCGACGGCCGAAACGAGGCAGAGGGCGAGCAGGCAGAGCAGACGAGTGAGCATGGGGTGATGCGGGGTTGAAATCAGGGATAGGGGGCAAACTCACGCTGGCAAGCGTCCCGACGGGCGTAAAGCCGGCGAGATCGCACCTTTACCGCTCATTTACGTCTTGCCCGCCCGCCTTCCGCGGACTTCCTCAACTGTCCTGGTTAGGAGGGGTGGCAGAGTGGTCGATTGCGTCTGATTCGAAATCAGATGTACCGCAAGGTACCGGGGGTTCGAATCCCTTCCCCTCCGCCAGGTTACTTTAACATACGAGAGTATAGAGTCTCGAGTATGGAGTATAGGCGTCTGAGACGATGCATCGAGGTAGGGGCAGCACCGCGTGCTGCCCTAGCCTGTCTCTAGGTAGGGACGTGATTACCATCGCGTCCGTTAGCGGACGGACATGCGCTTTCATCGAGCCCGGCTAAGACCCGACGACTTCACCCCTCGGCTTCGAACGGCGGTGATGGCAATCGCCGCCCTGCCTGCCCCATAGCCGCCACCTACCACCCGAAACGGCGCCTACACTTTTGCACTTTTGCACGCGGCCTCTGGCCGCATTTGCACCTTTGCACATTGCATTTCCCCTCGCGACGCCCTCGCGCCCCCACTCCACGCTCGATACTCCAACCTCACCCTCCTACCTTCCTGTCCACGGACCCCCTTACCCTCGAGCTCCCGCCGCCATGCGCCTCGCCCCCGTCCTCTGCCTGCTCCTGCTCTCCACGCTGGGCCTCGCCGCCGCGGATCGCCCGAACATCCTCTTCATCCTGGGCGACAACTGGCGCTTTCCTCACGCCAGCGTCCTCGGCGACGCGCACGCCCGCACGCCGGCCTTCGATCGCCTCGCCAAGGAAGGCGTGCTCTTCACCCACTCGTTCAATCCCGCCCCCTCCTGCTCGCCGTGCCGCTCGAGCCTCCTCACGGGCCGCGCGATCCACGAACTCGGCGAACGCGCGTCGCTCTGGAGCGGCTTCCCGCAGGACACGCCCGTCGTCACGCAGTTGCTCCGCGAGGCGGGCTATGCGATCGGCTACCAAGGCAAACCCTGGGCGCCCGGCAACGCCGAGATCTCGGGCTGGAAGGAAAATCCCGTCGGACCGAAGTTCGCCGGGCTCGACGCGTTCCTGAAGTCCCGACGCCCGGACCAGCCGTTCTTCTTCTGGCTGGGCAACACCGACACGGCCACGCGCGGCGGCAAACGGCCCTATCTCGACGACGCCAAGCAGGCCGGCATCGACCCGGCGAAACTGCCGATCCCGCCGGAGCTGCCCGACTGCGCAGAAGTCCGCCTGGATCTGCTGAACTACTACGGCGGCATCCTCCGCATGGATCGCGAAGCGGTGGCCGCGCTCGCGACCCTCGAGGCCGCCGGCGAACTCGAGCGCACGCTGATCGTCTATGCCTCCGACAACGGCTGGCAGATGCCCCGCGGCCTCGGCAATTGCTATGACCAAGGCTCCCGCGTCCCGCTGGCGATCCGCTGGGGCCAGCACGCCAAGGCCGGCCTGAAGGTCGACGCGTTCGTCAACCTCGGCGACCTCGCCCCGACGTTCCTGGAAGCCGCCGGACTGACGCCACCGAAGACGATGACGATGCGCAGCCTGACTGGCCTGCTCCGCGGCGAACCGGCCGCCGGACGCGACGCGGTCTTCATCGAACGCGAACGCCACGCCGACGTCCGCAACGGCCACCTGAGCTACCCGATGCGCGCGGTCCGCACCCGCGACTTCCTCTACATCCGGAACGTCCGCCCGGACCGCTGGCCCGCCGGCGATCCGGATAATCTCTTCCTGCACGGCCGTCCCTTCGGCGACGTCGATACGACCGCGACGAAGGACTTCCTGCTCGCCCATCAGGCCGACGACCTCGGCCGTCCGTTCTTCGCGCGCATCTTCGGCCAGCGGCCGCCGGAGGAACTCTACGACCTTCGCAAGGATCCGCATCAGCTGACCAACATCGCCGCCGACCCCGCCTACGCCGCGGACCTCGCCGCCCACCGCGCCCGCGTCGACACCTGGATGCGCGAGACCCGCGACCCTCGCCTCGATCCTACCTACGACGCTTGGGACCAGTTCCCCTACTACGGCAAAGCGCCGAAGTAAGGGAACGCATCCGCTGGACCCAAGATAGGGGCAGCACCGCGTGCTGCCCTAGCTGCCTCGGGTAGGGACGCGTCGGCGCACGCGTCCGCTCCGAGACCCTTTCGGTCGCGACGCCGTCGCGCCCCTACCCTGCTTCGCAACAGTTCACCATGCCAGCACTTCCCCTGCCTCTCCCCTCACTCTATATTCGATACTCCATACTCTCAACGCGGCCTGCGTCCGCGCTTCACCCCACCCTCAGCTCCCGCTCCACATTATCGACCGCATCCTCCATGCGCTCCATCGCGCTCCGGAGCACGGCCTCGACGACTTCGCTGTTGGGGATCCGACGATGCGAGGCGAGGATGGCCTCGACCGAGCACACGAGCAGCGGCGTAGGCGCATCGACGAGGAAGAACTTCACGCCGCGGGTCTCCGCGTTGAGACGCGAGACCATCTTATGGGACCGCCGCGCATCTTCATCGTCCAACGCGAATGGCAGCACGACCTGCAGGTTCATGATCTCCGGCGCCACGGCGGCGTCGAACGACAACGTGAATTCCCGGCGGCCCTTCCGGAAAACCAAGCCGCCGCGATAAGGCCCCGAGCGGGGCACGACCTGCGCCTCCTCCCAGGCGACCGTATTGATCGCGCGTGAGTACAGGATCCGCAGCTCTTCGTAAGGAATCAGCATACCCTTACCTTACCCAACGCCCGCCCACCTGCAATCCTGAGGGTGGGACAGCACCACGTGCTGTCCTAGCTGCATCTGCCTTGGGTAGGGACGTGATTGCCATCACGTCCGTTCGCGGACGGTGATGCGGCTCCGACAAGCCCGGCTAAGACCCGACGACTCACCACCTACGGCCTCGAACGGCGGCGATGGCAATCGCCGCCCTACCCAGCTCCATCAGGTTATCTCTGCTTCGCAGGATGCAAGCGTGCCAGCAGTTCCCCACGAAGGCGCAGCCTTCGCGTTGCCTCACTTCCGCGCGTCGCGCAGCTGGAGATTGGCCTCGGCGAACGCCTCGCCCATGAGCGCGAAGGTCTTGGCGCAGCCGAGATAGTGGTAGCCGCCGTTGGAGGCGCCGCGCTTCAGCATGGCGGCTTCCTCCGGCGTGATGAGCTTGGCCTCGTAGTCCTTGAGATACTGGCGGATCTGTTCCTCGCTCATCTTGCCGTCGGCGTTGGCCGAACGCTTGCCCTTGTTCCTGAGCTCGAAGCCCATCTGCCGGACCTTGTCCTTCTTGTCCTGGATGGCGCCGAGCTTCTCATCCCAGAACGGCGCGGTCCGCACAGCGGCCACGTTGCCCTTGAACTCCGACAACGCCGCCGGCGCGGCCATGGCTTCCCGGAAGGCGAGATTGTCCTCGCTGCCGGGATCCCTGCCGCCGACGCCCATCACGCCGATGACGAAGGGGAGCTTGGGCGCGCCGAGATCCTTGCGCACGTCGCGGATGAGCGCGGCGAGATAATCGGAATAAGGCGCGAAGCGGTTGCCGGCCGCGCCCTTGGGCTGCTTGGGATAGAAATTGCCGTCCACCATGTCGTTGAAGCCCTGCAGCCAGACGAAGCCGGCCAGCTCATAGCCTTCCTTGGGATCGTAGGCCGGACAGACGCGCCCGGGATTCGCCAGCACCTGCTTCGCATGGGCGATCATGAGCCGATAGTAATGGCCCGAGTCAGCAAGCGGATGCCGGTCCTTCTCGAGGTCCACCTTGGTCCGCGGATACGGACCCGCGCCCGGCGAACGGAAATCGTAGTTCAGGGACTTGCCACCCCAGGCCGCCTTGATGAGCAACACAGGGCCTTGACCGGCACGCTCCATGGCCAGGCCGAAAGTATACTCGGGCCCGATCTTGCCGCCGTCCTTGGCCGGATCCTGTCGCGAGCCATAACCGGTCGTGAGCGGACCGAAACCTTCGCCGTTCTTGTCGCCGATGCCGGTGTAGTAAGAGATCCACACGTTCTTCGCGACCACCGGCTTGCCGTCTGACCCCAGCATGCGCTTCAGCAACGGCGCGGTCGCGGGGTCTTCGCCGATGTAGTCGATGGTCTCGACCTTCGCATGGCCTTCCATGTTCGACTGACCGACGAGGATGTAGACCTGCAGCGGCTTCGCCGTGACGACGCACGCGACCATGACGAACCACGCGATCAAGGGGACTCTCATGGCTCTCTTATACCCCACCCATCCCATCCCGCAACCCGAAGGTAGGGACGCGTCGGCGACGCGACCTGGCTGCCTGAGGTAGGGACGTGATTGCCATCACGTCCGTTCGCTATCTGACGTACGACTTCAACGCGCTTAGCTAAGATCCGCCGACTCTCCCACCTGCGGATTCGAACGGCGGCGATGGCAATCGCCGCCCTACCCAGCCCTACCCGCCACCTGGGGCTGCCACCCGAAATGATGCTCATCCCCCATACTCGATACTCCATACTCGATACTCTCCCCCGCCCCATGCCCACGCGCCCGCGCGTCAACGCGCCCCCTGCGGCCATCAAGACGCACCCCCCTCGCTGGCTCCGGCCTGCGCCGCCCTCACATATCCGACCAGGTGGATCATGCCCAAGACGTCCTGACGGTTATATTCGATGAGGTTCGTCCAGTCGCGGCGGGCTTCGTTGGTGAGTTCACGATGCACACCGTCGCGCTTGGCGAGCAGCTTACGCATCCGTCCGAGTATCGACCCCGGCTGCACATCGAGGAGGTATCTCTTGTATGAATAGCCCACCGCAGGCTGGATCAGGAAATCCTTCAAGCCGGGCTTACGGCGTTCGCCCGCGGTGCGGCAGGCTTCGGCGTAGAGCGCTGGCCGCTGGTTCTTGAACCACTTCGCCGCGTTGGCGTTGAGGTAGTTCTCCTTGATCCACTCGGCGTCCTCCGGACATGACGCCATCAGCAGGTCGCGTTCGGGGATGCTGTAACCGGCGATGAGACTCTCGGTCACCCTCGCCACGCGGACGATCTCTGCCGCCAACTGCGCCCAATGCTGGAACTCCAAGGCCCGGGCCTTGGCGGAAGCCGCGAGGATCGCATCGTGAGCGTAGGTCTTCAATCCATCAGCCCAATGCACCGAGGTCAGCGCCGGCTCGGCGTCGGCTTTGCGCTTCTCGACGTCGAGCCAGATGACCGGACGGGTGTTCTTCAGGAAGGCGGAGGATTGCAGGGTGTGGCGGGGCATGAGGTCGCCAGTATACACCGACTTTCCGAAAACACCCCTCCACCGACCCCATCGCGACGTATTCCCCTAAAGGGGAAGATTTCTGATATTAGCGCTGGACGCCCTCAGCCCTGCTTTCGTCTCGGGCGCTTGGAAGCATATACCCATATCTCCGTCGCAACCTCCTGGTAGGGACGCGTCGGCGTACGCGTCCGCTGTATCGTGGTAGGGGCAGCACCGCGTGCTGCCCTAGTTGCCTCTAGGTAGGGACGTGATTGCCATCACGTCCGTTCGCAAGCGGACGTACGGCTATATCGCGCTTAGCTAAGATCCGCCGACTCTCCCACCTGCGGACTCGAACGGCGGCGATGGCAACCACCGCCCTACCGTCGGTCGCGACGCCGTCGCGCCCCTACCCCGCCACCTGCCACCCGGGACCGCCACCCGAAATGATGCACCACCCCATACTCAATACTCTATACTCGATACTCGCACACTCCCCTTGCCCACGTGCCCCCCATGCGGCACCACCGCGCTTACTTCGGCACCACATCCTCGAACTTCGCGCGCGCGTCGCCGACCTTGAGGTCGGTGATGTAGACGATCTTGTGCGTGGCGACAGGCTTCTCGGCGTCGAATCGTTCCTTCACGCCCGCCTTGGCGACGTTCCATTCGGGATGGTAGATGCCCGTCTTCATATACGGGGTATATTCGAGGCCGATGGTCCCGTAGACATTCGGGCCTTTAAGGTCCGCGACGAGCTTACCGTCCTTCCAGACCTGGATGAGGCCGTCGTCGTTCGGCGACCACTTCGCGTGGATAACCCAAGCCGTCCAGACGCCGGGTTGGACGCGGTCCTCGAACTTCGTCTCGCGCCGGGTCGGCTTGGTCTTCGGATCGCCGAAGCTTTGGCGCATGAGCCAGCGGTCGTCTCTGACCGAGATCTCGAGATTGGGATAGGTGGCGCGGAAATTCCCGGGGATGCCATGCCACTGCATCACGATGTCGACCGGCTTCGCCGGATCCCGCACCCACTCCTTGGGGATCAGCACACGTTCACCATACCAGCGTTCATTCCAGCCGGCCTCATGCGGCAGGGAAATCTCGGACCGGAAGACGCCGGGAGCGCGCAGCACCGAGAAGCGGACGGCCTTCTTGCCCGGCAGATCCGGCGCGTCGACGATCTGGATCAGGTCCGGATTCGGCGTGAATACCTCGTAGTTCGCATTCTCCGCGAAACGCCACTTCTTCGAGAAGACGCCCGACGCGAAATCGTCGGCGAAGATCACCGGCGTCTTCGGATCAAAAACCTCCGCGGCCGAAGGCGGACGGAATTTCGGCTTCGGAACATCCGCGGCGAAAGCGCCGACGGCAATGACGAGGAGAGCCAACAGGCGAAGCATGGGGGTGAGTGCGTGTGAGTATGAAGTATCGAGTATGGAGTATCGGGGCGAGCCAAGAGCCGGCGGCACCCCAGGTAGGGACGGCTCTCCAGGTAGGGGCAGCACCGCGTGCTGCCCTAGTTGCCTCTAGGTAGGGACGCGTCGGCGACGCGTCCGCTGTATCGTGGCAGGGTCGAGCAAGGATGGTCAGCCCTACCCACGGTCGCGACACCGTCGCGCCCCTACCTCCCTCTTGCCCTCGCGTCACCGTGCCCACGTGTGCCCTTCGGCCTCTGGCCACGCTCTTTTCCCGTGCTTCCTATCCCCTGTCCCTCTAATAGACCCCTACCCCTGCCCCTACCCCTATTCCACCATGCCTCTCTACGGAACTGCCCTGCTCGCGGTCTGCCATCTCCTTGGCATCCTGCTCGGTGAACTGCTCGGCCGCGCCCTCGGCGTCCAGGCCAACGTCGGCGGCGTGGGCATCGCGATGCTCCTGCTGATCGCGGCGCGGCTCTACGGACACCAACGCGGCTGGCTCGAGGCCAAGACCGAGGAAGGCGTCAGCTACTGGGCGGCTCTCTACATCCCGGTCGTCATCGCGATGGCGATGCAGCAGAACGTGCTCAAGGCGCTCAGCGGCGGCCCGATGGCCCTCGCCGCCGCGGTCGCGACCGTCGCGGCCGGCGCTTGCTGCGTCTCCTTCATCAACCGCCGCGAAGTCGTCGCTCCGGCCGACGCCGCCCGATAAGCCATGGAGTCGCTCCTCCAGAAGCTCGCCGTCGAGAACGGCCTCGTCCTTTCCTTCGCCGTCGTCGGGATCGTCGTCCTGTGCTCGGGCTACCTCTCCCGGAAGCTCACCGTAGGACGCGTCCAAGGCTCGGCCATCGCGATCCTCATCGGCCTCGCCCTCGCCTACGTCGGCGGCCGGATGACCGGCGGCAGCAAGGGCCTGGCCGACGTGACCTACTTCGGCGGCCTCGCGTTGATGGGCGGCAACATGCTGCGCGACTTCGCGATCGTGGCCACGGCCTTCGAGGTCCAAGCCGCCGAAGCGAAGCGCGCCGGCTGGATCGGCTTCGTCGCCCTCATGATCGGCACGGTCCTCCCGTTCATCATCGGGGTCTCGATCGCCTACGCGTTCGGTTACCGCGACGCGGTGAGCCTCACCACCATCGGCGCGGGCACGGTCACTTATATCGTCGGCCCCGTCACCGGCACCGCCATCGGCGCCTCGTCCGAGGTGATCACGCTCGCGATCGCGGTCGGCGTCTTCAAGGCCATCCTGGTGATGGTCACCACCCCGATGCTCGCGAAGTTCATGCGTCTGGGAACACCCCGCTCGGCGATGGTCTTCGGCGGCCTCGCCGGCACGGTCAGCGGCGTCTCCGCCGGCCTCGCCGCGACCGACCGCAGGCTGGTGCCGTACGGCGCGCTCGTCGCGACCTTCCACACCGGCCTCGGCTGCCTGCTCTGTCCTTCGTTGCTGTACTTCATCGTCCGCGCGCTCTTCCCTGCCCACTCCTGATCCGATGCCCGACCTTCCGCTCATCGCGCGCGCCCGCGCGCACGCCGCCTCCGTCGCCTTCCGCGCCCCGCAGGGCGCGACGACCTACCAGGAGCTGCTCGACCGGTCGGCGGCCCTCGCCACGACGTTGCTCGCCGGCGCCGACGACCTGCAGGAAGCGCGCGTCGCCCTCCTCGCCCCGGCCGGCGCCTCGTATGTCGCCGCGCAGTGGGGCCTCTGGCGCGCCGGCGCGGTCAAGGTGCCGATCTGCCTCACGGCCACCGAGCCCGAATGGGAATACGCGCTGACCGACAGCGGCGCCTCCGCCGTGATGGCCGACGCCGCCGGCGCGAAGAAGATCGCCCCGCTCTGCGCCCGCCTCGGCCTGCGGCTCATCGATATCGACGCCCCGGCCGGTCCGGCGGGCAAGCTGCCCGACCTCACGCCCGCCCGCCGGGCGATGATCCTCTACACGAGCGGCACGACGAGCAAACCGAAGGGCGTCGTGACCACGCACGCGCACATCGCCGCGCAGGTCGAAAGCCTCATCAAGGCCTGGGAATGGCAGGCCTCCGACCGCATCCCGCTGTTCCTGCCGATGCACCACATCCACGGCATCATCAACGTGACGAGCTGCGCCCTCTGGGCCGGCGCCACGATCGAGCCTTTCGCGAAGTTCGACCAGCCGGCGATCCTCGAACGGGTCAAGGCCGACGCCTACACGCTGTTCATGGCGGTGCCCACGATCTACGTGAAGCTCATCCAGGCCCTCGAGGCGGCCGCGCCCGCCGAGCGCGCCGCGATCGTCGGCGGCTTCCGGCGCATGCGCCTGATGGTCTCGGGTTCCGCCGCGCTCCCCGCCAGCGTGCATGAGCAGTGGACCGCCCTCACGGGCCAGAAGCTCCTCGAGCGTTACGGCATGACCGAGATCGGCATGGCCATCTCCAACCCGCTCCGCGGCGAACGTCGCCCCGGCGCCGTCGGCCAGGCCCTTCCCGGCGTCGAGGTCCGCCTCAAGGCCGAGAACGGCGACGTCATCACCGCCGAAGATACGCCCGGCGAGATCCAGGTGCGCGGCCCGAACGTCTTCGCCGAATACTGGGGCAAGCCCGCCGCGACCGCGGAGTCCTTCGAAGCCGGCGGCTGGTATCGCACCGGCGACATGGCCGTGCTCGAGACCGGCTACTACCGCATCATGGGGCGCCTCTCCGTGGACATCATCAAGAGCGGCGGCTACAAGCTGTCGGCGCTCGAGATCGAGGCGGCGTTGCTGGAACATCCCGACATCGCGGAGTGCGCCGTGCTCGGCCTGCCCGACGACACCTGGGGCGAAGCGGTGAGCGCCGCCGTCGTCACCAAGCACGGCGCCGAGCTCGCCCTCCCCGCGCTGCGCGACTGGTGCAAGTCCCGCCTCTCGGTCTACAAGGTGCCGCAGCGCCTCGTCGTCGTGAAGGAGCTTCCGCGCAACGCCATGGGCAAGGTCACCAAGCCCGCGGTGCGCGGCCTGTTCGGCTGACGGCCCCGCCCCCCCCGGGGCGGAGGGCCCGGACCTCGCTTTCCTCCGTGCCTCCGGCCGGCCGGTCGTCTAAGAAGCCTTACTCCGACCCGCCATGTTTTCCCTGCTTAGCCCCGCGCCGGAAATCGCTCGTCTGCCGGCCGACCGGATCGACCCCGAGTATCGGCGACTGCGCCTGCAGGTCTTCCTCGGCATCTTCCTGGGCTACGCCGGCTACTACCTCGTCCGGAAGAACTTCTCCCTGGCGATCCCCGACATCCTCCGCGACTACCCGCAGTATACGAAAGCCGAGCTCGGCGCGGCGATGACGGGCCTTTCGGTCGCCTACGGTTTCTCGAAATTCCTGATGGGCAGCGTCTCCGACCGGAGCAACCCGCGGTACTTCCTCCCGCTCGGCCTGCTGCTCTCGTGCGCGGTGCTGTTCGTGTGCGGGTTCGTCCATGCGGTCTACCTTTCGCTCACGGCGATGATCGTGCTGCAATCGCTCAACGGCTGGTTCAACGGCATGGGCTGGGCGCCGTGCGGCAAGACGATGGTCCACTGGTTCAGCACGCGGGAGCGCGGCCGCGCGGTGTCCGTCTGGAACGTCGCGCACAACGTCGGCGGCGCGCTCGTCGCCACGGTCGCCTTCGCCGGGGTCTGGCTCTTCGGCGACTGGGGCGCGAAGTTCTACTTCAACGCCGCCGTCGCGACGCTGATCGCGGTCGTCGCCTGGCTGCTGCTGCGCGACACCCCGCAGAGCTGCGGGCTCCCGCCGGTCGAGGAATACAAGCAGGACTACCCGCCGAACTACGGGGCCGACCACGAGAAGGTCCTGGGCTTCCGGGAGATCTTCCTGCAGCACGTCTTCGGCAACCGGCTGCTGTGGGCCATCGCCGTCGCCAACGCCTTCGTCTATTTCGTCCGCTACGGCGTCGTGGACTGGGTGCCGACCTATCTGCAGACCGCGAAGCACTTCTCCTTCCAGCAGTCGAGCGTCGCCTGGGCGGCCTTCGAATGGGCGGGCGTGCCGGGCACGATCCTCTGCGGCTGGCTCTCGGACAAGTACTTCCGCTCCCGGCGGGCGCCCGCGACGATCCTCTTCATGATCCCGACGCTCCTCGGCCTCGTCGTCTACGGGCTCAACCGCGAGGGTCCGCTGTGGATCGACATCACCGCGCTCATCGTGATCGGCTTCTTCATCTACGGCCCGATCATGCTCATCGGGCTGCAGGCGCTCGACATGGTCCCGAAGAAGGCCGCGGGCACCGCCGCCGGCTTCACGGGCTTCTTCGGCTACGTCTTCGGGTCGGCTTTCGCCGGCACGGGCGTGGGCTGGATCGCCGACCATTGGGGCTGGGGCGGGGTCATCGTCGTGATGTGCGTCTGCTCCGTCCTCACCATGGCCTTCAGCGCCCTCACCCTCGGCCATCGCGCCGAAAGCTCGGCCGTCCGATGAGGTCCTTCCTGCCGCTCTTCCTCGTCGTCGCGCTCGGCGCCGCGGAGACGCGTCCGCTGATCATCGCGCATCGCGGCGCCAGCGGCTACCTGCCCGAGCACACGCTCGCGGCCAAGGCCCTCGCGTATGGCCAGGGCGCCGACTTCCTCGAACAGGACGTGGTCCTGAGCAAAGACGGCGTGCCGGTGATCTTCCACGACACCCACATCGACACCACGACCGATGTCGCGCAGAAGTTCCCCGGACGACAGCGCGCGGACGGACGTTTCTACGCCCTCGATTTCACGGTCGCCGAACTGAAACAGCTCAACGTCACCGAACGCTTCAACCCGAAGACGGGCAAGGCCGCCTTTCCGAAACGCTTCCCGGTCGGCGTCGGCTCATTCCAAGTCGTGACGCTCGAAGAGGAGATCCAGTTCATCCAGGCCCTGAATCGCTCCACCGGACGTGACGTCGGCCTCTACCCTGAACTCAAGGCTCCGGCCTGGCATCGCAAAGAAGGCCGCGATCTCTCCGTGACGGTCCTGCCGATCCTGCGCAAGTACGGCTACGACGCCAAGGGCTCGGCCTGCTACCTGCAGTGTTTCGAATACGCCGAGATCAAGCGTCTGCGCGGCGAACTCGGGTGGTCGGGCAAACTCATCATGCTCCTCGGCGGCAAAGGCAAGGGACCCGGCGAGACCGACTTCACGTATCTGCAGACCGACGCCGGCCTGAACGAGCTCGTCCAAGTCGTCGATGGCATCGGCCCGCCCATCAGCAGTTATGTCACCGGCAAGACCCCCGCCGAACGCCAGGTCACCGACCTCGCCGCTCGCGCCCGGAAAGCCGGCCTCAAGTCGCACCCCTACACCCTCCGCGCCGACGAGCTCCCCAAGTGCGTCACTTCCGTCGACGAACTGCTCGCCGCTCTCTTCACCGAAGCCAAGGTCGACGGACTCTTCACCGACTTCCCGGATCTGTGCGTCAAGAGGTAGGGAGGCGATGACATCGCCTCCGCCTGTCTCTTGGTAGGGGCAGCACCGCGTGCTGC
>JACCED011025289.1_pt1 | contig 12191 bp, 13 predicted proteins | sample 7455021 | NCBI WGS metagenome assembly JACCED01 (sample SAMN15323456, study PRJNA562643) | freshwater metagenome | isolation source: river surface water | place: USA:Blue River Watershed | collected 2017-08-19
CAAAAGTAATAAGAGCTTTGTTTCCAGTTAGTTGAATCTTTTTAATTTTACCCGCATTAATCCCGGCCACCTTGATAGGTGTTTTTTCAAAAATTCCTGAAGCATCTGTTAAGACTGTTTGATATTGAACATGCTTACCAAAACCTGATTGGTTCTGAGTTATTTTTAATGACATCACTACAACACTGGCCATCGCTGCCAATGTTAATAGTCCTACTTTCAGTGGATTCAAGGAATTTTACTCCATCAAAATTCAATAACACTAACTATCGGTTATTAATCTGATGATAATCGATTCCGGCTATAACTCAAGGAATCTTCGGATGACAGGATTTTCCGATTTTTTGAATGTTTCTACATCTAAATGCTCAACTACCTGTCCTTTTTCCATGAAAACAATATAGTCCGAGTATTTCAGTGTAGCATGAATATCGTGAGAGATAATGATTGAAGTAAAGCCTCGATGCTCATTTCTACGGTGTGTGTCCCTCATAAGATCATAAACCGTGTGAGTGGTAATAGGATCAAGACCAGAGGTTGGCTCATCATAAAGCATAATATGAGGATCTAGTGCCAGACCTCTGGCGAGTCCGACTCTTTTTCTCATACCGCCTGATAATTCTGAGGGAAGGCGTTTTGCAGCTTGCGGAGAAATTCCCACTGATTCAAGTAATCCCATGACTTTTTCGGATATTTCTTCCTCACTCATTTTTGTAAATTCTCTGAGAGGGAAAGCAACATTTTCAAAAGATGTTAAAAAATCAAAGAGGGCCGCATATTGAAAAACCATTCCAAAATTTCGGCGAAATTCTCTAAGTTCAAGTTCGCCCAAATGATTGATGACCTGATCGAGTACAATCACTTCTCCCGAGGTTGGCATCACAAGTCCCAAAATATGCTTCATGAGTGTTGTTTTTCCAGCACCAGAGAAACCAAGGATGGTTGTAATTTTCCCTCTATGAATACCAAAATTAAGGTTATTAAGAATGGTTGAATCACCGAAAACTTTTACTAAATTTCTGAACTCAACAGAATATTTTTCGCTCATAGAATTTTCGCCAAAAAGCTTGTTAAGAAGAAATCTACTACAAGAACAGTAATCATGCCCCAAACAACGGCCATGTTCGTCCCCTTTCCAACTCCTTCTGCACCACCAGTGACATTAAAGCCTTGATAGGTTCCTATGATGCCAATAAGGTATCCAAAAACAGTAGCCTTGATTATCCCCTCAGCGACCATTCCAAGATTCATGAACTCACCAATTTTCTGGGTGTACATCATCTCATCAATTTGAATCACTTTGACTCCAATAAGCCAAGATCCCCAATATCCAATAAGCAAGAAAATCCCAGACAAAAGAGGCATGGACAACATCGCGCCTAAAATTCTTGGAACAGCTAGGTACTGATAACTATTTATTCCCATGACTTCGAGAGCATCTATTTGCTCAGTGACTTTCATACTTCCAATTTGCGCTGCCATGGCAGCTCCACAGCGGCCCGCTACAACGAGACCAGATAAAACGGGTGCCAGTTCTTTTGCAAGAGCAATCGTCACAATGGGGCCAATAAAAGAATCTGCATTAATCGCCTTAAAACCCAAATAGATTTGAAAAGCAAAAACTGCACCTGTGAATATCGACGTAAGAAAAATAATAAAAACAGATTTATTTCCCATGAAATACATCTGCTCAAAAAGAAGCTTCAATCTAAATGGAGGCTTAAAAGTCCAAAAGATTGTTTTCAAAGTAAAATTTGTAAAATCTCCGAGACCCTTCAACTGCCTTAGGACACTATCCCCTAAATCAACAACTCTTGATTCTGCTACCTGTTTAATATTCATGCTATTACTTTACTTTATAAATTCTCGGAATTCGACTAGAGACCGCACACATGATTTGATAGGCATGAGTTTTTGTCTGAGAGGCCATGTCGGCTATTATTGAATTGTCATGATTCCAGATTTCAAAAACATCCCCCTTTCCTATAAGACCGGAGGCACTAGGATCAAATTGAACGAAAGTCATATCCATATTCACTCTTCCAAATATCTTTCCTACAAGACCATGAGTCCTTACTGATATACCACTGTAATAAGTTAGAAATCCGTCTCCATAACCAATGGGTAAGACGGCCATAAAAGAATCTTTATCCGCGACATTCACTCCGTATCCAACTGGAGTTCCTTTTTTCACCTCAAAAGTACTTAAAACTTTAGTTGTCCATCGCGATATTTGATGACCTTTCCAAAGAAAAGGGTCATTAACACTGGGAGGCCCATAAAGCATGAGACCTGGTCTTATGTATGTTTCATTTAGGCCATAATGTTGTTCAATCGCACCAGAGTTGGAAACAGAAGTTTCCTCAATTGAAACACCCGAATCAGATAAAAACTTTTGTATTTTCTTAAATTCATCATACTGACGATTTGTCTTATCGTCTTTTTTTAGTCTTTCTGACGAACGAGCGAAATGAGTCATGAGATGCTTTATTCCGCGTGACTTCAACTGAGGAATTAAAGAATCTAAGTCCTCCAAAGTAAGGCCAAGACGATTCATTCCCGTATTAACTTTAATGACAAGTGGAACTTTAGAAAAATCGGATGAATTCAAAATAATGTCGAGGTCAGATTTTTGATGAATCACTGGAACAATTCTGGAGTCTAAATAATTTTTTCGTAATTCATCATCTTCAAAAGAGGTCTCCGAAAAAACAAGTATTTTTTGATCCTGAAATTTTAATGTTTTTCTCAAGCTAAGGGCCTCACCTAAGCTAGCACATCCCAGAGTTTTCACATGACAATGATTCATTAAAAAATCTGAAACTTGGTGAATGCCATTACCATAAGCATCTGCCTTCACCATGGGAAGGACCTCTGCCTTTGGGGCCATCTTCTTTATCAACTCGAAGTTCTCGGCCAAAAGACCAAGATTAACCTCTAGGGACGAGGAGTATCGCATTAAATAGAAAGTCTCTTTAAATCTTTTCTCGCCATGGTCATGAGGCGCTTTTCTTCTTCCTTAATGCCCAGTTCTTGGAATTCCTTTTCAAAAATTCTAAGGTAATGGCTTGAAGAGGCTGGAATCAATTTCAGGGATGGCATCATATCCTCAGAAAGAACTTGTGAATTATCTTCAAAAAACTTCCAGTACCCAAATTGCTTAATAAAGTTTTGAAGCATTTGAGTTTCTACTTCAACATTCTCTCTTGGGATGAAAAAAACAACCTGCCAAGGACCAAATAAAGAGAGTTTTGTGCTCTTATCTAGCCTGCCAGATAATTGAAGAAAGAAATCATTAAAGAACGAAGACCAGAAAAATTTATTGTTTGGTCTTTTTTTCGCAACTTCAGTCAAAGGAATTAAGCTTAGAGCAATAATACGAAGATCAGAATCAACACCGCTTTTTTGTAGCCGATCCATATTATCTAATGCTTCCCACATAGGAAGGAATTGTGAACTATAGTGAGGCATCTGTTGGTAGAGCTTTAATTTACGTAAGCTTGAGCTCAGCATGGTTTCAAAAACTTCCCAAGGGAAATTCATCATTCTCTCTTCTTTAAACGAAACATATAGAAGAAGGTCAGGATTCGCTGCCCCTGAATAAATTCGAATCATCACTGGTTCCAAATCAAATAGATCATTGGCAACCTGGGTAGCCATTTCAAGAGCAAATGGTTCAATCCCGTGTTCATTCACTTGACCAAGCCATAGAGAAGGAAAGGGATGATATTTCTTTTTGGAAATTTCTGGAGATATTAACTTCTGACCATTTTGATTAAGCTCAAATACTCCATACCCCTCTATTGCTTCCCATTTTTCAAGTTTGGACAATAACGAACGTGTGAAATCCTGCCTCGTAGAATCATTCTCTATTTCAGCACAAAGCGTTCTCATAAAATCAAAGTGTGCACGAAATTCTTCCGCATCTGATCTTTCTGAAATTAATCGCTGTGAGCGAGATTGAATTCTCTGAATTCTGGTTTCAAGCTCAGCTTTATCTTTAGCGAACTTCATTTCATTCATTCTTCTTGTCATGAGGGACATAATTTGTGAATTCAAAGAAGAATCGTTGTGCAAAAAGCCTATTGGGTTTAGACCTTGTGTTGACTGAAGTAAAATCTTAGTCGAATCCTTGGAAAAGAAAGCATAGGTCAGCGTCTGATCTAAGACCTTAGGATGATTTCTAAATTGAATGCTTCCTTGACTCATTTTTGTCACATCAACAATTGATAAATCAGGAATTTGAATATTTGTTGCTACCCAAAATTCATCAAGACTTTGATAGAGATGGGCAAATATGTTGTGCTGTCGAAGAGCGGCTGCGATTTCTTTAGCGGAAGCTAAATCATCCATCAAAATTGCCACAGAAAGTTCTAATCCTTGAGTTGTGGTCTGCATAGGTCCTCCCGACCAAATGAATTCTTTTACAAATGGTATCTTAGGGGAAAACCGATAGGCAACTTATGATCTTAAAACCTCATCCCAAAACTGAGAGGCCAGCTTTTGGAGATCCTCACCTTTGGGATTTTGAATCTGCCATTTTATTTGAGAAAAGAGCGCTTCTCTTTGACTAAAGATACGTTGAAGCTCGCTTTTTCCAAGCCTTACAAGAGGCCTTGGTTCAGTATCTTGACCTTGGAGTCTCTCCCAGCAAACTTCAAAAGATGAATAAAGATGACAGAACTTGATTTTTCTACTCGGACGATACAGATCTAAAATCATCTGGCTGAGTGACCCTCCACCGAGGGCCAGCACACCTTTACCATCTTCTTTTAGCCACCCCTCTAGGGCCTGTCGCTCCCAAAGTCTAAATTTTTCCCAACCGTGAGTCTCTACCAGAGTCTCAATATGGGCGAACTTGTGTTTTTTTAAAATCACCTGATCTAAATCATGAAAGATCCATTCTTCAGACGGAGCCGATCTTTCAAGAATCTGTAATAAGCTGGTTTTACCTGATCCAGAGAATCCAGCAATTAATATTTTTTCGCAAATCGCCATGGCCCTTCTCAGTTCGTGAAATCTTTAATAAGTATTGCCCATCACATTTTAAATGAAAGGTTAGCATGAATAAACAGGATAAAATCGCCTCAAAAATTAATCTCATAAAATTGGCCGCCAACAATCCAATTCTTTTTGAATTGGATTCAGAGACGGATTGGGTAAAAGAATTTCTGGTGGAAATGAACGAAAATGCTTCGGAAAAAACCCCAGATGAATATTTAAATGAAACTTCTATTTTCATTTCTGGTGAAATGGAGAAAAAAAATAAACCTGACTTGGGTGAGTTTTTATTAGTTAAGGGTACTATCGAGGCGGATTATGTTACAGAGTGTGTAAGAACTCTCAAGCCCATGACAGTACAACTTGATGTCCCTTTCAAAGTTATTTTTGTCGATGAAAGTCTTGCAACTAGTGAATTATTCGCAGAAATAGACGAAACCTACGTGGAAAACGATGTCTATGAAATCTACTTTTATAACAAAAGAACGGTGGAATTTCAGGAAATGCTGCATGAGCAGATATTCTTAAACTACAACCAATACCCTGTTCTTGACGCGGAAAGTAAGCTTGATGGAGTTGACTCTGGTGATGCACCATGATGATTTACTATTTTTAGACTTGGCAACCGGAATAATCTGTATTAGAAATAGAACCTCATTTTTCAGAATTATAAGATTTCAGAGTAATATCGGAGGCATTTGTGGCAGTACCTAAGAAAAGAACCAGCGTTTCACGTAAAGGTTTAAGACGAGCTGGTCAACATCATAAACTTTACAGAAAATTTCCTCAGGCTTGCCCTAACTGCGGTGACTCTGTTCTACCTCACCATGTTTGTCCATCTTGTGGTCATTACAAAGGTAAGCAGGTTTTTGAGATAAAAGTAAAAGCTGACAATACTTCAGCAGAAGCTTAATCTCACAAGCAATCAAAAGAAAAAAAACAAGCCTTCGCAAGAAGGCTTTTTTATTTGTGTTGATTCAACAAAAAGACAAGGAAGATTCATGAAACTTTTCAACACTAAGATTCTGGGGACAGGAAGTTATTTACCAGATCGGATTGTCACAAACGATGACCTCTCAAAAAGAATTGATACCAGTCACCAATGGATTGTAGAAAGAACAGGTATTCACCAAAGACGAGTAGCTGATTTATCAAAGGGTGAATGTCCAAGTGGGATGGCGAAAGAAGCTGCTTTAAAAGCTATTGAGGCAGCAAACCTAACTGTTAACGACATTGATATGATTCTTTTATCTGCAACAATGCCGGATCAAGCGATGCCAAACACCGCCGCTGTTCTTCAGGAAAAACTTGGGATCACTAACAACTGCCCAACTCTTGATGTGAATGCTGCATGCTCAGGATGGATTTATCTCGTTCCAATGGCAGATGCCATGATTAAGACAGGCCTTTATAAAAATATTCTCGTTATTGGCTCAGAGATGCTTTCTTCTTTTAATAACTGGGATGACAGAAACACGTGCATTCTTTTTGGAGATGCTTGTGGGGCAGCTGTTCTAGGACGAGCTGGAGAAAAAGAAGACTCTCGAATTTATAGTTCCGTTCTTACTTGTGACTCCACAAAAAAAGATCATCTCACACTTATGGCCGGGGGTGCCTGTAAAAGAACAACTCATGAAGTTCTTAATAATAACGAACAATGGATGACGATGAACGGACAGCAAATTTTTAAAGCGGCAGTGACGACAATGGCCGCCCATGCTGAAAAAGTTGCGAAGGAAGCTGAACTCGCAATGGAAGATATTGACTGGTTCATTCCCCACCAAGCAAATCTCAGAATTATTGAAGCCGTAGGAACAAGATTTAATATCCCTCAAGAAAAAGTCATTATTAACGTTGATAAATACGCTAATACTTCCTCTGCGTCTGTACCTGTTGCTCTTGATGAAGCGATTAGAAATGGAAAAATTAAGCGTGGAGATAATTTATTGATGGCGGCATTCGGTGCTGGCCTCACTGCGGGAGCTATTTGCCTCAAGTACTAAGGAGATCATATGAAAGTTACTGTCGTATTCCCAGGTCAGGGAACACAATATGTAGGGATGGGAAAAGTCTTTAGTGAAATGGATTTTTTTAACCGCGCCAACAAAGCTGCGGGATATGATTTAAAAAAATTAATGCTCGATGGTCCTACTGAAGAATTGAAGCTAACTGAGAATACTCAACCAGCAATTGTTGCTCATTCTCTTATGCTTTTTGATAAACTCTCTACCCTTCTTAAAAATAAAAATATCACCATTGAAAGAGTCCTTGGCCATTCCGTTGGGGAATATGCTGCGCTTTCTGCTGCAGGGGTGATGAGTTTTGAAGAAGCAGTCAAAGCCGTTCATTACCGTGGAAAGTTTATGCAAGAAGCTGCTCCACAAGGTAAAGGAACAATGTATGCAATCTTAAAGCAAGATGAAGCAACGATCCGAGAAGCCTGCGAAAAAGCTTCATCAGATTCTGAAAAAGTTTCACCAGCTAATTTTAATGAGCCTACTCAAATTGTGATTTCTGGGGATAAAACCGCTTGTGAAAAGGCGATTAAACTCATGGAAGAAAAAACCGGTGGAAGAGTTAAGGCCATTGAACTCCAAGTGTCTGCCCCTTTTCACTGCGCCCTCATGAAGCCAGCAGAGATTAAACTTAAATCAGTTCTGGATGGCATCAATTTTCAGAAGGCAAAATTTAATTACATCGCAAATGTTGATGCAAAAGAATATTCAATTGAGACAGATCCAAATGTGATTAAGGAGAATCTCCTTAAGCAAGTTTGTGGGAGTGTCCTTTGGACTCACAGTATTCAGACTCTTACAGACGATACTATTATTATTGAATGCGGCCCAGGGAAAGTTCTCGCCGGTCTAATTAAAAAGATTAACCCTAATTTAAAAGTCATCTCATTAGACTCTGAGACAGGCTTTTCTGAAGTTGAGGCACTATGATTGCAACTTATTCTGATCTTAAAGACAAAATCATTTTAGTGACAGGAGCTGCCCGAGGAATTGGTAAATCAATTGCCTTGGCCCTTTCTGCTCAAGGAGCTCACGTCGTTTTTAACTACCGTGGAGATGAATCGAAAGCAATGTCTCTCAAGGAAGAGCTAGAAAAAGTTGGTGGTAAGGCAACTGGACTCAAGTTCGACGTTACAGATTATGAATCAATGACTAAAGCGATTGATGAATTTACGAAGTCTGTTGGACCAATTTCTGGACTAGTGAATAATGCTGGTGTTTCTAAAGACACTCTTCTTCTTCGTTTAAAGCCAGACGAAATATCGTCCATTATTGATACGAATCTTAAAGGTGCGATGATGGTCACTCAGGCACTTTCAAGAAATTTTTTAAAAGCTGAAAATGTTTCAATTGTTCACATGAGTTCTATCGTGGGTCTCATGGGAAATCCTTCTCAGGCGGCTTATGCAGCCTCAAAAGCGGGACTCATTGGTTTTTCAAAATCTGTAGCAAAAGAACTTGCTTCAAGAAATCTTAGAAGTAACGTCATTTGCCCAGGGTTTATTCAAACTGATATGACAGATGCCCTTAATGAAAAGGCGAAAGAAGAATATTCAAAGTCTATCCCACTTGGGCGCTTTGGAACCTCAGACGAAGTAGCGAATCTCACCTGTTTTTTACTGAGTCGCGCGTCAAGTTATTTAACTGGCGAGGTGATTAAAATTGACGGCGGATTATACATCTAATAAATTACCCGAATCTCACTTTTTGGAGGATATTTTAATGGAATTACAAGACAAGGTAATCAAGCTCGTTTCAGAAGCAACTAAGATGGACGCAGCTAATATTAGCCTTAACACTAGCTTCGTTGACGACCTAAATCTTGATTCACTAGATATGGTTGAACTTATGATGAAGATGGAAGACGAATTTGGCGTAGAGATTCCTGAGGACGAAACTGAGAATCTTAAGTCAATTGGCGACATCGTTGCTTACTTAAAATCAAAATCTCACTAAATTGACCTTTTGAAGGCCACCTTTCGGTGGCCTTCTCTTTTCTGGACATAAAATATGAAATTAAATCGAGTAGCAGTCACCGGTATGGGTGCCATGTGTGGGCTTGGAAATTCTCTAGATGAAGTCTGGGCAAATGCTCTATTAGGCAAATCAGGAGTCTCCACAATTGAACGTCAAAACACAGAAGGATGGCCCGTTACTTTTGGTGGTGAAATTAAAAACTTTAAATTAAACCCTGAACTTATGGATCTAAAGGATCAAGATCGTTTTGATCTTTTTAATCAGTATGCCCTTCATTGTACAGATGAAGCGCTAAGGAATTCTAAACTCCTTGAGGCAAACTACGCTCCTGAAAAAATTGGAATTATTTTTGGGACGGGTCTTGGTGGTTTTCCTCACATTGAGTCCAATCACAAAATCTTTTTGGAAAAAGGAGCGAGAAGAGTTTCTCCATTTTTCATTCCGTCTGTTATTCCAAATATGCCTGAAGGTTTAGTCTCAATAAAATGGGGCTTTAAAGGTATTAATTTTGCGATTGCATCGGCCTGTGCCTCAAGTGCGCATGCGATAGGAATCGCAGCGACAGAAATCATGCTGGGTCGTCAGGACGCTATGCTGACTGGTGGAACTGAAGGAGTGATGACTGGATATACCATCGCTGGCTTTGCATCCATGAAAGCTCTTTCAAAAAGAAATGATGAACCCCATCGTGCCTCACGTCCCTATGATATAGATCGAGATGGTTTTGTTATGGGTGAAGGTGCAGGTATCCTCGTTTTAGAAAATTATGAAAAAGCCAAAGCTCGTGGAGCGAAAATATTTGCAGAGATCGTTGGCTTCGGTGCAAGCTCTGATGCCAATCATATCACAGCCCCCCATCCAGAAGGATTGGGTGCACTTGTTTGTATGCAACAAACACTTGAGATGGCCGGCATAAAAAAAGAAGAAGTGGGCTACATTAATGCACATGGAACATCAACACCACTCGGTGATGCAGCTGAAACAGGTGCCATCAAAAAAGTTTTTGGAGATCATGCTTATAAGCTGGCCGTGAGTTCAACGAAATCGATGACAGGCCACTTACTTGGTGCGGCCGGTGGATTAGAATCTATTTTCTGTATCAAGGCACTAGAAACAGGAATGCTCCCCCCAACTATTAACTTAGAGAATCAGGATCCGAGTTGTGATCTTTATTATGTTCCAAATAAAGCTGAAAAAAGGGATATTAAGTACGCGCTTAATAACTCATTTGGATTTGGTGGGACAAATTCTTCGACACTCTTTAAAAAACCAGAATGAAAAAAGGCTCCATTCGGAGCCTTTTTATAAAACTCCAACACCTAAGACCAGTGCATTCATCAAGATAAAACCATTAAACAAAAGTTGATAGCTACTTTCAGACGTAAAATGAAATACTTTTTTACCTAAAAAATGACGAACAAGAAGAGCAATAACAACCCCAACGAGATGATTGGGTTTAAGATGCATGCCTTGAAAACATATAAGATATAAAAATTGAATTGATGCCATCATGGCATAATCTAAACTCACAGAAGCCAAAATTTTATTTTTATCTTGGTATAAGCTTGAGGCCAAGGGGGCCAAGATTGAACCACCCATATTTGATAGACCATGAACGAGCCCCATGAGAAATAAAAAGATAGGAATATTTTTTTGAATCAAATATTGAAGCTGATTTCTAAAAGTTGAAAAGGATCTGACAATAAAAGTAAAAAGAAGCATCCCTACGACAAATAACCTGATTTCAAATTTAAGATCAAACTTAGTCGCTAGAAAAATTCCCAAAAGAAGAACTGGAATACAAAAAATCAAAAATCTTTTTCGATAATTTTGATTAAGTTTTACCCCACGAAAATCTCTTATTTGAGTCAGGCTTATACTAATAGAAGCAGGCAGAAGATACATTAAGACTTCAGAATACTCATAACCCAAAAAAAGTAACAAAGGTGTTCCAAATAGAAGTAGACCCACTCCAAAAAGTGATTGTACGACGGATAAAATGAGTATTAAAAAAAAGACTTCCATAACTCACCGCATCATACATAGGTAACCAATAGTATTCAATAAGTTAGGTAGTTCTTACAAATATGGAAAAGTCCTTGAAATCAGTAGGCACATACCCTTTTTTTTACATAAAATAGCCTTAATAAGGAGCACCTCTATGTTTAATTTCCTCGAATCCGCTGATCCTGAAGTCGCCGGCTTTATAAAAAAAGAACAAAATCGCCAAGAACTTGGTCTCGAGCTTATTGCTTCAGAAAACTACTGCTCCCAAGCTGTCATGGAGGCCCAAGGATCATGCTTAACGAATAAATACGCTGAAGGCTACCCCAAGAAGCGCTATTACAACGGTTGCGAATTTGTGGATGAAATTGAAACACTAGCTATTGATCGCTTAAAGAAAATTTTTAATGCTTCATACGCCAACGTTCAGCCTCACTCTGGGTCTGGAGCTAATATGGCGGTTTATTTAGCAGTGATGAATCATGGTGATAGTTTTCTTGGAATGGATCTTTCTCAAGGTGGACACTTAACCCATGGTTCTCCAGTGAATTTTTCCGGAAAATTGTTTAAGGCACTCCATTACGGTTTAGACTCAAAAACAGAGATGATTGATTACAATCAGGTTGAAGACCTCGCAAAAAAAGAAAAGCCTCGTATGATTATTGCGGGAGCATCGGCCTATCCAAGAATTATTGATTTTGAAAAGTTTAGCAGTATTGCAAAATCAGTAGGTGCTATTTTTATGGTAGACATGGCCCATATTGCTGGCCTCATCGCAGCTGGATTACACCCTACACCAATGGGTTATGCTGATGTTGTAACGTCAACAACTCATAAAACATTAAGAGGTCCTCGTGGAGGAATTATTCTTTCCAACAACGAAGAACTTGGAAAGAAATTCAATTCACTCATTTTCCCTGGAATCCAAGGCGGCCCTTTAGAGCATGTGATCGCGGCGAAAGCTGTCGCTTTTAAAGAAGCCCTTACTCCTGAATTTATTTCTTACCAAAAGCAAGTCATCAAAAACTCACAAACTCTTGCGAAAACGCTCATGGACCAAGGAATCGAACTTGTTTCCGGAGGCACAGATAACCACCTTATCTTAGTCAAAACAGATTCAGTTAATATGTCTGGGAAAGAGGCCGGAGAAATTCTTGAGAAGGTAGATATCACTTGTAACAAGAATATGGTTCC
>JACCED010678641.1_pt1 | contig 12188 bp, 18 predicted proteins | sample 7455021 | NCBI WGS metagenome assembly JACCED01 (sample SAMN15323456, study PRJNA562643) | freshwater metagenome | isolation source: river surface water | place: USA:Blue River Watershed | collected 2017-08-19
ACTAAATTCTGAATAAATATACTATAAAATCTGGATCCATAAAACTATGAAAACCACAGACCTTTTTAAATTTAATAGATCGGCACAGCGAATCAATGAAAGCATTGAAAAAACATTCGGCAAGCGTGTAAACCTAGAAGACTTCGATCTACATCAGTTACAAGATGCTAGAAACAAACTACGCACCCAAGTAAGCCAAATGAGAGGCGCTTCGGGATTTAATGAAAATTTAGAAAATGATGCTTATCATCAAGCACAATGGATATTAGATGCTATCAATAGCGAAATAGCAGATAGAGAAGAATTTACTGTCGAAAACGAAGAGACAGACGAAGTCGTAGAAAACACAGAATCCCAAGGAGAAGAAATGGCAACATTAAAAGAAGGCGAAGTACAACAGGCCAGTGCTATCGTTACAGCAAAAACTATGGTCGATAGAGTAGGTCGCTGGATTGAAGAACTTTCTGGCATGGAGAATGACACACTTTTACAACTAGGCGATAGTATTCGTGATGAAATGGGACAAGAGCAGGCCAAGGCATTCTTAACAGCCGTGGCTCCTGCGATCCAACAAGCACTAGAAAATTTAAAAACTACACGTGAAACGTTGGCCACAGGTGTGCGTCAGCTGACTGGTGAAGAACAAGCAGCGGGTATGTTAGGTGCAGAACCTGCTCCTGGTGCCGAGGGCGGTGACGAGTTTGGCGCTGCCGAACCAGATGCTATGAATATGCCATCAGAAGAACCAGCTGCTCCTGAAGGTGGAGATGAATTTGCTGCCGCAGATGCTGCCGCAGGCGGGTTAGAAGCCGCAGGTCGTGAACAACGTGAAAGCATCGACTATCAAGGTCGTTTGTTAAAAGTTTTGGCAGGCTAATGAGATTCGCAGATATCATCAATGCCGGAGATTTTTTACAAGTTAAAGAATTAGCACCGGCAGCGACTCCAACCACTCCGGGTCAACCTGCCCCTCAACAGCAGGCTGGCCAACCTGCCCCTCAACAACAAGCCGGTCAACCACCGGGTGGTTTAGATCCTAAACAGGCTGCTCTAGCCGCCAAACAGATGCAGGATCAAAAGAAACAGCTACAAGATCAGATTAAACAAACTGAACAACAATTGATAGCATTAAGAAAACAATTGGCAGAACTAGGATGAGATTCTTTGAATTCGCAGGCGACGACGGTGTTGACAAATTTGTTATGGTTCTCCGTAACTACATCGGTCGTGCATCATCTAAAAAAGCTCCTGCTAAATTAAATTGGAATGGCCTGCAGCAGGTATTGAGAAGCAACGGTTTTGAAGTATCTGCAGACTACGAAACCTTCAAAGCCATGTACGATGCTAGTCCAGCTATTCAAAATTTAGTCAAAAATTTCAATGATAAAGGCGTTGAACTCAATGTGCCGGGAGCACCGGACGCTGAAAAAGAACCTACACAAGGTACAGGCCAAACTAGTCAAGATGCTGTCGACCAAACAGCATCGACAGCAGCCGCAGGACAACTGGCTCAAAGTCAAGCAACACCCCAGATTTGACAAAATCAAAATAATCCTGTAATATATATAGGATGACAATATTAAATCCTCCTCCGTTTGTTGAACGGTTTCAATACAAACCTTGTACACAGGTCAACGATCCTGTGACTAAAAAACGAGTTTATCTAACTCCCGACGGCGAAAGCCTTCCGTCAGTGACCACCATTTTAAGTGCTACCAAAGATATGACAGCACTCAACGAATGGAAGAAACGAATAGGCGAGGATAAGGCTCGACAGATCACTACAGAAGCAGCAGGCGTAGGCACAGCCATGCACAGCAATTTAGAAAGATTCATCGCAGGTATACAACGACAGCCCGGTAATAATCCAGTACATGTGCAGGCCAACGCAATGGCTGATGTTATTATTCAAAACGGTTTGGCTGACGTCAATGAAGTATGGGCCATGGAACAGAGTTTATATTTTCCTGGGTTGTATTCCGGAACCACTGACCTAGTCGGGGTGTACAAAGATAATCCTAGTGTAATGGATTACAAGCAAACTAATAAGCCCAAGAAAGAAGAATGGGTTGAAGATTATAAGATACAGTTAGTAGCCTATATATTAGCACATAATGAAGTCTACGGCACAAACATCCGTGAAGGCCATGTGTTTATGTGCTCTAGGGCCTGCGAATATCAACAGTTTGACCTATGGCCCAGCGATTTCAACAAATATCAAGATCTGTGGCTAGGCAAGGTCGAAGAATACTATACGCTGAACGGATAAATACCCTATAGAGAGGGTATTTCAATGGCCGTTGTACAAATTTCCAAGATACAGGTCCGCAGAGGACAAAAAAATATAGGTATAGGTGTTCCGCAGTTAAGTTCTGCTGAATTCGCCTGGGCTGTAGATTCTCAAGAATTGTTTATTGGTAACGGCAGTGTAGCAGAAGGTGCACCTTACGTTGGCAATACCAAAATACTCACAGAACATGATAATATTCTAGAGTTAGCATCTGCATATACCTTTGCAGAGCCCGATCCTTCTATATCATTGGCTGTTTCTAGATCTTTACAAAGTAAACTAGACGAATACGTTTCTATATTAGATTTTGGCGCAGTTCCCGATGGCAGCACTGATAATGTGGCTGCATTTGAAAATGCTTTCAATCAGCTGTTCAGAAATCTTGATCCAAAATATAAGAAAGTTTTGTTAATCCCTAACGGTGTATATGTGCTAGCGGGTAATCTAAAAATACCGAGCACTGCGAAGATACGAGGCGAAACACAGAATGGTGTTATACTAGATATCAACTATAATAATATATCGTTCACTGGTCCGGACGGTGAAGAGGTAGCAGAATTTACCAGCACAAACAGACCTAGGGATGTGTATATTAGTAATCTTACTATCAATCGAGGTATAGGTCAGACCGACATATCTGGATTAGCTGATTCTCTATTTGAAGATGTTAGATGGACTTCTGAATATACTCTAGGCGACACTATAGGTGATTCGGTTAATCCTGGTCCTATTGCCGATCAAGCAGCCGCAGTTAAATGGGAAAATACTTTACCAGGAACAAAGGTTACAGGTATAACCTTTCGCAACTGTGTTTGGGAATCTAATCTCCTTGGTGTGAGATCTGATCAAGTTATAGTAGATTCTAGCAGTCCTCCTGTGTATGATACATTCATTAATTTTGAAGGTTGTAAATTTTTCGTAGGTCACACTGGTATATTAATCAATGGCATTTCAAATCAAGGAAACAAATGGAACATCGTGGACTGTCATTTTGAAGAAATGGCATTCTATGCTTTCTTATCAGACTACGGACTAGGGACAAAAATACAGAGATCTAAATTTATCAACTGCGGCAATTATACAGCATCTGCAGACACACCAGTAACTAGTATAGTATCCTTCGGCCAATCTCTAGGTAACATCGTTGTAGATTGTTCTTCAAATAGACACCAAGAAGCAGGATTTACCAGTGTTAGTACTAAAGGCGCAGAATCAGAAGTTCTGAACTCAAATAGAACCAGCCTAGTTGATATGAATCATTTCAGCATTGACAGATCTAACAGTTTTAGAGCATTAGCTGTTTTTAGTGCGTTCAACAGATATACTTACATAGATTATATTTTAAATCTAGGTGTTCATTCTCGTTACGGTCAAATAGTTATTATGGTCGCTGAAGATCAGGGAAGTTTGACTTTTACAGATAATTACGCCTATTCAACACCTTTCGCTACAGACCCAGGAGGAATTCGTATGACAAATTTTCAATTTAATGTAGAATTAAAAGATAATAACGGTGATAGTGGTTTAGAAACTATCCTATTGTCATACATGAATCCTTTGGCTACTGGTACCACAGGAACCATTTCTTACACTATTACTTACGGTGTTTGATCTGCATGGCACAGCGAGATTAACAGAATGGAAAAAGTTTAGAGACAGTTTAGAATCGGACGAAGACCCGTTAGTCCGAGTCGCAGATCTCTGGGCAAAAGCTCCATTCGTTAACCCTTATCTCGATCCAAATAATCCATCCAAATGGCCCGATCCTTGGCATTTAGTCTTGGATCTGAAACTCGACGACCTTGCTATCTGTCTAGGAATGTTGTACACTATTAAATTAACACAGCGGTTTATGGGTACCGAATGTGAGATACATACGTCTATGCTACCACAAGAATATAATAAAAAATTCTTTTTAGTAGTGGACCAGCAGTATGTTTTAAACTATACTCCGAGAGTAGTAGATAGTTTAAACGTACTACATCAAACCCTGACTGACAAAATTTGGTCGGGCCACAAACTGCCATAAATATCAAACTTGAAGAGACATAGATGATTACAGTAATAAAAAGAGACGGAAGCAAAGAACCACTAATGATTGAAAAGTGGCAGGCACAAGTGGCAAAAGTCTGTAGAGGTATAGCAGACGTTAGCCAATCAATGATAGAAATTAAAGCTCAATTACATTTTTATGACGGCATCACTACCAGAGAAGTTGACGGTATCACATTACGTGCTATCGTAGACCTCATTGATGTAGAACATAATCCTGATGTCGGCCATACTAACTATCAATATGTGGCAGGCAAGCAACGTATGAGCATGTTGCGCAAAGATGTTTATGGTAGTTACGAACCACCTCACTTATATGAGATAGTAAAGAAAAATATAGCTGTTGGTCTTTACACACCGGAACTTCTCGAATGGTACACAGAGGACGACTGGAATAAGATGCAAGAAATGATCGATCATGAGAAAGATGAACAATATTCTTATGCTGCTATCGAACAACTGATTGAAAAATATTTGGTGCGAAATCGTGCTACAAAAGAAATCTATGAAACTCCTCAAGTTCGATATATGATAGCTGCTGCCACGGTATTCCATAGAGAAGAACCGAATACAGCACGTATGCGTTACATTAAGGAATATTATAATGCTGCTAGTGATGGCCTTTTTACTCTTGCTACTCCTGTCCTTGCTGGGCTTGGCACTCCTACGAAACAATTTTCTAGTTGCGTTCTCATTAGGTCTGATGACGATCTGGATAGTATATTCGCTAGCGGCGAGATGATGGCCAAGTATGCCAGCAAGCGAGCTGGTATTGGTTTAGAGATTGGTCGCCTACGTCCATTGGGCAGTCCCATTAGAGGTGGCGAGATCATGCACACAGGTATGATACCATTCCTGAAAAAATGGTTCGGTGATTTAAGGAGTTGTTCACAAGGTGGAATTCGTAACGCATCTGCTACTGTCTTTTATCCCATTTGGCATCATCAGTTTGATGATCTCATTGTTCTCAAGAACAACCAAGGTACAGAAGAGACACGAGTACGACACATGGACTACGGGGTCGTCCTGTCGGCCTTCTTCTGGAGAAGATTTAAAAATAAAGAAAACATAACATTCTTCGATCCTAATGAAGTTCCAGAGCTGTATGAAGCATTTTATAAAGACACAACTTTATTCGAAGAAATGTATGTAAAATACGAAAAGCGCAAGGACCTACGTAAGAAGGTCATGAATGCTGAAGATGTTTTCAAGGGTGGTATACTGAAGGAGCGCACAGACACGGGTCGTATCTATTTGGTGTTCATTGATAATGTAATGAATCAAGGACCCTTTGATCCTGACTATCACACGATTTATCAGAGTAACTTGTGCTGTGAGATCTTATTACCCACACGTCCCTTTAAAAGACTCGACGACGCTGATGGCCGCATAGCGTTATGTACACTGGGATCTGTCAACTGGGGAGCGTTCCGGAACCCAGAGGATATGCGTAGAGCCTGTAGGATTCTACAGCGTAGCCTGTGTAACATCCTTGATTACCAAGATTTCTTGTCGATACAGAGTAAATTGTCTAACGACGAGATACAGCCATTAGGCATTGGTGTTACTAACCTTGCTTATTGGCATGCTAAACGTAATTTGAAATATGGCGAGAAAGATAGCCTACAAGAAGTTAAAAGTTGGATGGAACATCAAGCCTTCTACTTAACAGAAGCTACAGTTGAGTTGGCCAAAGAAAGAGGTGCATGTCAGCATAGCTCACAGACCCGATACGGCCAAGGTATCTTTCCTTGGGAATTGCGTTCTAGCGGTGTAGACGAGCTCACGGATTTTACTCCCGAACTTGATTGGGAAACTTTAAGAAAAGAAATGAAACAATATGGTGTGCGTAATGCTACATTAATGGCTATCGCTCCAGTAGAGTCCAGTTCTGTTGTTATCAACTCGACCAACGGAATTGAAATGCCAATGAGTTTGATTTCTACCAAAGAATCAAAAGCTGGATCATTTACACAGGTAGTTCCTGAATACAATAGATTAAAGAACAAATATCAATTAATGTGGGAACAAAAGGATTGCGATGGTTACATTAAAACTGCTGCTGTTCTAGGGGCATACGTCGATCAAAGTATTTCTACAAACACATTCTATAACCCTGCACATTTCCCAGGACGTAAAGTTCCAACTACTTTGATCGCTAAAAATTTGATGTTGGCACATCATTGGGGAATTAAAACTTTTTATTACAGCTTGATTAATAAAGCAGGATCTAAACAAGAAGAAATAACACATAGCAATGGATATCACGAAAAATCAAATGGATATCACAGCGAACCCAGTGAAATATTAGAAGATGATTGCGAGGCATGTAAACTATGAGTCTAGCTCAATATAATTTAAAACACGAAACAGATTACCTTAATCGAAAGATGTTCCTTGACCCGGCAGGGCCAGTGACCATACAACGATTTGAAGAAGTAAAATATAAAAAGATCGCGGACTTTGAAACAACAGCACGTGGTTTCTTTTGGGTACCGGAAGAGATAAGTCTAACCAAAGACGCACAAGATTTTAAAGATGCGTCAGATGCGGTTAAGCATATCTTCACAAGTAACCTACTACGTCAAACGGCATTAGACAGCTTACAAGGTCGTGGACCGAGCCAAATCTTTACTCCGGTCATAAGCCTTCCGGAACTAGAAAGTTTAGTGTATAACTGGACATTCTTTGAAACCAACATTCACAGTCGCAGTTACAGCCATATCATTCGTAATATCTATAATGTGCCCAAGGATGTGTTTAACACTATCCATGATACTAAAGAGATTGTTAATATGGCAAGCAGTGTAGGCAAGTATTACGATGACCTGCACAAGATCAACTGCTACAAAGAGATCGATCCAAACATGGCTGGCGAAGAAGCCCACATTAAAGCGATCTATCTAGCCTTACATGCTAGTTATGCCTTGGAAGCGTTCCGCTTTATGGTATCATTTGCCACAAGTCTAGCAATGGTGGAGAATAAAATCTTTATTGGCAATGGTAACATTATCAGCCTAATCTTACAAGACGAACTACTACACAAGGGATGGACAGCTTGGTTGATCAATCAAGTAGTCAAAGAAGATCCTCGTTTCGCTAGAGCCAAGGAAGAGTGCGAGGGAGAAGTCTATCAGATGTACATGGATGTTATCCGAGAAGAAAAAGAGTGGGCAGATTATCTATTCCAAAAAGGTCCAGTGATCGGATTGAATGCTAATATACTTAAAGATTTTGTAGATTATACAGCATCTGTATCTTTGAAAGAAATCGGTATTAAATATAATCAGCCTGCGCCAAAGACCACTCCAATTCCTTGGTTTAACAAGCATAGCGATACTAGCAAAAAACAAACAGCATTACAGGAAAACGAAAGCACTAATTATGTGATTGGTGTTATGAGTGAAAATATTGACTACGAAGCATTGCCGACTATATAATTATGAACTACAAAGCTCAATACAAAATGTCTAGCCCGTTTGATTCATGGAAGAATGCCAGCGCATACGGAAACGAATCAGCTGCTATAGCAGAAGCATTGAGAAAGAAACGAGCAGGAGCTCTGATGGTTCGTGTTGTAGACAGTAAAGGCAGAGTAATTTATTCAAGTTAGGAAGGAAGAAAAATGAGAGCGGTAGTATGGAGCAAATATCATTGCCCATTCTGCGATCAAGCCAAAATGCTTTTGACACAGCGTGGCATAGCATTTGAAGAACGTAAGATCGGGGATGGGTATACTAGAGAAGAACTATTAGAAGCAGTACCTGGAGCGAGAACAGTGCCACAGATCTTTTTAGATGAAAAATTGATCGGTGGATTTACAGAATTAAAAGCGTATTTCGCAAAGGAACAAAATGTTAATTGACAGAGGACTTACAGAAGGAACAGTGGTAACTTTAAAATTAGTTAACGGCGAAGAGCTGTTAGCTAAACTAGTAGAAGTTACAGCTACAGGATATAAAATTTCGAAGCCGTTGACTTTGAGTGCAGGACCAAAGGGTCTGGGAATGGTTCCATTTATGTTTACCGTAGATCATGAAAAAGATCTTACTGTTGACAAATCCGCAGTTATGGTAATCGCACCAACAGAGCAAGAATTTGCAAATCAATATACACAAGGTACCACAGGTATCGCTATGGTGGGCTGACATGCCAATGTACGAAACTACGGTTAGAACTGCCCAAGGTGAAGAAAAGAAACGCATCTACGCAGATAATGTTCAAGAAGCGAAAAAGTTATTTGAACAATTATATGGCGGACCTAGAGCCGTTCCGTACATTCCCCATGTAATACCGAGTTAAGGAAAAATTATGCCAGGAGTTAGTAGAGTAGGTGTAGATAAAGCAGGAGGAACCATAGTCGGTAATCTTGCCCCTACAGTTTTTGTAAATGGAGTTCCGGTTGCGGTTAAAGGGGCTGCTGTATCAGGTCACGGAAGATCACCTCACAGTGGACCAGTGATGAGCGGCAGTAGTGGTACGGTCACAGCCAACGGTATAACTATATGTCGTGCCGGTGATGCTGCTACATGCGGGCATGCGGCCAGCGGTAGTGGAGATGTTATAGCAGGTTAATATGAAAAAACTATTTTGGAATATCCTAGGATTTTTGTCACTAGGAATGGCATACATCGGGTTAATCACTCCCGGCTTGCCTTATAGTATTTGGGTGGTATTTGCAGCCTACTGTTTCAGTAAAGGTAGCGAGCGTATGCATCGTTGGATCTATAATCACAAGATCTTCGGACCATTTCTTACTAACTGGAATGAAAAACGTGTATTCCCGCAGAAAATGCGTTATCTAATGTTGGGCATGATGACTTTAAGTTTATGTATAATGTTTTTCACCGGAGTTAAACCAATTGGAATTATCAGCACCGCAATTTTTATGGGACTTGTCGCTGTTTGGGCTTGGCGTTTTCCTAGCTCTGTTGCCGAACATGATCGCAGAAAAGCTAACGGAGAAAAAATCGGATGGATCAAGTAAATTACCAAATACATAAATTATTTCCTATTCCGGTTTATAGAAGCAAAGTCAATGTAGATACGCTAACCTATCATAAACTTATCGGATTCGAATGGGAAGACAGTGATCGGTATGGCGGTGAAATGATCACCCATAAAGAAACAATAAACAGAAGAATATTAAATCTTCCACAGTTCGCTAATCTTAAATCACAGATACAAGAACATATCAATAAGTTTGCTTACGAAATCATAGGGGCACAACGAGACCATAAATGGGAAATTACTACATCTTGGGTTAACAAGGTAGAACCGGGCGGGTACAGCGCCAATCATTGGCACAGCAACAGTTTGATCAGTGGAGTATTCTACTTAAACACCGATGAAAAATCAGGAGCCATAGTGTTTCATAAAGAGCGTATGCATCACACGCTGTGGGGCGATACTCTTTGTATAGATTTTGAAAAAGACACAGAAGTAAATTCTACAGCCACAGGGTTCTTACCGGCCAACGGCGACATCTTACTATTTCCTAGCATATTGAATCACAGCGTTCTTGTAAACGAATCTACCATTGATAGATACAGTCTTGCCTTTAACGTGTTTCCAAGAGGAGTATTTGGCCAAGGCGGCAATAGCGAAACTACGCTATGAATCATAAACTTACTCCGCTGTTCGCTGTTCCGTTGTATCAAACGAATATTGGTAAGACAGATACAGACCTAGAATTTATCAAAAATCAACAGTATCAACGTATGCCTGCTGGTAATGGTAGCTATACTGAAAACAAACGCATATTAGATTCGGAAGACCTAAAATTGTTGAGAATCAAAATACAAGCTCACATCGATTATTTTCTACATGATATTCTAGACTGCGACAATAATTTATCTTTTGAAATACAGAATAGTTGGATAAATCAACATAATAAAAATGATTTTTCCGGAAGCCACAGACACTCAAATAGTATCATCAGTGGAGTTTATTATCCCGAGGTTAATGATCAAAGTGGTGCAATAGTTTTTCAAAAAGATAAGAGTTATTATAACCTGTGGACAGACACCATAGAAATTGGATTCAACTATCAAAAACACAGCGATCAAGATCGTTTGAATGTGTTCAACGCTGACGCATGGGGTATATATCCACAGCCTGGTGATCTCGTGCTGTTCCCTAGTCTGTTGTACCATTCGGTCACAGAAAATCAATCAAATCATGCACGGTATAGTCTAGCCTTTAATGTTTTTCCTAGAGGCGAATTTGGCGATCATATCAATCATTTGAAAATATAAGTCTTGCATTTGTCAAAAAAGATCTATAAAATCTAATCATGATAAAACTTATTCTGGCATTTTTTATAGTATTCGCATTTTTCTTCATCGGTCTTAAAATGGTGAGATCCATGAGCAATAAAGAAAAATGGAACTTGACTAAACTAGCGATCTACAGTATACTCTGTAGCGTGTTAACTATTTCGACGTTAACTTTCATAGTTTTTATTTTTTAAGGCTGTTATGATTAATGATTTTTGGCTTCGTCCCTTGTACTTTGTACTAGGTTTTGTTGTTTGCTTTTTTCTCATAGTAAAAGGATTTATCTAAAATGAAACGTGCTTTCACCCTCTCTATTCTCGCCGCAGCAGTTCTCGCTACTGGTTGCACTCGTATCGAAACCGGTGAGGTTGGTGTTCGAGTTGGTTTTGACAAACAGGTACAACCTGGTGAACTACTACCTGGCTCGTTTAATCAAGTATTGATCGGCGATGTATTAACCTTCCCGGTTAAAGATGTTAATGTCACACTCAACGACATGACTCCTGTGGCCAAAGACAACAGCACCATGAAAGACTTCGACGCTGTGGTTGTCTACAACATCAATCCGCAACAGGTAGCAGAATTGTACTCTACCAAAAATAAAGCCTTCCACGCAGACTTCAAGGGCGATACCTATGTGATGTATAATTACATCGTACAGAACGCTCGTAATGCTATCTACAAGAGTGCTCGCAAGTATGAAGCTTTGGATATGGCAGACAATCGTGAGCAAATGGAACGAATGGTACAAGAAGAAATCACTCGTAATCTTGCAGAAGAAAAATTAGACGGTACTATCACTATCAGTCAGGTGCTGATCCGTAATGTTGTTCCAGCTGACTCTGTTGTTGAAAGTGCTAATGCTCTTGTTCGTGCTAAAAACGAATATAAACAAAAAGAAGTAGAAGTTCAAACTGCGAAGAAAGAAGCGGAACGAATGGCTGCTCTGGCTAACAACAGTGCTAGTTCGATCGCCTTCATGAACGCACAAGCCGCTCTTAATATCTCCGAAGGTATTAAGAATGGACGAGTACAGACCATTGTTGTACCTGCTAACTTTAATGCTCTGATGTTACCCAAACAGTAAAGAATCTGCGTCTGTAGCCAAGTGGGAAGGCGGGAGCCTCTAAAACTCCAGAAGCGTGGGTTCGATTCCCACCAGGCGCACCAACGAATTACAATGTTTGAAACTAAAGAAGAAGCACAGGCCTGGATCCGTAAAATTATGGGTCCTCCTAAACGCAGACTTGAGGGTGAAGAACACGATCGTGTTTGGCTCATACTGCAAATGACAGAACCAGTTAGAGAAACCAACAATCAACATAGCTGGTGTGCAGAATACAACATTGGCGGAATAATGTATGATGTGTATTATTTCCCAGAAGAAGATCCGTTTATAGAACAGTACCTATAAATAGATTTGTGGGAAGGTCCCACACCCAACACTCTTTAAATTTTAGGTGTTTAGAGTGTACACCGTAACAAGGAGAAATCATGATGTATGAATCAAAGCTCGCCGCGGCAATCAAAGTAAACGGCAAAGTCCTACGTGAATTCAAGGACACAGT
>JACCED011727835.1_pt1 | contig 12187 bp, 12 predicted proteins | sample 7455021 | NCBI WGS metagenome assembly JACCED01 (sample SAMN15323456, study PRJNA562643) | freshwater metagenome | isolation source: river surface water | place: USA:Blue River Watershed | collected 2017-08-19
GGTGATTCAGCGAACAAGATCGGATCATTGGCGGTAGCGCTCGCTTGCCACGAAGCAGGAATTCCTTTTTTGGTGATTGCGCCGGAATCTACAGTCGATCGCAGTATCGCAGACGGCAGCGGTATTCATATTGAGATCAGAAAAGACGAAGAATTGACTCATTTCAAGGGAATTCAGGTAGCGCCATTGAATGCAAAGACATTCAATCCTGCCTTCGATGTGACTCCTGCGAAGTACATCAGTGCGGTCATCACTGAGAAAGGGTCCTATGAGATTGCAGAAGGAGAGACTCTGTGAGCGACTATCGACCGCTTGAGGAATTAGTCTCACGATCCCAGCGCATTGGAAGTGACCAAAGCCTTGTTGTCTATGGCGGTGGCAATACTTCAAGTAAAGGTGAGATATCAGACCATCTAGGACGCCGTCGAAAAGTACTCTGGGTCAAAGGTTCCGGCGCGGACATGCAATATGCGATCGACAAGGATTACCCAGCGCTCTATCTCGAGGAATTGCTTGCCCTTGAAGAATTTCAAGAGATGTCCGATGACCTTATGGTCGATTACGTCACGCGGGCTCTTGTTGATCCGACCTCTCGTAGACCTTCCATCGAAACGCTCCTTCACGCATTCCTACCGGCAAAACACATCGATCATGTTCATGCCGATTCAATTTGTGCTTTGACCAACCACCCTCGGGGTGAAGAAGTAACTCGCGAAGCGCTTGGGTCGGATTTTGCATATGTGGATTGGATCCGTCCGGGCTTCGAACTCTCGAAGTTGGTTGGAACGCTGAAGGATCATGCTGGCGTGGTGCTTGCTCACCATGGACTCGTTGTGTGGGATGAGAACTCGGATAAGTGCTATCAAAAGACACTTGATGCTGTTGACTCAGCCGAGAAGTATTTGAATTCCTTGGCGAAGCGACCTGAAGCGAAATTCGTGCATCGAGATGTCAGTAACTCCGATCTTCGCGAGATCCTCTTGAAATTGCGTGGAAAGCTCGGGAAACGACAGCTCCTTCGAGTCGATAGGCGACTAGTGGAAGTCTCAAAGCGAGATGATCTCAAAGAAGTCATCGCGGGTGGAGTTGCAAGTGCCGACCATATGCTTCGAATTCGACCTAAATCGGTTGCCCTGGACCCAAAGGAAATCGAAGCGGGAATTGACTCTTACAGAAGTGAGTACCAGGCCTATTTTGAGAGAAATAAGGATCTCATGCCAGAGGGTTATTCTTCCCATGGCAACGATCCAAAGGTGATGCTCTATCCGGGAGTAGGTGCAATCACTGCCGCCGCAACAGCAAAAGAGAATGTGATGCTGGCAGATATTGCCTTTCATACTCATTCCGTCGCAGCACGAGTCCGTGATTGCTTCGGCGAAGGACGCACTATTCCTGAGTCAGAGATCTTTGGTTTCGATTACTGGCCGATGGAACTCTTCAAACTCAAGAGCCGACCTGCGCCAAAGGAGTTCGAGGGCAATATCTTCATCGTCACAGGTGCCGGAAGTGGCATCGGTCGCGGTATCGCTCTTCACCTCGCGAAACATGGTGCAAATCTTGTCTTGGCGGATATTTCACGAGAAGGTCTTGATGAAGTCTCTGAAGTGATAACCAGAGAGAAGGGTGAAAAGCCTCATCTCTTCGTGGGAGACCAATCTGATGACGAGGCAGTCCGCGAGACGGTCGAAGCAGCAATCTCCAATTTCGGTGGTCTTGATGGCGCTGTGATTAATGCGGGCATCGGTGTCTCGGGAACGCTTGAAGAGCTCACCGCAGAGAAGTGGAATCAGGGAATTGCAATTAATCTAACGAGTGCTTTCTACATGACGAAACACGCGATGAGTGCGCTGCGAACTCAAGGAATGGGCGGCTCGCTGGTTTATGTGGCTAGTAAGAATGCTTTCGCACCAGGCTCTGGTTTTGGTGGATATTCGGTAACGAAGGCAGGAATGATCCAATTGATGCGGATTGCAGCACTAGAAGGCGGTGCCGCCGGAATCCGTGCGAATGCGATCAATCCCGATGCAGTTTTTGATAACAGTCTGCTTTGGGCTGGCGGGGTTCGAGAGCAGCGCGCTGCAGCACATGGCGTTAAACCAGAAGAACTCGAGGACTTCTATGCCTCACGTAATATCCTTAAAGCTCGGGTTAGAACCGAGGATGTCGCAGCAACCGCAGCATTCCTGCTTGGTGATGATTCTTCTCGCACCACAGGTGGCGTGATTGCTGTTGATGGCGGAGTGGCTGCTGCTTTCCCTCGATAATCAATTTAGAAAAATCTAGTGATCAGCATATAGAACGCAACAATGACAATAAGAGTGGCAAATCCCCGTTGTAGTTGCTTAGGCTGAAACTTCTGCGCAAAACGTGCAGTGAAGAAAGAAGCTAATACTGCGGAAGACGCAAAGGCGAGAACAGGCGCCCAGGGCATCTCACTCCAATACTTATTACGCAGTAAGAATGTCACGACTGAATTGAGAGTGATCGCAACAAGGGAAGTTCCTGCGGCGATCTTTGTTGGGACATTGAGGAAAAGTACGAGGGCGGGAACTATCAAAAATCCGCCACCAATCCCTAGTAGACCAGTTGCCAAGCCGACTCCGGTCGCGCTCAAGATCACTAACCACCATTGAGGCTTCACTGCTGGACGTTCTTCAACACTCTTTCGCCACATCCCGAAAGCCGCCCCAAACATAAGGAGTGAAAAAAGGATCAGGATGAAGGTGTCGGAGAGAAATTGCAGAAGATATGTTCCAAGGAAAGTCCCACCTACGCCGAGGAGCGAGAAGGTGATGCCAATCTTGAAATCGAGTGCTCGAGTCTTGATGCGCTGAATGAAGCCGGCCGCAGCTGCTGAGCCGACAATAATGGTCGATGCGGTCGTAGCGGTCTTTGCATCGAGACCAAGTACAGCCACTAGTCCAGGCACAGCAAGAATCGCGCCGCCAGCACCGATAATGCCGAGAGAGGTGCCTACGAAGAGACCAAGAAGTAACCCAAGAACAAGTTCCACTTAGGCGACCGTAGGTTCGCCGTGAGTTGCCGTCATATTTAGACCTTTGCCTTCAGATCGGAGGGAGCGACTGGTCCTGCGTCACTTCCACCGGCAACAATTTCCAAATCTGGCACTCCGAGAGCCTTCTCGTATGACTCATTGATGACGACTGGGTTAAATCCAGCCTGCTCCAAGAAACCAGCCGCAGCAGAGGCGCGATATGCACCAGCACAGTGAACCCAGATCTTCTTCTCTTTTGGAAGCTCGGATACCCGATTCGGCAATTCATGGAATGGGATATGAACTGTCCCAGCAATGTGCGAGGCATGGCGCTCTCCATTTCGGCGAACATCCAAGACGACCACATTCTCATCCTTAAGCGCCACCGGCACATCGTTGAAAGAAACCATTTCAGTCGCGCGCGTAGCATTGAAGTCACTCATCGCCCCGACGAAGGATCCTTTTGGTCGATCAATTCCGATTCGAACTAGCTCTCTTTGTGCAGTCGAGATGTCCTCGCTGCGATCCGAAAGCAGGATGACTTCTTTCTCATACGGGAAAACCCATCCGAAATAGGTTGCGAATGAGCCATCGACGCCGAAATTGAGAACGCCTGGTATGTGGGCACCTGCCCAATTATCGCGATGGCGTAGGTCCACAAGCCACGATCCATTCGACATAGCTTTGAGGACTTCATCACTGCTCATCCGTTTCAATTCGGAGAGATCAATTGCACCTGCTCCCGCATGATTCGCAGGTCCCATATGTTTGTAATACGCAGGAAAGGCATCGAGACCAGCGAGAGTCTCAGAAATGAATCGCTCTTGATCCATAAGGAGCGCTGGGTTAGTCCTCTTTTCGTCTGCGACAGTTGATGAATCACCACATGTAGAGGTAGCAGCACAGAAGGAACCGAATCCATGTGTTGGGTGAATCGAGACTGAATCATCAAGAATTGAGATGATTCGATGTGCGCTTTGATGCTGATGCGCCGCCAATGTCGAAGCATGGTCGGGACCAAGTAGATCTGGACGTCCAGTTGATCCATGAAGCATCGAGCCACCTGTGAAGATCCCTTGGGCTTTACCCGCGCTATTCACCAAGATATAAGAAAGGTGAGTGAAAGTGTGTCCAGGTGTCTTGATCGCCTTGATTCCAAAACTTCCAACTTGGAATTCTTCAAGATCTCTTGCTGAGATTCTCTCGAATTTGACTGGATCCTCAGCGCTTGTGATGTATTTGGCGCCAAACTCTCTCGCCAGTACTAGTCCTCCACTGACGTAATCGTTATGCATGTGAGTTTCTACGACGGTATCAAGGGAGAGCCCCTCGCGATCTAGGATGGCAGCGACTCGATCAATGTCTCGTTGCGGATCGACGACAAGCGCCGATTTTCCATCGTGTGCGATATAGGAGCGGTCGCCAAGGCTTGGCGTATCGAGGTTGATGACTGTTATGGACATGGGCGAAGATTAACATACCCCCGGGGGTATATACGAGATCATTCTTTTATCCCGTTGATCAGCCGCGTTATTCCTTTACCGAATGCGTGATTTGAGGGTTTCGAGTTCAACTTTGAGTTCAGCAGGGAGCTTCGGACCGATCTTTGCGAACCATTCTTCGATCAGAGGAATCTCACTACTCCACTCGTCTTTATCAATCACAAGAGCCTCGGCGAGATCATCAGAGCGGATATCCAAGCCCTCGATTTCAAGATCTTCTGGACGTGGAGCTAAGCCAATCGGAGAGTCGACTCCTGTTACCCGACCTTCAACGCGGTCGATCACCCATTTGAGAACTCTGGAGTTCTCACCAAAGCCCGGCCAGAGGAAGCGACCGTCCTTGCCTCGACGAAACCAATTGACGTAGAAGATCTTGGGCAGCTTCTCTTCCGTAGAGATATCTTTGAGCTGGATCCAGTGTTTGAAGTAATCACCCACGTGATAGCCGATGAATGGCAACATGGCGAAAGGATCGCGTCTTACTACGCCAACCGCCCCCGTCGCAGCCGCGGTTGTCTCTGAGGAGAGCGTTGCTCCCATGAAAACCCCGTGGATCCAATTTCTTGCTTGAACGACCAGTGGAACAGTGGTCTTTCGTCGACCGCCAAAGATGATTGCGGATATAGGAACGCCAGCTGGATCCTCCCACTCTGGAGCAATGATGGGGCATTGATCTGCAGGAGTGCAGAAACGTGAATTCGGATGCGATGACGGCTCAACATTCTGAGGCGTCCAATCACGGCGCTTCCAATCAGTTAGGTGATAAGGCGACTCTTCGGTTGCTCCCTCCCACCAAACGTCACCATCATCTGTCAGCGCGACATTGGTGAAGATCGAATTTCCCTTTTCAATCGTTTGCATCGCATTTGAATTTGTTGCCCATCCTGTACCGGGAGCTACACCGAAGAAGCCAAACTCCGGATTTGTTGCGTAGAGACGGCCGTCTTCGCCGAATCTCATCCACGCAATGTCATCTCCCAAAGTCTCGACTTTCCATCCTGGAATCGTCGGTTCCAACATCGCAAGATTTGTCTTGCCACAGGCAGAGGGGAATGCAGCAGCAATGTAATGTGTGGAATTCTCAGGAGAGGTGAGTTTCAGAATGAGCATGTGCTCTGCAAGCCATCCCTCATCTCGTCCCATGACCGAGGCGATGCGAAGCGAGTAACACTTCTTACCTAAGAGAGCATTGCCACCATAACCCGACCCATAGGACCAGATTTCCCGAGTCTCGGGAAAGTGACTGATGTACTTCGTCTTGTTGCAGGGCCAGGGAACATCTTTTTCTGTTTTGTGGAGTGGCGCGCCAACAGAATGCAGTGCCTTCACAAATTGTGCGTCGCCAGACATCCGTTCAAGGACTCTGCTACCTATTCGAGTCATGATCCGCATCGAAGCGACCACGTATGGGCTATCGGTGATTTCGACTCCGAACATGGGGTCCTTCGCTTCGAGCGATCCCATGCAGAAAGGAATTATGTACATGGTTCGACCACGCATGGAACCTCGATAGAGATCTCGCATCGTCGATTTCATCTCTTCGGGAGCGATCCAATTATTTGTCGGCCCTGCATCCTCAGGATCGATGGAACAAATGAAGGTGCGATCTTCGACGCGAGCAACATCATCAGGGTCGGAAGCACACCAAAAAGAATTAGGTTTCTTGGCTAGTCGTACAAAGGTGCCACTTGCAACAAGTTCATCGGTGATGGCAGTCCATTCCGCGTTGCTGCCATCTACTATGCGTATGTCCCTAGGTTCTGTGAGCAGAGCGATTTCAGAAATCCATCGCGCAAGTCCCTTATGTTGGACCTGTTGTAATGCCTCTTCAACTGACAAAGATTGGATCGCCATTGATCTCCCTTGCTTCAAACCGCACTATAAGAGCGACTCGTGCGTAGATGAAAGCTGGTGGCTTGTCTCATCTGTCACACTTGGCAGCGATTTCGTGAAGAGATTGGGTGATAGCAGGATGATTATTCGCCGAGCGAACAAATGTGATGCTCAGCAGATACTTGATTTGATCAAAGATCTTGCGGATTACGAACAAGCTCCTGATGAAGTGCGCGCAACAGTCGGGAATCTTGAAGAGACTATTTTTGCTGACGATCCGCGCGTCTTCTGCGACTTGGTCGATATCGATGGCGAAGTGGCAGGCATGGCCATCTGGTTTCTCAACTACTCAACCTGGCAGGGTAAGCACGGCATCTATTTGGAAGATCTATTCGTCCGTCCAAAGTTTCGGGGCCAGGGTTATGGGAAGGCACTGCTTGTCCACTTGGCGAAGATCTGCATGCAGGAGGGGTACGGGAGATTGCAGTGGTGGGTACTGGATTGGAACACACCAGCTATCGATTTCTACAAGGGGCTAGGGGCGGAACCAATGGACGAATGGACTGTCTTTCGAGTTAGCGGAACGGAACTGGACCAACTCGCAAAGGGCTGAGCTTGACAATACCCCAGGGGGTATCTGTAATCTCTCCGACTATGGCCACAAAAAAACAGAGCGCATATGTCCTCAGCGACCAAGAACAAGTCGACGAAATCATCAAGCGCGTTAAGCGTGCTCACGGTCAACTTGGTGCCATCGCCCGGATGCTTGAAGAAGGTCGCGGATGCGATGAAATCGTGACACAAATGGCAGCGGTGACTAAGGCAGTCAATACCGCTGCATTCTCTTTGATCTCTGCAAACTTGAAGCAATGTGTCCAAGAAGATCGAAAAGATTCAAAGGACATCACTAATCAGCTACAGAGGCTCTTCAACACCCTTGTATAGAGAAGGTAGAAATCTATGAAGAAATTACGAATTTTCGGTGCGTTTGCTGCCTTTGGGATGTTTCTCACTGGCTGCTCAACAGGAGCATCAGCAGTTCCAAAGCTCAACATCGATGAGTTCTCAGTAAAAGCTGCCGAGCCGGATGTGATCACTTTGGATGTCCGAACCCCTCTAGAGTTTTCTCAAGGACATCTTGAGAATGCAATCAATATTGATTTTCAGAGCGGGAATTTTGAAGCAGAAGTTTCCAGATTAGACAAAAACGCCACCTACGCCGTCTACTGCCGAAGCGGTAACCGTTCGGGTGAGGCTGTTAAGGTCATGGCAGACCTCGGCTTTACCAGCATCTATGACATGGATGGTGGAGTCATTGATTGGGCTTCTGCAGGAAAACCCCTATACACAAATTAATCTGATGTGGCAAAAATCTTCATAACTAAGAGAGGAAGAGAAATATGTGTAGTCGAATTACATGTGGTACCTGTAAGAAATACACCTGGTCAGGATGTGGGCAACACGTAGAGGAAGCACTTTACGGTTTGTCTGAAAGCCAAATCTGCAAGTGTGACGCCTCCAGTTCATCAAGTGGTGGCTTCTTCTCTAAGCTTTTTGGCGGCAAATAGATCAATTAAGTTTCGAATAACTGACTGACAGCAACGTCGCAGTCATCAACCAACCCTGGTAGGGCAGGAGCAACAGCCCCACCAGGGTATTTTTCTGCAAGGCCATCACCAACAAAGGAAGAGTGAAAACTGTGGCCAAACCCAATGAAATGCTTGCCAAAAATAGATCGTGAGGCTTGTAAAAGAAGTATGCCCAGGCCAAGGCAGCCAAGACGCTGGCAGTGAGAAATAAAAGAAAGAGAGTTGAAGTACGCAATTGACTTCCTTGAATGACATTTACGGAAGCGAAACCAAGTACAAGAAAGTTATAGGGCCAAATCAATCCGAATACGATGTCAGGTGGCTGCCAACTCGGTCGATTGAGTGATTGATACCAACCAGAATTGTCAACGAAGAGTCCAGATCCGACCGCATATAGAACCACGACGGCAACTGCCGTAAGCGAGAGAATCAATCGGGTATCCATGTTTGAAAAGTCTACGCCAACGGTTCATTCTTGTTTTAAATGTGACAATCATGCCTACTATTCGAGACATATACCTAGTTTCTATCCTGCATAGTTCTACTCGTAGCAAGTTTTGCTGAAAGGAAAGGGGATTACCTACATCGGAGAGATGCTTAAGTGAATATGAAGTGGCGTGAGCTCAAATCAATTCGCGATAAGTATCGCCAGTCGACACCGATCGAAACCTGTTGACTGATAGCTTCCAAGCGGTGATTGTTTGCAAAGGTGCTTGGTGGGCAGTGGGTATGTGCAGGATAGTTCAACTGTGCAAGCCTTCCCGGTAGTAGGTATAGCGAGGTGACGTGAACTATCCGCGTCACCTTGCGCTAAATCCATCTTGATGATCATCATTCAAGCAATCTCTAGAAGTCGTTAAGACCTTCGTTTTGCGATTCTCATTCGATTGAAACGCGACTGTGTCGAGATTCCCACATCGATGGTAAGTGTGAAGATTCCTTTGTCATAACGAAATGGAGTCATCGTGATCTACATAGTCAAAGCGCAGTCGTTTCTTCGTACGCCATTGGTCTCCCTTGTGGTGGAAGGAGAGGACTGGTTGGTTGGTTTTGACCCTCTCTTTGAAGATATGTGCGATGAATCAGTCCTTGAGTTCGATGGCATGAGCAGCTACCCCGCCTCTCGGATCGTTGCTCATGGTTCAAATGGATTCGAGGTTCAGGTGGACCTCAAAGGCTTCGATCAGATCAAGCCGAGAGTAAATGTGGATGATGGCTTCCTTGTTGTGACAGGAACAAAAACTGAATACGCCCAGCAACAAAATCAGAACTACCTGCAGCGTGGTATCAGCGCACGTGGCTTTCGTCGAAGCTTTCAGCTTGGGCAGAGTTCACATGTCGTTGGTACCGGTTTGCATCATGGAATCCTGCGAATCGAAATCGAACACGCCAATACTTCTGTGTTGGCGCCTGTTGCGAGCTGGGAACGAGTCGGATAGCGACGCGACTCGATCCCCATCCGCTGTAGGTATTGCGGGATGGCGTGACTATCCACGTCATCCCGCCCTAGAACAAACCTAGGACCCAGTACTGAGGGTCGTTAAAGAAAGAGGTTAAGTAAATGTCAAATATCCTTAAACGTGAGAGTCGGTTGAGATCGCCACTTTCGTCCTTGCTCTCCGATGGGGAGAAGTGGATGGTCGGCTTTGACGACGTCTTCAATAATCTAGTCGAAAAATGGGAAGACGGCTTTGACGGTTTCCATGAATACCCGGCATCCAACATCAAGAAGATAGATGACGATCACTATCGCATCGAAGTGGCCGTGGCCGGCTTCAAGAAGGATGAACTCTCTGTCGACCTAGAAGGAGAGGCCCTGATTATCACCGGTTCAAAACGTGAAGAGACGAGTGAGGAGAAGGAGGATTACCTACAACGTGGGATCAAGTCGAAGAGTTTTCGGCAGAGTTTTCAACTCACCGAACACGACAAGATCATGGATTCAACGCTTCACAATGGGATCTTGGAGATCAATATCAAAAGAGAATCTCAGTCAATGAAGAAAAAGCTCGGCATTCCAATCAAGGAAGCTTAAAGCTCTTGTAGGTGATACGGGGCGGTATCCAAATCTGGATACCGCCCCGTTTTTTGCCCTATATCAGTAACTAGGAGATATTCCTGGCCAGATGTTCGGGGGCCATAAAACGAACTCCTAAGCCGCGAATCGAATATATGTAATCCCCGCCGCCATTCTCTTTGATCTTGATTCGAAGACGGGAGAGGTGTGTATCAATGAGATGGCTTGAACCGATGCCATCTTTAACTCGAATTACATTGAGAAGCTCAGGTCTTGAGATAACTCTCTCGGGCTCCGCCATGAAGGCCTGAGTGAGTAAGAATTCAGTCTTGGTCAAAGGAACGACTCGATCGCCCACTCGGAATTCACAGAGTGGGACTTCAAGTTTCAGGTTGTTGATCTCATAGCGTTCATCGCTATTTGTCAGAGCAGGTGTGCTCTTATCCAACTGGTAAGTGACTCGCTGCAAGAAGAGCTTTTGGACTATCGGCTTTGTGATGATCTCATCAGCTCCAGCCCTGACGCACATCTCCTCTGTGATGTCACTTCCATCCTCAATCAGGGGAATCAACGCGCCACGTGTGTGCATCCGAAGCCATCCGAGAAGATCGAGGTTCTTGAGAACATCGCCGACGAGATGGAAGAGAATGACTTTGAAGTCGTTGAGAGAATGATGCTCTCGGATTCGAGAGATATCACTCTCAGCATGAACATTAAGTCCCCACGATTCGAGTGCGTTCTGCATGAACCTTCGATCGATGGGATTGCTTTCTATAACAAGTGCGGTATCTGTTGTCATGTTGGGAATCGTATTTGAGGATTATCTCGAGAATTGAGGATGACCAGTCAATAGACAGTCAGAGATAAGAATTAGACCATTGCAGTATTTCTTACTTCACCACCGAAGAATCCAGCGCATAACGTGATAGATAAATATGCCCAGCTTCTTGTCGCCCATTGCATTTCAAAATTGCATAGATTCGAATGGTCTCTTGTCGGATAAGAGACTCCGAATACCCAAGAATATCTGCGATATCACCATTCGTTCTTCCTTCAGAAATCAACTTCAGGATGACTTCTTGTCTCTCAGTCAAAGCCACTTGTTCAGACGTTGATTTGGATGAACGGCTGATTTGTTTGGTTTTGCCATTTTCGAGCCTTCGGGCAAGCGTCGTGTTTATCATCAAGATCAAGGCTTCTAAACATTCACGGGATTCTGCTGAATCTTCACATTGACTGTCTGAAATTGCCACCAGGGAACCGATTATGCGCGCACCACTCTCAACTGGCCAGGCAATCAGTGTGCCTCTGCCGTCTCCATTTTGGGAGATCGACCTTTCGGCACAGACCATTGAATCACGACGGATGCTTTCAGCAGCAGGATGGTCATCGAAAATCGATATGTTCGTTCCCTCGACGAGCCCAATTTCTTCAGGTCTTGCCCCAAAGAACCCCTTTACTCGCAGCCTTCCGTCCTGCTCAATGCCAAGGAAAAATGAGGCGAAAAAACGTCGGTCAGCGAATCTACGCATACAAAACGCTTGCAAAATTCCGTCTATATCAAGGTCATCCTGATTGAGCTGGGTAGCAACATCAGCAAGATCGCGATAAAACATGTAGTCCTCCAACTCGTAGTTGCACTTATCAACTTCTGTCGTGAGGTTAGTCATCGCGCACTTTTGATTCGTCTTTGATTAGGTCAAAGTCCGGACAATTCTGAATTCAGATCTCTTGACTTCCATGTGCTCTTTTCGTCAATTTTTCGAGACCCAAGAACTCTTTTCGTATCAGAGAGTCACCCCCCTACGACAATTCAAAGAAGGGCTTGATGATGAAATTTCTACGTTGGATACTTTCCGCAGCGCTTGTCGCATCAATAGTTAGTACATTTGGTACGACCTCCAGCTTTGGTGCGGGAGTACAGTTTGATGGCCCAACGAGCGGCCCCGTGAACACTGTATCTCAGCCCTTTACTGTCACCGTTCAGTCCTTTAATGGGAATGTCCACGTAGATCTCAACGGTGGGGGGCTAAATCAAAGAATCACTCTCTCCTTCAACAAAGATGTTCTAAGTCAGTCATTCACAATAACCCCGACAACATCAGGGGTTGTCACTTTGGTCGCAAATCCTTCCACTGGCCCTAAGCTCGACGTGACTCGCTACTACAACGTTGCACCTGTCGTAGAACCAACACCAACACCAACACCAACACCAACACCAACACCAACACCAACACCAACACCAACACCA
>JACCED012037282.1_pt1 | contig 12186 bp, 4 predicted proteins | sample 7455021 | NCBI WGS metagenome assembly JACCED01 (sample SAMN15323456, study PRJNA562643) | freshwater metagenome | isolation source: river surface water | place: USA:Blue River Watershed | collected 2017-08-19
AAGAACAAGAAGAACAAGAAGAACAAGAAGAACAAGAAGAACAAGAAGAACAAGAAGAACAAGAAGAACAATATGAACAAGAAGAACAATATGAACAAGAAGAACAATATGAACAAGAAGAACAATATGATAGAAAGAATGATGGGGGTAGAGAACGTCCTCCAAAAGAAGAAAATGATGGGGGTAGAGAACGTCCCCAAAGTGATGATGAATTTAGATTAATAGGTAAAAAAATAATAAAATTAATAGAAAAATATGACACGGTTAATGATAGTGATTATTCTGATGATATAAAATATAAAATTAATAAAAATATTTTAAAAAAAAGTATTTTTTATTTTAATAGTTTAAATGATTTAAAAAATATAGAAGAAAAAAATAAATTTAAAATAGAAATAGAAGAAAATTTAAAAATTTTTATCGATGATTTAAAAAAAAATATAAATATTTTTGAAAAATCAGAAGATGATATTGATCAACTTATAATTAAACTTAGTGATGTAAAAAAATATACTAAAAAAAATCTATTGTTTTATAAAAATAAACTTTCCAAAAAACTTAATATGAATCTAACAGATGTTCAAAAAAAAAGTATTAATGAAATATTGAAAAATATTGATAAAGAAATAAATAATACAAATGAAAATGCAAAGAATAAAATTTTAAAAGAATTTAAAATAAATTTCGATAATGATGAAAACGATAATTTAAAAATAATAAAAATAATACCACCAACTAATATACATCCAACATTAAAATATTATATACAAATATATAAATTAAGTGAATTTTTATTGAATGATAAATATAAAAATGCATTAGTTTCGATGGGTAATGTTAAACATGCAACAATGATGTATATTTCTAAATATGAAAAATATTTTAGAGTAATATATATAAATACAGGATTTACAGACAATGAAACTTTTATTGAAACGACTGAAAAAATAGATATAAATGATGAAACATATTATGATTTATATAAAACTATTTATGTACCAAATACACATAAAATAGAATTTTTATATTTTATAAAACCATTTATATTTTTTAAATACATAGAAAATAAAAATGATATGGAAACAAGAATGCATTTTTATTATTTAATGAGTGGATATTTTATTAATCAATATTTACCATTTTTAGGTAATATTGATTATGGATTTAGTGTACAGGGTATTATGAGAAATGATGAAGAATTTGATTTTTCAGAACCACCAGAATATTTATATGAAGATTATGAATTACCAGATGATCGACAAATTAAACCAAATGTCGCATTTGATTATAATAAGTTTAAGGATTTTATTCCATCTTACATACCACAATCAGAAAATATAGGTGTGTTTCATCACATTATTTTTGATTTATTTACAAAAGATGGTAGAACTAATAATATATACAAATATTTAAACACATTGTTTAATGAATTTAAAAATTTTAATGAAGGTATTATTACACACAATTATAGGGTATTCTATGATAAATGGAAAGAATATTGCCAGTATATATTATCATCAAAAAGAGAATATTTTTCACTGGATTCAGAATATATTAAAGGATATAAATATATACAAAAATGTATTAATTCATTAAAAATAAAATTACATAATAATAAGCTATATTTCGAATTACAAAAATCAGGAACATGTGTTTATAAATCAATATTACTATCAATAATAATAGCTTATATAACGGAAAATATGAATAATAATTTAATAAAATTTTTACATACATTGTTTTTCACAGGATATAGAACAATAATAGATAAATTCGTAAATATTAATATTAATCTTGATAATTGTAATTTAAATACTTGTTTAATTGTAAATAAATTAAATAAATTAGGAATCTACACAAAAACTTATATGGAATTAACACATGTAAATTCAAATATTAATATTGATAAATATCTTAATATAAAATTTGAAGACATTGTAAATATAACTGACAGAACTTTTATTGGAATAAATAATGATTTTATGAGTTCAATTTTAAATAATATGATATATAAAAAAGATACAAAAGACAATATAAAAAAACAAATAAATCTTGAAATTAATAAATTAAAAAATATAAATTCTTATATCAAAATTCAATTAATTTATTTGAGTATTGTATTTGATTACTGTTTTAATTATGATAAAATAGATTTTAATTATGGAGAAAAATTTAATTTTGACATATCAGATAAAGTTTATTTACAATTTATAAATGAATATACTATTGATTATGATATACCAGTTGATATTAAAATGTGGATTGGAAAATATATTTTATTTGATATACATTATTTTAAAAATAAAAAAATCATTAAAAATTTAGATATTGAAGATAAAGAGCAGGTATTTGAAGATAATTCTATGTTTTTATATGATAATGAATTATTAAAAAATTTAGATTTTATAATTAATAAAAAAGAATATACAAAAAGGGGGTCAATTAATAGATATTGTGATTTAATAATAGATATTAAAGAATTAAAACCTTTTAATATTCATATTTCAACAGAAATAAATCTTAATACAAAAATATACTATATTTATACTTATATTATTACAAATAAAATTCCTATTGAAGAAGTACATTCGGATAAAGATATATCATATAATTTTTTTTATATGATACCTTTTATAATACAAAAACTCAAAGAATTAAATGATTTTTTTACATCATCTGATATTTTAATATTATATTTAATAGATTTTATAATTACTTTTAAAAATCATTTTACAAATAATGATATTAATAAATTAACAAAATTAATAATTTATAATTATACTATTTTTAAAAAACATTCATCGGAAAAACAACTTTTAACAAATATTTTAGAATTAATCTCATTATGTGATACAGAATATATATTTTTTAATGGTGAATTTGAATTTGGATTAAAGAAACATGATATTTATGATTTAGTAAAATTTAATAATAATGTTATTAACAAAAAAATTATAAAATATGATTTAGATGTTGTCAAAAATATATTTGAAAAATATGTCGATAATAGTAAATTTAATTTTGAATTATTAATAAATAAGTTGGTAAGTGATAAAAAAAATATTACAGATTATAATACAGATTTAGCTAAATTTAATATTGATTATAATGTGAATTATATAGTTGGAAAAAAGAAATATTATTCTAATGTAAGAGTTATTAAAAATGGATATTATATTTGGGGAAAAAATACATTTTTACTATTATTAACAAAATTTACCGAGTATATATTTGTAACTGATAATCATATTATAATAATTTTTGAAAATATCAATTATGAAACTTTTAATACAATTAATAAAAATCTTACTTTAATTTTATCTAAAAAAAATTTTAATGATATGTGGTTTGAAAATAAAAAAGTTAGAACACCAAAAATGTCAGATTTATTTTTGATTAATTTGCCAGAAATAGGATTATATTTGATACACAATGATAAAAAAATAAATAAATATATAGTATATAACTTTATACATTTTGTCAATAAAAAATCAGATATAGATTCGATCCAAGAATCTATTGTAAAAACATATAATGATAATAATAAAGATAACAAAGATGATGAATATAACACAGATAATGAAAATAATAAAAATTCATATACTAAGAAATATTTATTTAAGTTTACAGTTCTTGACAATTTAATAACTTTAAAAATAGATGAAAGTGTTATAAATTATACAAATGAATTATATTCTATTAAATATGTTAATAAATTTTTACCTTCTTTTAATAAATCAGAAAGAAGTGAAAATTTAAAAACTGAAATAAATTATTCATATGTAGATTTTAGCATAATTAAAAAATTACTAAATTCTACATATGATGATATGAAAAATATATTACATGAAATAAAAACTCATAAAATTAAAAAAGAAGATTTAAATTTATTAAAATGGTCAAATATGGTTATTGATGGAGATAATAAAAAATGTTCTACAAATTGTAATGTATATATTGATAAACAAATACTTAAATTAATTAATAAATTTACACAATTAATCCAAAGAATAAAATACGAATTAATATTTCATATATATAATAAAACCTTTAGTGATTCAATTGATTTTATTCAGAAAAATATAGAAACATTAACAATTTTATTACAAATTAATCATTATAAAACATCATTTTTAAGATTATATAATATTGTAAGAAAATGTGAAAATATTAGTTGTTATGAAATTAGAGAATTAAATGATTTAATGAGTGGTTTTAAAGTAGAAAAAATGAATTTATTAAATGCAACTTTTCAAATATTATTTGGTAATATTATTAGAGATTATCAATGGGACAAATTTAATAATATTATGAAAGATTTTCAAAATAATGAAAGAAAAGTACATCAATTAATGATGGGTAAAGGAAAAACTACTGTATTAAATCCATTATTATATCTTAATATGATGTTACTTTATAAAATAAAAACACATATTATAGTTCCTGAGCATCTTGTAAAATCTGTAAAAGACATTATGAATCAATATAATTATTATATAAAATTTGATATAAATATTTTAACAGATAGTCAAATTAAATATCAATTATTAAACTTTAAAAGTAAATTTTTATTTGATGCTTTTATAATAGATGAATTTGATAGTTTATATAATCCATTACAAAGTAATTTTAATATTGTAAAAAAAACAAAAGAAATAGATACTACATTATTAAATGTAGTATTTGATTATGTTGATACATATCTTAAAACAAATATAAAAAAAAATACTAATCCAGAAAAATATTCAATAGAAGAACATATTAATAATATTTTAGATGAATATTTAAATAATATACATAGAAAAAATGAAACTTTTGGTATGAGTGTTTCTGGAAAAATAATTAATTTATCTGATAAAAAAATAGTATATACAAGATATGCGATACCATATTCTAAATTAGATAGTCCATTAGAAGGATCTAAATTTTCATCTGATTTATTAACAATGATACTTACAATAATTTATATGTATAATAAACAAAATAATATTTATGAATTTGAAAAAAATGATATTCAATTTCTATATGATTATAATAAAAATTTATTAAAAAAAATACTAACAGAACTTAAATTAACAGATACTAATTTTGAAATATTGACACCTGAATTTATTTATAAGATATATTATGAAAATAGATTTAATTTTAATTCAGTTTTATTAGTAAAAGAATACTTTCAAATGATATTTACTATGTTTTATTATATATCCGAAGAAATTGAAAATATATCATTTGTTGATATTATTAATATGAACTGTAGATTTCAAGTCGGATATTCTGGAACTGTGAATATTAATCTTGATATACCAAAAGATAATACACTTAATAAATATAATCCACTTATATTAAAAGATTTAGATGAAGAAGAACATGTAAAATTAGCTCTTTATGATAGATTAATTCATTACATTGATAACGAGGAAAGTATATTTAATATTATAAAGGAAAATAATTATGATGTATTAATTGATTCAACTGCTTTATTAAGAAATTATTCAAGTGAAGACGTTGCAAAGAAATTATATAATTTACTTAAAAAACCAATAGTATATTTATTAAAAGATGATACTAAAATGATATATGATAATAATCCTATAAAATATACATCACAAATATTTAAATCTGGAGAAGTATTTTATTATTATGGTCAACGCCATACTGTTGGTATAGATTTTGTTCAACCAACTATTTTAAAGGGTATTGTAACAATTGATAAAAATAGTATATATACAAATGTAGCTCAGTCTATATTTAGAATGAGAAAATTAAATAAAGGTCATCAAATTAATATAGCTTATGTTGGTGAGAATAAATTTTCAAATTCTAATGAAATATATAAGTTAATAAATGATAATGAAACTGATTTTATTAAAAATACATTTCCATTATTAAATTTACAATATTTGAAATATTATGCGAGAGAAATAGTTTCAACACATACAGAAAAAGATTTAGAACCATTATATGAAAATATAAAATTTATAACCGATATTAAACGCTTGATAAATTCAAATATTATTGCAAATATATTTAGTCAAAATAATATAGATCAGTTATATTTTAAAGTATTCAAATTAAAACAAAATCAAGAAAAATTTAATGAAATAAAAGAAAGACACAATGAACCTATAAAAAATATAGATTATGATTTAATATATAAAACAATACAAACATTACATTCATATATAATGAATTTACCCGAAGAACAATTATTATCATTGTTTTATGAATATAATTCAAAATATAAAACAAATATTATAGAAAAAGAAATTCAGAAAGATAAGGAAGTTAGTAAAGAAAGATTAGTTGTTGTAAATAGTATACGTGAAGGATATGACAGATTTAGTATTATTCCAAATGAATTACTTATACATTTAAATCATCATAGTAGAGAAAAATTTAATTTTATAATATTCAAATTTAATAATATATCATTTACATTATCAACATTATCAATATTATCTAGAACCGGTATGATCCATGATATTATAATTGTATTTGATTATAAATCAAATGAATATTATATTGAACATATAGCAAATTCATCATTCTACTTATATTATTTACCAGTTTACAACTCAAACGGATATTTAATAAACAAATTTTTATTTGATACACAACCATTAAGATTGAATTTAAATATGTTTGATATTAATTTTAAAACAGAAAAATATAAAGATACATATCTTGGTATATTCTTTAATATAAATATATCTGAAAATACAAAAACAATTATATTAAATGAAGAAGAATATATGTTTATGTATTATGTATACCAATTATTACAACATGTTTTAGATTTTCCAACTACTTATATAAGTTCTGAAAAAGATAAACTTGTTGAATTAAATAAAGATAAAATAAGAAAACTATTTAATGTAGATAGTGTAATTACTGAATATAAAAAATATATATTAAATATGTATCCTATATACTTTCAAAATCGTAATATTTTTGATAATGATATATTTAAAATTAAAAATATAGATAGAGTATTTAATTTTGATTCTTATCCAATATATTTTTCTAGAGATAGATATTTTTATATTAATAGAAATAAAGAAACAGGTAATTATGAACAAAAATATCTTAAATATAAGAAAAAATATTTAGAATTAAAAAATTTACAATTAAAAAAAATTAATTTTTAAATTCACCAACTGATATAATCTTCTGATAAAGTTCAGAATAAGCTTCACACATTCTAGGAATTTTATTTAATGTTTCTAAATCCTCTATGACGGTGTTTTTATAATAAATATTTTCTGTTAAGATTTTTTTTACTTCGAATGAATTTGTTATAATAGAATATATTTTATTTAATTCTTTAATATTCAAATGTGATGAATTATATTCTAATGGTTTTAATAATACTCTTCCAAATAAAAATGGATAATTTTTAATAATCATATTCATCTTAGATTCTGCTTCATCACAAAGATAATTTATACAATATTCATTTATTTTGTTTAAATCTGAGTTTTTATTTTGATTTTGAAAATATAATAATGAATATGCCATATATATATTTGATAAAATATCTGCCATATTTGCCGAAATAATTTGATTCTTTTTTATAGTGCCCCCCATTAATGAAACAAAATTAGAAAGATTACTAAATCTCATTGTTAATAATTCAAGTCTTGACTTTTTTATTCTAATAAAAGAGCTTAAGTAGTTCTTTGTACAAAATAGTACAAGTTCATTAAAGTTTTTTTTGAAGCTATTAATATTATCTGTTTGGATTGAATCAAATATATTATATATGTATGGATGACTTTTATTTAAACCTTGACCAAATGTTATTAAATTTCTAGTAAGAATATTAGATCCTTCTACTGTTATACCAATTGGACTTGAATTATAAAATTTTGTAAAAAAATTATTTTCACCCTTACAGATTGCTGAACCCGCATATATATCCATTCCATTTAATAAAACTTTTCTAGCTCTTTCTGTTGTTTGATATTTCATTAATGCAGTAATAACACTTGGTGTTTTTCCAGAATCCAATATATGATTTGTATATTCTACAGAAGCATTAATAATCCATGTATTTACAAACATATCTATAAACTTTTCTCTTACACCTTCCATATTTCCAATATTCATTTTGAATTGTAATCTATGATTTATATAATTTAAAATTCCATATGTGCATAATTTTGATGAACCACAAGCACTAGATGGAAGACTTACACCTCTTCCAACAGATAAACATTCCATTAACATCTTCCATCCATTACCTGCATTTTCTTCACCTCCAATTATACTTTCTAATGGTATTTGAATTGTACCTTTTAATGTTCCATTTGGAAATCCTGCTCCATTTGGATCATGATGAGTTTCTTGTCTTAAACCAGGATAACCTTTTTCAACTAATGCTAATGTAATACCCTCTTTTCCATTATTTAAGAGGTTATCTGGATCTTTTAGATTAAATGCAATTCCAATTAAATTAGAAATTGGTGCTAAGGTTATATATCTCTTATTTAATTTTATCTCAATATAAGTTTTATTATCTTTATATATAACCTTTCCCGAATCAATTTGCCCAGTTGCATCACTTCCATTATTTGGTCCGGTAAGCCCAAAACAAGGAATTAATTCACCATTTGCAAGTTGTGGAAGATATTTATTTTTTTGTTGTATTGTTCCATAATGTTGTAATAATTCTCCCGGTCCTAATGAATTAGGAACCATACAAACTACAGCAAGAGACGGATTATATGATGAAAAATATTGTAATAAACTTGATTGAAATTTTATAGGAATTTTATTTCCATTATATTTTTTATCAATAATCATACCTAAAAATCCATTTTTTCCTAAATCTTTCATTATATTCATAATATTTGAAGATGGATAAACATTTTTCTGACCATAACTATTCATAATGTGTTCTGCTTTTTCTTTTAACTTATTATATTGATTATATTCTTCATCTGAATAATTTAATTTTGTATTATATTTATTTGTTGGAACATATCCAGAAAATATATCCTTATCAATTGATACACCACCACTTCTTAGTGCGATAAGTTCAGTTTCAGATATTTTGGGTATTAATGTTTTAACTCGATTAAAAATACAACGATACATAATATTATTTAATAATGAATATATCTTTAATTATATTTAATATATAATTAAATTAATTTTAATTTGATGTATTTTATATATTTGCTGTATTTGCTGTATTTGCTGTATTTGCTGTATTTGCTGTATTTGCTGTATTTATCTGTCTAACATTTCTTATTTTTTTATCACTTGATTTACTCATTTTAACCATAAAAATTACTCCAACAACTAATATAATTACACAACATACACATGCAATTAAATAATAAATAAAATTTTTTCCACCAAATAATTCAATATTTAATGTTGAATCTGATTTTGAATCTAAGTCTGATGGTAAATTTTTATCAACTGTTTCATTATTCCAATCAGGACATGTTGGACATATTGGACATTTAGGATAGTTAAATTTAGGACACTCTTCCTTATTATCATCATTATCATCATTCTTATTATTCTTATTATTCTTAGATGAATAAATTCTAATTTCTGTTTTATCTTCTGTTTTGACTTTATTATCTATATTTTTATTTGAATTATTTACATTTTTATTATTATTAACAACATTAACATTTGAATTATTATTAACATTTGAATTATTATTATTTAAATTATTTGATTTATTTGATATATTTGAATCATCTGTTCCGTTTGAATCAACATCAGAATCTTCATTAATATTTACATTTTGGTTTAAATTTGAATTATTATTTTGATTAATATTAGTATTATTTTGATTTACATTAGTATCTTCTAAATTTGCTACAATATAATTATTATTTGTTGTTTTTTTAGTATCATCTTCTAAATTTGCCACAATATAATTTCCAGATACATTTTCATTTTTATAACTTAAAATATATGTACATATTAATACAACTAATATTAATACCAATACATGAATAACTTTCATTATTATATAGAATTAATTTATATAATTATTTTTATTTAAGATTTTAATTTTATAAGTATATATATATAAATTAATGACTGTTATAAATGGAATTGAAATAGATAATATTTCTGTAAAGCAAAATATTGTAAAACAAGCAATATTAAATAACGAACCGATTGAAGATAAATTAAATGTAATTATTGTAATTTCAAATCCCTGTTTATATGCAAGAAGATATATACTTGCAAGAGAATTTATTAAAAGAATGGAAATGGAAGATAATATTAATTTATATATCGTTGAATTAACATATAAAAATCAACAATATCTTGTTACTGATAAAAAAAATCCAAATCATTTACAATTAAATACAGATATTCCAATATGGCATAAAGAAAATATGATTAATATGGGTGTTAGATATTTACTTCCGAAAGAATGGAAGGCCTTTGCATGGGTTGATGCAGATATTGAATTTGAATCGACTACTTGGGCAACGGATACCTTGAAATTATTGAATGGTACATTTGATATAGTTCAATTATGGTCTCATGCTGCTGATTTGGATAAAAATGAAAACGCTATGAGTATTTTTAATAGTGCTGGTTATCAATTTGTAAAAAACACTTTAAGTTATAATGAAAGTAAAGGTATTAATTATTGGCATCCTGGATTTGCATGGGCATGTACTCGTAAAGCATATGAAAAAATGAATGGATTATATGATTTGTCTATTTTAGGTTCAGGAGATAATATTATGATGTTATCTTTATTAAAAAATGGTATAAAATCTATTAATGAATTTTCTTCAGATGGTTATAAACAAACAGTAGTAGAATATCAAAATAAAGTTAAAAACTTGCGGTTTGGTTATGTTCCCGGTTTAATAAGACATTTTTTTCATGGATCTAAGAAAAATAGAAAATATTCTGAAAGATGGGTTATATTAGTTGAACATAAATTCGATCCACTTGTTCATCTTACAAAAACCAAACATGGCTTACTGGTGCCATCTGAAAATTGTCCACAAAAATTATTAGATGATATTTTTCAATATTTTGCTGAGAGAAATGAAGATGAAGGATTCCTTAGTAATTAAATTTTAATATGTAAATTAATATTATATATAAAATGCCAAGATTTGATAAAAAATTATTAAGAGTGCCTTCATTTGTAGCAACATTATTAACAGGTTTAATTTTGCTCGCAATGGTTTTGACTGTTATGTTTTCATGGAATAAAGTTAAAAATTTTACTTTATATGAAAAAGTAATGGCAGGTGGATTATTTGGCCTTATTTTAGGTATCCATGGGTTATTACATTTAGGTTTGGAAGTAGCATATAATTTTAATCCACTTGATGAAAATAATAAACAAAAAATATTAAAATAATTTAAATCTCGGTTAATTTAAATTTCTGTTAATTCAACAATCACGCTAATTTTTTTATTTTGTGCTTTTTCAATATCAGTATCTGAAAATGTATATGTTGTTTTTCTTATATTTTCCTGTCCAAGACACACTAGATTTGCTTTATAATAATAATCAATTCTAAATGTGGTATTTGGTAGAAATACTACTTCATTGTCATTCGGATTTTTTGAAAAATGTTTTATAAGTCTTCCAGATTTAGAATGAATTATAAATATTATACCTTTCTTTTCAGTAGTATATGGTGAGATAAATTTCCAGTCACTTGATGTACTGCTAAAACTATTCCATTTTATTATTCCTCCAATAGGATATGATTCTTTTGAAAAGCTTATAGAATCAGAATATTCTAATGCTCTATAAACTTCTTTCGTATATGGTTTCAGAGTTTTTAATGAGCTATAAAATGTGTAGATATATGATTCAAATATTTGATTTGATTTGATTTGATTTGACAATATATCATAAACCGTCTTATATATATCTTCTGAACAAGTCCAAAGATACAATGATAAGATTTGAACAGGGGTCAGCTTACATTCAAGAGTTGAAACCAGCTCAATCAATTTTATTTTTGCTTCATTATAAATCATAGTGTTTTTATATTTGTCTAAAAATCCAACTAGTGATTGTTCACAGAATTCAGATATTTCGAGATTTTCCATTATTTCATCATTCACATTTGAAAATGTTCCAAGATTCATCTTGTCTAAAATTGATCCACAAGTAACAAGATCATTACCATAAACCTTATTGTATGATGTTAACATCCAATATTG
>JACCED010095555.1_pt1 | contig 12184 bp, 18 predicted proteins | sample 7455021 | NCBI WGS metagenome assembly JACCED01 (sample SAMN15323456, study PRJNA562643) | freshwater metagenome | isolation source: river surface water | place: USA:Blue River Watershed | collected 2017-08-19
CTGGTCTCATGCTTCTTCGTCTACAATGAGAAGTTGACGGCGCGCTTTTAGTTTTCAACCAGGGCACTGCTTTCCGGGTCTCGTTAGAGATTAAATTTGCATTTAATACTTCTAACCTGATCATAGTTGTATAGATACTTTTTGCTGTATCGTTCCACCTGGTTCCATTCCTTAACTGATTAAATTTAGAGTTTTAGTATAATAGTTTGCTGTAAGGAACCAATTTCTTTATATATCTTAAACTACTTGAGAGTATCTTTCGCTTAAGATTGTTTGATCCATGATTTGTTGCGGTGAAGTGATTTCACCTTTAATCAAGGAAGTCATTATTGCTGGTGAGAAACCTGAAACTAATGCTGTACCAGTTTGGTCAAATTTTACAGGAACTCCTCCATTTCTAGATTGAATATTCCAATAAACAATTTGAGGCATTTTGTAGCCAGCATCAGCATACATTTTCTCAATCATTTGTTGAGCAGTTGGATTCCATTCAGTCTTTACATCTCGACTGTACCAACCTCCACGAGAATTAGTTGCCGCATCAAATTCCATATCTGATAAGATTAACAATTTGCTTGGCATCTCGTCCTGAGACAACTTATGTTTAGTGGCCTGATTTAAAATCAGCTTGAATGCCGCCTCGAGATTTGTTGACATTCCCCAATCGGAGCTTGACATCTGTGCGTAGCGATCTTTCAATGAACCACTTAATACTTGTAACTGCGGGTTACTTGAGAATGTAATGAATGCATCTTTGAAAGCACCTTCATTTCTTTCAGAAATGTAAAGACCTAAAGAGATTGCAACATCCATACAAGTTACATTCTTGTTATTTCCAGCAGGAGTTTCCATTGAGCCAGAAACGTCGACCAAAGGTAACAACATTTCATTTGAGCCTTCCATGTAGTTTGGAAGAGCTTTCCATTGCTCATTAGCAACTTCCCAGTTTCCTCGTTTTAAAGATTTGGTAATATCGTAAGGATATACCGCTCCAGCATTAATTTTTGCTTCACCTTTTTGCAAAGATTGAATATATGCTGAGTATTTCTCGAATGCATTTCGACCGAAAGCCTTTTGGTAACGAGCCGAAGCAAGAGATGGAATTTTACCAAATTCAATTGTGTTCCATTCTTTAGCACACATTTTGGTTTCAACTACATTAGTTAAATTAACCAATGTTTTACGGTATTGTTTTGGCGACATACCCATAAAGTTACGCAACTTTTCAGCCTGAGCACCTTTACGTGGCATCCACTTAGCACATAGACCATTACCGCTGCCAATTGCCGCTTGGATTAGTGATAATGCATCCTTTTCTAAGCGTGTTCCGAAAAGTGTTAGCATATCATCCCAGCGACCAAATTCAGCAATTAAATGAAGATTTGGTTTAAGAGCCAAATCATGGTCTTCTGCTAAATATTCAATAATATCACGAAAGACTTGACGCTCTCCGGCACCTCCACGAACATCACGAGCCCAAAACAAAAGTTTCATTGCGCGCTTAGGATCTTCATTAAACGCCTTAGAGAAGTTAGAAATCAAGCGTGATTTTTCTTGGCCACGCATTGCACCAATGTTGAAAAATAGGTCAACACAAGCATTCAATGATGTTGAGTTGGTTGCCATACCATTTTCAGTAAGCATGTCTTCTTGTCTTAAAGCGTCTACGAATTTCATAATTAAATTTGTTAAATTATACTACTTATACTTTTAGTTCCTTAAATGTTTCAAAAATTTTAAAAAATTTTAACGTTTATTTCCTCTACGAGGTTTGTTAAATTTTTTGTTGTTTTTACCAAAGTTATCTTTCATCTTTTTAACTTTGTTCTTATTCTCCTTGGGCTGATCGCTATCATCCCATTCACGTTGAAAATCGAAATCTTTCCGCGGTTTCATTGTTGTTAATCTTACTAATTATACTATGCTAAAAATGATTGTTTCAAACTTTTTAAAAAAGTTTTATGACGTAGGATTTGAATTAGTCCAATTAGGACCTGAAAGTATTGATAAAATCTCAGTATGAGTGTATGGTCCTTCTTTTGTTGTAAGGGCTTTAATACTTGCTGGAATATAATCTTCAACAGTCGATTCTTCAAATGGAGGTAATTCTATTGGTTGACCGTTTTCATCTAATGAAAGTTGAGTTGGTAGTGGATTGACCATCGTCATTCCTTCCCATTTTACTAATGCTTTTGTATTATCGTTAGATTTTCTAAGCGTTTCAGCTGAAGTTTGTAGAACTTCATCAAAGTTAATTGAGTCAACTTCGCTGATGTTAAAAATCATATATTGTCTATTTTCCATATTGTATTGATTATTTTATACGCCAAATCTTGATCTTTGCGCTTCGAAGTTTTGTAGAATTTCCTGTGCTGTAAGAGCTTTATCATATACTCTAGATGTTGCAATTTGCCCTTGAAAATTATGAACACCATCTGTCAATGCTCCACCATAAGTTCCAACAACATATGTTGCAGAAGGAATAGTTCCAGATTGTCCAGCAGACCAAACTTCAACTCCATTTATATATGCTCTACTTGTTGAACCATCATAAGTACCAACAATATGAGTCCATGTATTATTTGGAATACTACCATGATCACTGTATGGTCTACTACTATCTGTTACATTTGCCCAATGCAGAGAGTGTGTACTTCCTCCATCTCTAGAATCAAATAAACCTAAATACATTGTATTAGTTGCTGAAATTACTCCACCTCTAACAGTACCAGTACTTACAGGTTCAGTTGGGTTAATCCAAGCTTCACAAGTTATTTGCCCTCTTGGCTGATTAGTAAATGTTGGAATATTAACATAGTCATCAATACCATCAAAGGTTATAGCGCTTGAATTAAAAGTAGGTCCATTTATTAATACACCATTATTAGCATTAGGAGATAAATCATACACTGTTGTGTTTTGTGATCTTGTACCTGCAATAAATGGAGTTGCTGAACTTTTTTGTTCTACTTGAATATTAGCAATATCTACTTTCATATCTCCAGAAGATGGAAACCAATATGAAATAATTGCATTATGGGTCGGTGTAAATGTATAACTATTTCTTACCCACTGTCCTAGAGCTCCCCAAGTTGCAGTCATACCATAATAACTATATCCTGCTGGGCCTGAATAATTGTAGTTTTGAAAGCCAATATGTTGTCCTACGGCAGATGCTGAAGCCGCTCTTGCATAAAAAGATACTGTGGTTGGTACTCCAATTGTAAGAGGTGCGTCAACTCCATATGCCATACCATCAGTTGCATCTGATCTAAACCAATGCAAACGAATACAATTAGTTTTTTGAGCAGGATTTAAATCAAATCCATTAGTAATAATTTCTTTAACTAATGCTGAATTAGGCTGATGTGGATATCCCCACCATTTTGTAGGAAAAGAAGATGCATTACATGAAACTCGTTGATCTAACCAAAATGAGTCATGTACTTTAAATCTTCCAGTTGCAGGATTTAAATATCCTTCAGATCCATCTTGTGAGCCGTTATAAGCATGCAAACTAAATTTAGTATCTGAGATTTTTTTAGCCAAATATTGTGTACCGCCAGTTAATCCTCCTCCTGAAGTTTGTGGATTAATAACATCAAAAGATCTAATTGGATGGGCACTTGATGTTGTCACGATATTATCAACTACTGAAACAATTGATGGAATATCCCAATAAACAGCACAGCCATTATTTCCGCAATATTGATTTGTGTTATATGTACCCCAACCGTTACCAGTTGTGGGTAATGAATTAACTGTTGGATTAGGAATTAAATTAGTTGTTGGTTCGCTATTAACAAAACTAGAAACGTTTGAAATATCAAGATTTAGGACTAAACCGCTTGTTATTGTTTGTTCAATTTGTCGATTTAATACCACTTGATTTGATTGAGCCGCAAACCATGTTAATGCCGCACTAGCACTAATAACATTAGCGCCTAAACGGTTAGCACAACCAATTAATTCAGCATCATTTCTTGCAGTAAAAACGGTAGGAACAGAACCTGTAATGTCATATATTGTATATCCGCCTGATGGAATATCGGCGCCATTGTAGAAGCCAGTTGATGATGTCGGTCCATCTCCTATATTATTTGGCGTTGTACCAATTGCCCAACTTCCTTTAAAAACAGAATTAGCCTCTGTTCCTGTTTTACCGTATTTGAATTTATTTGGCATCCTATGTCAATGTTCTATTTTTAAATTTATATATTTTAAAAACTAGAACCAATTCTATCGATAATACTTAGGCTACTGTTTCGTGATTTTTAATCTTGTACCTTTTCTTGTATGTTTCAATACAACTCGAACCAACGCAAACCTCGTCAAACACATATTCATATGGTAGTAGAGGTTTGCGTTTGTTTGTCGAGATAATATCATCAACCAAATGATTTGTAAAAACCACCATCTTGTGAGTCTTTGCTCTCTCCGACACTCGGTAAACTACTACCACTGGTGGTTTGCTGTTCTTTTCCTCTGTAGAATTCGGTGTTTTCATTTTTTATCCAAGTTGGTTCATCCCAATAACAAAAGATCCAATTAATCTTCTTTTCTGATTCCAACGGACTCAGCGATGAGTGACTTTCCACGACGAATACGGTTTTTAATAGTTTGTAACGGCAAATTGTATTTAACGGCCAAATCTTCGTATTTAATCTTGTTAATCAAACGATCAACCACGATATCACGATAGATTGGTTTTAATTTTTCCATTGCACGGATGCAGTTATCATAACGAGCTTGAAGTTCATTATCTTCTTCAAGAAAATCATCTTCAGTTTTGAAATCTAAACTATCAACAAGAGAACTAATAGTTTCAATCATAACGCTACCGCCATCATTTACTTCCATACCGTATTCTTCAAGACGAGTTAAAGATGTTTTCTTATTACGCTCATTGATATAACCAAGACATTCGTTGAATGCGATACGGTATAACCAAGTTGTAATTTGATATTGTGGATCGTACTGATCGATTTTAGTCCACATTTTGGTCAATGTATTAACCAAGATATCGTCAGCTACTTCAGAATCTTTAACAATCTTAGAAATATAAGATTTAAGACCTGGTTTAACTTTACGATAAAGTGCAGTAAAATCTGCTTCAGAACGAGTTTCTAAGTAGTTTTCGGTAAGTTCTCTGTAATTTGCTTTAGACATATATGATTTTGTTTTAACGATTAATGATATGTAAATATAAACAATTTTTTCTAAACGGTAAAACTTTTTTCACTTTTTTTTGAAAAAAATTTCACTTTTTTCACAAGTGGTTAACTCTCAATATCTTTAAAAAGACCCATAATTGAATCGAGAGACTTTGGTTTATATCCCCAATAATCGCATGCAACATTGACCAACTTTTTCTTATGGTCAGTTTTATATTTCTTGCCAGGATAGCCGAAGAAGTGATAATATCCTTTGCTTTTGAATGGCCATTCGGCTAGAGGCCAATATGAGATTGCTAACTTTTCAGCAGGAGAACTGAATAAAGGCTCGACAATAGCGCAATGTTTTGGTAAAACTTTACGCTTACTTAAGTCAAGTACAGCAGTATCATGCTCGCCTGGAACTATAACAATAGTTCCTTTTAGTTTTTTAAGAATATCTTCAGCTGTCGTTGGATCCCATGCAAAATTGCCGAGAACATAAACGACATCATCAGCTTCGACAGTTGAATTCCAACCATCGATTAGTTTTTGATTCATTTCTTCGACATCCTCAAATGGACGACCAAATTCTTTAATTGCGCTTGGACGACCAAACTGCTGATTTGCTGTAAAATATAATTTTGGCATTTAAACTACTATAAATTTTATATTGAAATTATCCCATAAGTTTTCTAAAAACTTTTCTTCAGAGATTCCAGTTTTGGCATTTTTGATTCTGCCATCATCGGAACAATCAATAAACATGTATATAATGAAATCGTAAACGGTTGAATAGACCAAGCTTTGACCAAATCCAGACCTTAAATCCGAGCCTCTGTCTCCGCGCTTAATTTCGACAGCTATTTTGATTCCACCATACTCAATGCTCATATCAGGTCGATTATTGGTTCCCATAAATACCATATTATGTACGGTGGTATTTATGTTTCCTTCCCACTTTAAAATAGATTTGGCCTTCTCTTTTGCAAGAGCAAGATCCATATCTTTCTTTTCAGAGATCCATCGACCTAACGAATCAACGACATGGGGGTAGATAAATTGTTTAATTTTATCTTCCGACTGTTTTTTGTAATTAATAGTTCCGAAGACATCTTTGGTTGAGATGCCTTCGGAAATAATATCAACTAATTCAATCCTATTTTTAGATTTACTTGCTAGTTTCATCGACTAATTCAGCTTCAACTGGTGTGCCGAATTCAGTAATACGCTTATCTAAATCGGCCAATTCTCCATGTAGAGCTTGAATTTTCTTGTTCTCTTCAGCCATTAAACGCATTGCATCAGAAATCTGTGCACCAATGTTTGTTAATAATTTAATGTAATTACGAGCAGATTCAATACCGGTACTCTGTACACCTAATAGTGATTGATACAGTGTATTCAAATCAACAGTTTTTAGATAAACAGTTGATTCTAAACTTTTATCATACTCACGTTTCTCTTGCTTTGCAGTTGAAACTTCATGATTGATTCTTTGCTTTTCAACTTTCAGGTTATCAGAAAGATTTACAAGTAGAGCAGCATTTTTTGTGCTCCATGCAACATCATCATTCAAGTGTTTTAATACTTTGTTGATATTTGCTGAATTTTCAAAGTCAACGGAATACTCCTTTTGAGCTAATTCAGTTTGCATATCAGCAACCTTCTTTTCTAGTTCGTTACGAAGGTTCTTTAAATCTTCAATGCTTTCTTGATTCTTTTGTGCTTTTGCCATTGTTTTTGTATTTGTATTTTATATATTAGAAATTATGGTTAGTGATTCGGCAGTCGAAGTTTGTAAAACCTTCATACTGTTTTTCATCAGCTTCGATACGGCGTTCCCATGGATCATGTGTATCTCCACGTCCTGCTAAACGTTCAGCTCTTACTTCAAATGGAATATCTAAATAGATTACAAAACATCTTTTACGATATTCTTCAGATAGCATTGCTAAACCTTCTACATTTAAAATCATTGAGTCACAACGCTCAAATTCATCTTTGTGGATTCCATAATAGAAACCAACAAATTCTTGCCATTCAACGAATTCATCATTGGCAATCATCTCCTTGAACTTTTCAACTGTTGTGAAATGATAATCAGATCCATCTACTTCTCCAACTCTAGGTGGTCGGGTGGTGTGAGAGACACCATATTTAAAACCTTTTTCTATTAGAATTTTACGAAAGTGATCTTTACCAGATGCGGCCTTTCCTACTAATACGATTTTACTATCCATACTTATTATATTATTTGATTTATTTTTGTTTCAAATATGCTTTTGGACTTGGCATGCCGCTGTAATGGCACCAAGTATCTTCGTCTTTATTCCATTTCGGGTCATACCAAAATCTACGACCCTTACCATTATTATCAATCATTGTTGCCATGCCAGGTTTTCCATAACATTGCATAAATGAATCCCATCCGTCTTTCATATCTTCGACTGTTTCAAAATAGAATGGGTTTTTCCAATCTTTAAGTTCTCCGCCACCCAATAAATAGGCTTGACTTGGAATTAAACGGCATAGTGTATAAATTTCTGGCTTTTGAGCCAATGCTTCTCGAGCTGGCGTAAATGGATTTATATCAACTCGATACAGAATCTCAGCTCTAAGATAATTACCAATTCCGTTAAACCATTTTTGATTCATTAGAACCTCATTAATTGGCTTATCAAAATCTTTTTTATGCAAATTTGCTTTAACATTCCTAACAAAATCTTGGAATTGCTCAACCGGATCTGGACCACGGTCTTCAGACCAATCTTCTACAAGTTTCCATTTGCCAAATCGACGAACATCAATAAAGTCAAGCGAACCGTATTCTGACTGAAATCTTAGATGAGAGTGTTTTGAAAGGACTCCAGCATCAACCCATTTAAAATAACCAGACATTCCCATTGTCATGAGTAACTTTACATGGTTTTGAGAATTGAATTGCTTTATTGTCAATAGTAATTCTTTACCACGACTCTCGGCAGAAATGGTAAAACCTCTAAATGGTACTTCAACTTCTTTTCCCTTATGAACAGGATTCTTTTTAACGCTATAAAAAATTCGGTTTTCAGCCTCTTGATTAATATAATCGGCTGTTAATTTTAATTCTGCTAATTCAGGCATATTTTATCGTTTAATCATTCCAGCAATAACATATAATACAGCAAACGGCCATATTATCAAAACAATTATTCTCTCAATCATTGTTAATCTTAAATCTTCAGCATCTAAATATGAAACAAGCATATCAGCAAAAAGATTAATAAAAATTCCAACGGCAATATAAAATAATAAAGTGTCCATTACGATCCAAAGTTTTTAAGAGCTAGTCTTTCGCAAGCATGTTCATCACATAGTGTTTGAATCCATCCACCGCCTCTAGTCTCTCCTAATTCTCCACATTTTTCACAAGTAATATATGAAGCATCAGCAGCAAGTTTAATTCTCTTATGAATATCTTCGCTTCCTGAATTAATATAGAATCTAAGACCTCCAAACTTTTCTTTAATTTGACAAATTTGTTTGTCCCATCCAAGTTCTATTAGATCCTCAATTAAACGTTTGATAATACCATACCAACCGTTTCCGCAACTACAAATTCCATGGCTCATGATTTTTGGTCGATCTGGAAAGAATCCATTTTCTAAACCTCCTATGCTTTCTAAAAATGCGTCAAACTCTTCATTTGACATGTAATTATTATTCATAATCTATCAATATTTGTTTATATTCTTCAGCCGTAATTTGTTTACCAGCTAATGTAATCTTTTTCATAGTCAGTGCGCGCTCATAGATTCGGTCAATAACAAGCTGATTAGCTTCTGGTGTTCCATGCCAATCATTATAGAGTGATAGGTGACCACTGACTCGACCGTCGTCCCATTCAATAGAAACATCATAACCACGGTGTATTAACTCCTGTCGTAAGCTATTGAACCTCAGATGAATGTATTTTAACTTATCATAGAAGAACTTAACATGACCATTTCCTAACGTAAAAGTCTGAGGCAACTTAGACCTATCAACTGGCTTATTAGTTGCTAGGGCAGTTGTCCTCAGAATTTCACGATATTCAGCAATTAGGTGTTGGTCACATAATTTAGCTGGAGGTATGGTTGCATTAATTCTTGTCATTAGATTTTACCTAAAGTTCTACGATAATTTACTGCAGCTCTATAGATAATTTCCATTCGGTCTTCATGGTTCGGTACTAGAATACGTTCAGTTTTTGTAGAATTATAAACATTTCCATCCCAACCTGTATATGTTACTGGAACTTGTCTAGTTTTATTCAATTGATAAACCGTGTTAACTATATTACCACGCCAATTTCTTGTAGAATATTTACGACGAACATAACCACTTTCATAACTCATATAATCACAATTTGCAATTGGGTCATGATAACATACGGTTCCATTGTCAGCTTGTCTTTGGCTAGTAACTTCGATAAGTCTAAGAGATTGTGCTTTTGTCATAATTCTTTTGTTTTAAATGATATGTAAATATAAACAAAATTTTCCAAACGGTAAAACTTTTTTTCAATTATTTTACTTAACGTCTTTTAATTCTGTTCTTAATCGACCAATTGCAGCTTCAAGAGTATTATAAACTGGAATATTGTGTCGGCTACAAACAATATCTACATTACCTTTACGCCAAAATCCGTCAGGGCAGCATACAATCATTTTACCAGAATTTGCAAAAAGACCAAGTTCTAATAGACTAATTGGACTCTTAGTTTCTGGTGAAAAGTACATAAAAATAATGTCGCATTTTTCTAAGAAATCCATTTCCCAATTTACTTGCTTACTAAATTGTGGATTTGATTCTTTTTGTTCCCATGAACTATCCCAATCATCTCGACGAGGATTTAAAAATGTCAATTCATCACGGTCTTTAAATAGTTCAGGTATCACGGCTTGCCAATCTTCAGCAGCTCCCATTTCAATAGAACCTGCTAAGAATACTGTTGTGTCATTTCTAAGATCCCACGTTGGAATCAATGGTGCTTTTACTACTTCCATTATTTTTCTAATTTTTTTGAGATAAACATTATGCCTTTCCAAACTAATGATAAAATTAATATAATCAAAGCTAGAGGCCAAACAAAACTCATTATTGCATAGGCTTGTGCATTTGAATCATAATCATCGTACCATCCATCATGTGGTGGGTCATAATGGTCAATGTCTAGTTCTTTCTTATAGGTATGCATCGCCCAAAGCGATGCAAAATAACCTATAATATAAATTGCTAAAAATATCATTATGCTTGTTTTAAACGTTCACGAATTTCAGCAAGAGTAGTTGTGTTTTGGAATTTACCATCTTTATAAATGGTTTGCATAACACTTGATTCTTCTCCAGCCCAAGTTTGTCTATCAACTAAAGCATAACCATTTTCATCGGTTTTGATTCTAAGTAGACCAGTTGCTGATTTCTTAGTACCATCATCAGTGATAGGATCTTTGAAGATTTCTCTTGCTTCTCCATTTACTTCAACATAAGTCGCTTTCATTGCGAATCCAAATGTATCACGAGTATTATATTGATATGTGAATGAACCAATACCAAGAACTACGTTTGTTGATGCAAATCCTTTTGATTCTAAACGTTTACAGATTTCGTCTGCTCGGTCAATTGTAATTGAATCACCATAGATTGCTCCGATATGTGGATCCAATACTTTGTAACCTTGTTCGTTAACTGTTCCGCCGAATACATCCCAAAGCAATTCAATAACACCCTTTACTTTAGGCTCATTATGAACATCTTTCGATTTCAATAATTCTGAATCTATCATAATTGGAGGGTTCGAGTTCAATCCACAAAGAATATCAACTGGATCTCCAGAGTCAGGGCGAATAACCAATTTTCCGTCACGAGCAATGATTTCTTCTTTCAAAGTAACCACATGTTCAGTACAGACTTTCCATAAATCCCATGTATCAGATACTACGGAAAGGATTCCTGTAGGATAAGTTTCAAGTAATCTACGGAATGTTTCAACCTCATCTTCTTTACCTCCAGCACACATCACTGAGTGTTCAGTTGCATTCACAGATCCACAAACCATACCGTCTGCATTGTAATATTTACGGGCTCCATAAATTGATGGTAAACTATCTGAACCTAAGAATGATGTTAAGTGAGCAACGCCAGAACTGATTACTGCCTCTACTGAGTCCATACCTCTCATTGAGAAGTCATGTCCTTGCCAATCAATAAACCAACCGCGTTCAGCATCAGTTTTCTCTTGCCATTTAGTTAGGACTTTACGGTAAGTATGTGCGATAGTTGCAGAAGTCATTGGTTTCCACAACAAGTTTGAAAGGATAGTTTCCAAGTAATTAGTTACCCAATAGAAATCTGGATGGGTGTTGTAGATTGTCAGAACTGGAACCTTGATTGGTACTAATGTACCTTCTGGAAGTGCTTTAACAGCAATAGGCAAATAACCTAAATCGTGTAACTTTTCAAAGTGAGTTACATCATAGTCAGTTCCAAGATACATTGAAAGTTCTGTTTTCATTTCTCCGCAAACTTCATGTTTTGGCTGACTAAAAAATTCTTTTTGGAATGCTTCATGGATTTGTTGCATTACCATTTGTTGTCCAAATGAAACAACTTGGTCGCAACCTTTTGGAGCATACTTATTACTACGTGGAGTAAAGTTAGAATAAACTAATGTAGTCCCTACTGGGTACTGTTGGTGGTGGCCTGTCTTGTAGCCGTCTGTTAATAATAATGGATTCATATCTTTTTTATTAATTATATGTAAATATAAACATAATTTCCTAAACGGTAAAACTTTTTACTAAAAAGTTATTAACATTTTTCTTAAAGTTTCAATTACTCTGCTCGGATTGTCTGGATTAGCCAAACATGCATTTTGAACATTACACATTGAAGTTGTCATATCAAATGGAATCTTAATATCATCTAAATAGAACATTGTTAAATATTCATTGATTTCAGGATTGTTAGCCATTCCAATTTCTTTAATAACATCAATTCTACCTGGTC
>JACCED011208867.1_pt1 | contig 12181 bp, 21 predicted proteins | sample 7455021 | NCBI WGS metagenome assembly JACCED01 (sample SAMN15323456, study PRJNA562643) | freshwater metagenome | isolation source: river surface water | place: USA:Blue River Watershed | collected 2017-08-19
AAAATTGACTTGTTTTCTTCTAACGACAACCAACGTTCACTGCCACTTTTATATTCAGGACCGCAAAAGCTACAATCGTATGTACAAACGTTATGTAGCTTCCATGTGATATCGTAATAATTTACTTCTTTGTCTATTTGTACTCTAATGGCTATGGGTTTCATCTGGTATTTATTCACCAAAGAACTCGTCTACCTTGTCAGCAATGTAATTTATTTCAGAATCGGTTAATTCAGGATACAGAGGAAGACTTAGTACACCCCTGCTTAACATTACACTAGTACTCAGCATGTCAGGTTTTACTAAATTTTTTGCTGTAGGTAACTCTCCCAAAACATACTCATAGTGAATCTTAGAGTCTATACCATTAACTATCAGATGCGTGTGTAGTGAATTTCTATCTGACATGTACATAACGAATTTTTGATTCGCATGAGGGAATCTAGTATCATTCAAGCACTCTATGGGCAACTCACTGAATCTATCACACCAAAAATCAGATATTTCTTTTCTACGTTTTTGCCATTCATCGATGTAGTTAGCTCTTACTAATATCTGAGCACAATCTTGTTCACTCATTCGTGAATTTGTACCCACATCATAGAAGTCAGGTTTGTTGTTGTCCCTATGTCTTACTGCGTATAGATATAAATGTTCGTCATTCGTTACTATTGCGCCACCATTGCCACTAGAATTTAGATTTTTTGTAGGGTCGAAACTTATAGCCATACCACTACCTACATTACCACCGCATTCTAACCAATGCTGTGCACCGTCAACAATAACTCCGTAACTGTCACGATAGGTTGCTTCTGGCCAGGGTCTACGGCCAGCAAAGCCCATAGCGCAGTTATACACACCACCTACTTGGTTAGAGCTATTACTATACATAACACCATACTTGTCAGTGTCACCCAGTTCAACGTCCCAACCTGCTGTTAAGAATGCGTTTAGTGTTGCTGGGTACGTTAGATTAGGTATGCGAATCTTAGGATTACCCACCATAGAGTTATGGTGCTTTTGTTTTTTGTATCTAGCAATTATCTCAAGTGCTTGTGTACCTGAATGTACTGTAACAGCGTACTTTGTTTGTGTGCGATGTTTTAGCCATTCTTCAAATGAACGTGTATAATGTCCGTTCATCAATTGACCGTCTTTCAATGCTCGATCTGTGGCATCTAATAACTCATCCTTAAGGTTAATGTATTGTCTTTTGAGTCCAAAGTGAGGAATGTTCATAATTAGCGTTCTTTCTTAATTACTATATCAGTATGACACACACATGATTTCTTTTTACACACAATAGAATCTGTGTTGAATTTGAAATTATCTAGCGTGTCTTGGATTCCACCTTCTTCACAAACACCCCTATAAATCTTATCTACTATGATTCTTGCGTTGTCATTACCAGCATTGCATTTCCAATCAAAGAAGTTATTGGCATTTGTTTTTAATAGATACTGTGGTGTAGTGTTTCGTGATGTGCCATTATCAAATGTAACCGTAATATTATTTGTCATAGCATGTTCTACTGGAACATTAGGTTTCATTTTGCTACGTTTTTTTTCTTGATTGTTAGATGTTAATCCAATTTCATTGAACTGTTCATCGGTGTAAACTATTTTGTCATTACTCATGACCTTTACTAGCACCGTAGCTCCGGTATTTTCTACTATAACTTTCTTTGCTTCGATTGCTCTATCAATTGTGGTTTGATCGTATGTAATCAAACAAATTGTTTCTACTGGTTTACTGTGAAACAAATTCAATATATCAACAATACGTGAGTATTCTGTTAGTTGATTAGTGTGGCAAGTTATAAAGAGAGTATCTAACACCTCTGCGTTCTTTAGTTCTTCCCACCATCTTAATGTTCTACTACCATTAGATATCAAACTGATATACGGTCCTTTACTTTTAATGTAGGATAGTAACTCTAACAGGTCGGGAAATAATGTCGGTTCCCCGCCTGTTATCTGAAACCAAGTAGGACTACCGTTACATTCTTTGATAATATTGTCAGTGTACTTCTTGTATAAGTCTAGTGAGAGCCAACGCTGTGAACCATCTTTGTATTGTGACCCGCAGAATTTACAATCATAGTTACATTCGTTATGTATCATCCACTCTATAAATTTTATAGAGTTGCTTGGCGACGGCTCTACCTTGACGGGAAGAATCATACTTTAGGTTTCCAATACTCGCTGGTGCTCAACCAATCATAGTATTTCTGAAATCCTTCTTCTACATCAACTTTAGGGTCATATCCAAAGTCTCTACGTGCGGCATCAATATTCAACGCACCGCGACTTGGGAAATCTGCGTCTTTGTCTCTGACGTTAATTGTACCATTACCGACAATCTTTACAGCAAGATTGGCCGCATCTAATAGTGTACGACTGTGAGATTTAGTAATATTGTACGTTTTGTTAGCTGTGTTGCTGGACAATGTAGCCGCGACAATACCGTCGGCAGCATCTTCTACATATGTAAAGTCTAGGGTCTCGCCGGCACCATTAACATTAAGAATATTGCCACGCATTGCTGATAGCATGAACTTAGCAATAACGCGGTCCTCAACATCAAGAGGGCCGTAAACAGCACTAGGCCGAATAATTGTATGAACAATATTATCTCGTCTAGTATAATCTTTAACAAGCCATTCTCCCGCTAATTTCATAATACCATATTGACCTTGTGGGTTACATACAGCATCTTCTTTTACATCATCAGTGAAGTCACCATAGACCATTGACGAACTAATGTAGATAAATTTACTGACGTTAGTATTCTTGCTAGCTTCCAACAAGTTGAGCAACCCTTCACTCATTGTCTTACTACCCATCGCAGGGTTAGCATTGACTACTTTTTGTCTTGGGAAACTAGCCATGTGAACAACAATGTTGAATTTTTTAGTTTCGAACAATGAGTTTATGCTAGGAGCGTCAGCAATATCGTACTTATACACTTGATCTGATTTAATTTTCTTGCGGCGCTCACGCATCAAGTAATCTATTTCATCTTGAGGAATTATTCCATAATTAGTCATCGTGTCAACGATAGTTACATCATGACCTAAATTTTCTAATCGTTCAACTACGTGATGACCGATCAATCCTAATCCACCAGTTACTAATATATTCATTTGTATTTCAATTCAAAAAATGTTACTTGTTCAGGTGTCAAGTCTGCTCTGATTTGATACATATACCCGTAAGTATTATAATCTAGTTGTCTATGCCAACTAGGCTTCTGTATCGCATTCTCCATCACCCACTTGCCTGCTTCTGTCTGTTGCCAATCATAGATCGGCTGGCCAGCATATATATCAGGATCATCTACATCACTGACATTAAAAGTGTGTACAACAACCTCAGTTGTTATAATGTCACCTTTATCAGACGGCCATATTCGCTTTAATTTGCCCATGACTCTCGTAGTTCTCCAATGAAATGTCGTTCATTGTCATTTCAAAAATATTAGTCTTTTGTGTGTTTAACAATAGAGTGGGTAGTGGGAATTCTTCCCTCGTTAACTGTTCCTTCACCTGCTCTATATGATCTTTGTATATATGGGTGTCACCTGTACTGATAATCAACTCACCTACACCTAGACCTAAGTGATGTGCGATTAAATGAGTGAGTAGCGCATAGCTAGCAATGTTAAAAGGTAAACCCAGAAAAACATCAACACTACGCTGGTACATATGACAAGACAGTTCTTTATTCTTGTTGACATAAAATTGACTCATTACATGACAAGGCGGCAGTGCCATTTGATCTAGTTCACCAACGTTCCATGCGCTGATGATGTGCCTGCGTCCATTAGGATCATTCTTTAGACCTTCGATGACATTTTTAAGTTGGTCGATTTCTGTCCTATCCACTGCGAGGCGCGTACCGCCTTTGTGCGCAGGGCCCATGTCCTTTTCAACTGTGTCCTTGTTCCAGTGCCTCCACTGAACTCCGTAGACACGACCCAAGTCGCCCTCGAATTTCGCTTTAGGCTTCCAGTACGGCGCAAGCGCATTGGGCGTCCAGATTGTAACTTTACCCTCACTGGTGCCATGTGTAAGTTCTGCGAGGCGTCGTTCGTCACTTGAGCCTTCAATGAACCAAAGAAGTTCGCCGACACAAGCCTTCCATGCCAACTTCTTAGTAGTGATTGCGGGAAAGCCCCGACGCAAATCAAAGCGAAGATTACGTCCAAAAACACTATAGGTGCCAACACCAGTTCTGTCATCTTTAAGTTCCCCGTTATCTAGTATATCTTGTAGTAAATCGTGATATTGTTTCATTTTCTTTTCCAAATCTCGTATGTGTGATCGGTATGTTGTTCTTTGAACCAACACATGAACTCACGTTCTAATTTTACTATATCGATTGATACATCGCAAGTATATTCGGCAATTGTTCTAGTAAGATGTATTTCATCTATCAAGTGCCAACTTGAATTTATTAATTTTGCGCCACCTATCAACCAAACATCAGAAAGATCCATATTGTCTCTTTCTGGTAAACTTGATAACGTAGTCACATCTGGTATATTTTGTTTAGTTACTACAACATTAATACGATTGGGTAGAGGTTTCTTCGGTAAACTCTCCCATGTATTGCGACCCATAAGAATAACTTTGCCGGTTGTTAACTCCTTGAATCTCGGCAAATCGCCCTGAATGTTAGTCCAGGGCAATTTGTTGTTGTAGCCTATTCCCCCTTTTGGGTCACATGCTACTATTAGTTTCATAATTTTCCTAAAAGTTTATCAGTCTCCGGCTGTACCGTATCAGCGATAGCTTGTACATTTAGTATAAACTCAACACTAACAATTTGATCGTCAAGTTCGTTCAGTTTACGACTAACAGCTTCTTCTATCTGCTCAGGGTCAAGACCTTGAGACAAAAACTTTTCAATGTTTATTGTCTGTTGTTTCTTGCCCTGTAACTTGATTATCAGTTTTTTAATAAACTGAATAGGGACTTTATTCTTTTCAACATCGTCAAGAATGTGTTCCCATTTCTCGATAAATTCGGGACTCATTGTTATACACTAACTTTAGCTCGTGTCTTTCTGACCTTAGGTTGTGTTTCTGCTACTGCTTCAACTGCCTTAACCTTCTTAGGTGCTTTTGCTTTTACTGGAGCAGGTGCTAACGAAGGGTCCATTGAATGTGCTTCTGCGGTTAGTCGCTCTGATTCAGCCAACAGTCCACGTGCTTCTGCCGCCATGCGCTGTGCTTGCTGTAATCTTTGTTGTGCTAGTGTAGAATCACCTAGGATACCTTGCGGTGCTTGATTGATTGGGGGCGGTACTTGTTTGTCTCCGCGCATACGTTTAGCAACATCAACTGGATCTTGTAGACCACGACTTTGATCTAGTTCGTTCAATCGCTTAACAGCGGTTTCACCTTGTTTCATTTCGTTTAAGATAGAATTCAATTCATCTAGCTTAATCTTAGTCTGTGGATTAGGTGTAACAACAACTTGACCTGATTTAACTTTCTTCAACAAACCTTCTGCGTGAAGAACTTGTAGAATAGGACGTCCATCTACTGTATAACTACGATTCAATGCGTCAGCTAAGTTTTCACTGTTCTGACCGATATCGCTTTCAATACAACGCATCATTGGATCATGGATGTGCTGATTAAGAGTTTCAGTATATGTCACTAAACTCATGTGTGGTTCACCTGGAACTTCTCTAAAAATGATAGCAACCTTGCGATCACCCATCTTACCAACGTGTCGTAAAAAACTCATATTATTCTCCTTGAGTAACTGTAGATATTTAATATGAATTTCTTTAAATAAAATATTTTTAAGACCAAGTTAGCTCATATACTACTGCTTCTTTAGGATCTTCAAAAGCAGGATACCCAAAAAGTGCGCTCACTACTAAATCGAAGGTGTCAGTCTCATCTTTCAATTGACTATGATGGATACAGTATCTGCCCCTGAGGTTATCCTGTATCCACAACTTAGATTCTGATGTTAAGGGTGTTTTTGTTCTAGTAAAGTGTTTAGGTGTGAGTCCTGTCACTTCACGTTCACTATACCATACTACTGGATCTATTTCATTCATTTTGTCAATGTATCCAGTAATTTATATTTCTCCCACGCCTCGACTACGGAAGGAGAAACGTTTCTGTTAACCGGAGAAACGTGTAGCCATATAGAATCATCAAACTCTGTTGGATGTACATAGCCCATACCACTAGTACCAGCGTACATTCTAGGTTGATGAATCTTACCTGAATGCCAAAGTCTAGTGGCTAATGCTGACACTTCTTCTAGTGAATAATCACTTAGTTCGTATCTACCTGAATTTCTAGAATATGGATTTCCACGCTCATGATACTGAGCAACGACACCCATATAATTTTCTAGTGTTGGCGCATTGGTCCTAGAAATAATGAATATAACCTCGTTTTCGGACACTTCGCCTAATAGGATACTACGCAGACACCCTCCTAAACTTGTACCAATATACATCATCTTTTTAATCTCAATAGAATTTCTATTTTTTCAATATAGTCATTAATGACAGGATCATCCATCATCACCGCTTCTTTTAGTCCAGCCCAACGTGCAGTTAATTCTTGTTCACGTTCATGCGCCGGGTCTATACTACGTAAGGTACGAGAGGTCTCTCCCGACTTGCGAGAGAAGACCGTCTTGCCACCATCAGGTGATTCGTAGATGATTATTTCCTCACTGGATTTAATCATCATTGTCGTCTTTGATCCTTTTTAATACGCTGTACATACCATATAAGATACCCACAGCAACACCGATAAGAATTATTGAAGTTACGATTTCCATTTACACCTCACTTGTGATCGTCATAGATAGCAAACTGACCGAACGGGGGATTAGGATCGGGGTCGCCGTGAATGATCCAAGTCGTATCACAGTAGTCAGGGTCACCCCAAGAACCACAGGGATATCCGTCAGTGAAACAAATCAATCGCTTAGGCACATTGCCTTCACGCTTGAGATATTCAAAGATAGCATCAAAGTCAGTACCACCGCCACCTGCTGGCTCGTAGCCATCGATAGTGTCCATGTTCTCACTAGTGAAGTCTGCTGGGTTGTAGATTTCAGTGTCAAAACAGAATACATGTACCTTGAAGCCATCGAATGCTTCCATCATGCCTGCGATTTCACCCAAGAATTGTTGTGCTTGTTTGTTACTGATAGAACCTGACATGTCAATAGCAACAACTACATCAATTTCTTCACCGGGCGTCATACCGGGCATAATAGCATCCATATGCCAAGAACGGCGTGATGGGCGCATCCAAGAGAAGTCTGTACGAATAGCACTGGTCAAGTTAGTCTGAATCAGTTCACGCCAGGGCATGATCGGATCAGTAACATCACGAATCATTCGTTCAACACCCTTAGGCAGACTGCCTGCTTCGGCACTTTGTGCGGCGTTGATAATTGCTTGTTTGATTTCTTGACGTGCACGTTCACGTTCCTCAGGAGTCATCTTAGGACGACCCTTACCTTTACCTTCTTGATCTCCATCGCCATCGCCATCACCGTCTTGTTCGTCACCGTCAAGGTGATCGTCAAGCATTTGATCGATGAGGCTATTGATATCAATCTTTTGTACATTCTTCATGAGGTCATCATAGATTTCCTCAGCAGGCTTGCCGTCATATTTTTGTTCGTACAAGCAAGGGACAGTGGTAATGAATTGACCAACTTTGTGTCGCTTCAAGTCGGCATTAACTGCGTAGTCGTCAGCAATGTTCCAGATTTGAGGGTCACGTGTACCTCGGCGACCCATGTGATCGTAAACAACGTGAAGGACCTCATGAGCCACAAGAAACTCAACCTCTTTGGGCTTTAGCATCATAATGAAACGGGAGTTGTAATAGAATTTGAGACCGTCAGTTGCCGCAGTAGAGCACCATTCATCGGCATTAATCAGAGTCAGGCGAGTTGCCAGATTACCAAAGAATGAATGACGCAACAGCAAGCCGATACGTGCGGTGACCAATCGCTCACGTGCTTCGTGATCGATTTTGGGATCAGTGGGGCCTACTAGTTTTTCAAAACGTTCGCTACGTGTCTTTTTCTTAGACTTAGATTTGTCGATAACTTCGCTCATACATACTCCTTAACTGTTACTAACATTATAGCACAGCCGTGATTATTTGTCAAATTATTGAAGGTTGCGAGGTTCATTCATTTTACTGACAATTTCCTCAATCTCTAGAGGATTCGTTTCGTCAATAATGTCCTCGATATCATCAAGGTAAACAGGAACAGACTGTTCGAAAAGTTCTCCGGTCTCTGCCATTTTCTTGATCTGTTCAATCAATTCATCAAGTTCTTCCTGAGAACCTTCAAAACTATCAAAGCACCCGGGGGCAAAAATCAATTCGATGGGTTTTTTGTTTTCTTCGCTCATAGTGACAATCCTCGATATCCTGCGTCAAACGCAATACGGGCAAAATCTCGCGCCGCATCAATACAGTATATAGTCATACCTTGTTCTTTGGTATAACCCTTTGCTCGGGCACTTTGACCTAAACCATAAAAATAAACTTTTGCCTTCATATATACCTTTTAAAAAAAGAGGGCGAATATTCACACTATCCGCCCCCATTAACAGAGCTTACGCTCCGAACCTTCTAGCGGTCACCGCTAGTAAGAAATCAATTGCCTGCTTCGACAATGTACTTGCCGTACTTCTTGTGGAACTCGTCAAAATTCTTGAGTTGACTAGGCTCAATAGGCAGTTTGTAAGTCTTGAGTGCGATCTTAGCACCCATAACAACCAGTTCAGTTTCGAAATTCTTCATGATGTACTCAAAGAAGTTAGAAGCCATTTCGTGGAACTCTTTGTTATTCACTTTCTTGTTTTCAAGTGCGTCACGCAATTCGTAGCACATAGAAATAGTCAGTGAATACATAGCACTGATTTCCTTGACAGTGAGGTCCTTGACCTTGCCGCTGAGAATATCAGATGGGTTGGGCATCTTACCAGCAACTTTGCGGTGCGCCATAAACTTGACAGAAAGACCATCACCAACAGCACCAGACACCAAATTAAACAGTGTATCGCTGTCAACGTTGTCCTCGTCATTCAGCAAGTCACTAACGAAACACCAAGAGCGAGGGGTTGCGAATGCTCGGCTAGATGACTTAGCGTTGAAGTCGTACAAGTCATTTTTAGCGAACGACAAGTAACCAACAACGTCCTTGTGAATGCCTTTAGTCACAGCCCAGTTTTGCCAAGCAGTAAAGTCGGCTCGCATTTCAATGTGAACGAAACGGTTAGCGAGGGGCATCGGCATGCGATAAGTCACACCCTTGTCGCTGTCGCGGTTACCTGCCGCAACGATAACAACGTTATCAGGGAGAACATACTTACCAACACGACGGTTAAGAATCAGTTGATAACCTGCCGCTTGCACAGCGGGCGGAGCAGAGTTCATTTCATCGAGGAAAAGAACAACGATGGGATGTTGTTTAGCGAATTCTTCGCTTGGCAGATCAACAGGTGCCGCCCAGTCCATCTTGTTGATATCTTTGTTGAAGTACGGGATACCACGAATATCAGTGGGTTCCATTTGCGCCATACGCAAGTCAATCACAGGACCATTGAGTTCCTCAGCAACCTCAGCAACAACCTCAGATTTGCCGATACCGGGAGGGCCCCACAAGAAAACGGGACGCTTTGCTTTGAATGCGGTCAGCAATGCTTTGCGAACTTGAACAGAGGTGATTGTCAGATTGTCAGAAACGGGCGATGCCATAAAATGCTCCTAGTGAAAAAATGAAAGTGTGTTTAAAAGAAAGAAACTTGATTGTATGCGATGTTTGATTTTTTGTCAAAACATTTTTACATGATTTGGGCAAGAATGCGATTGTACACATCTGCCTTGCTCATGTAATAGTCGTAGTCACGCTCACCAGGACGAAAGTTTTTCCATTGATTTTGACCAGCGAAGGAAACAATGTCATGCTTGAGGCTATTGTCGCTGTAATGATTTTGAAAACCATACAGGTCGTAGTGTGCTATGAAACCAGAGCACAGATTGATGTACTTGTAACCAGTGTTATTCAGGTTGTAAATATTCTTACATGCCTTAACGACATTGGAAACAATCAGTGCTTTTTGACGTTCGGTCAGGGGAGTCAGTGCCATTTGTTTGTCCTTGATTTCAGTGTCAATACAAGTATTATATCAGAGTTTGGATTTATTGTCAAATTACATTGACCAATAAGATTCGCTAGCAGGGTTACAACACCAAGGGGTGTCAGCCTCGATTTGAACGTCCTTGCCGGTCATGTAGTTCTTCACAGTCATGTAACGTTCCTGAACATCAAAGCGCCAACCACCCTTCTTGGGATACAGTTGCATGGTCAGTTCACGCAATTCACGCTCAACACCAGCACGATCCATACCCGAGAACGGGTACTTAGCAACAAAACGTTCGCCAGCCTTACAACGCTTGTCTGCTTTGTAAACTGCTACCATCCATTCTTTGTTAGACATTCAGTGCTCCTTTAATCAATCAATACATGTATTATATGCCCAAAACCATTTATCGTCAACCTTTTTATTCCTCAAATGCTCGGCGAAGAATAAGTTCTTGTTTACTAAATGCTTCAATTTCCCAGGGCATACTCAAGTATTCAGTTTTTTTGCTGTAACGCTTGCCTGCCCAAATGTATGATCCGGTCTTGCGAGTTTTCAATTGACCTTTAGCCAATTGTTTTACGTGAACCATTTCGTGTGCGAGGGTCAACCCAACGTCCTTGAGATTCTTGCGGGGCTTGATGACGACAACGATACCGAGGTTGACACCTAAGTCAAGTGTCGTGCCCTGGTTGTCACCGCATTCGTCCGCAACACGAATAAGTAATACTCTTTTACTACTTTCTAATTTGAGTTGTCGGATCATTGAGGGCAATAATGCTTCAATAAATTTTTTGTTACGGCGACTAGCTTCAATTTTGATTTCCACAATAAACTCCGTTGCTCAATAGTTTGTATTATATAACCAAAATGATTTATTGTCAACTGACAAATTTGAGTACTAAAGAGTTAACAAATTCATCGCTGGAATCACCCAAGTCGTGGTCTTCACAGAATACAGCAACATCACCGAACTTGGCAAGTTTGCGACCAGCATCGTCATTATCACACACTGCGACAACTTTGCGGTTCAACATACTGAGCCAGTTACTCAAGTCTTTACCAGTATTGTTACTCAATACAGCCAGAGCACTGACACCCTTGGCTGTCAATCGTGCGGCATCGAACACACCTTCACAAACAAAAACAACATTAGGGGTTAGGTGTAAACTCTCAACGCCCCAGACTGCGAGGGTAGGTTGCTTTCTGTAAGTGAAGTACTTACCTTGCTTGGGATTGTTTTGGGGCTTCTTTTCGCCCTCGGGCCTGTATTGTTGGTAGCCAACAACTTGACCACTCAGATTGTACAGGAAGAATGTAGCGACACGCTCAACTTCATCAACCATAGGACGATGCAACTCAAGATTGAGGTGTCTGTCTTTGAGGTGTTCTGTAACTGTTTTCATACCCATAGTATAACATAATGGGCATTTGTTGTCAACTCATTAGTTTAGCCATGAGTATCAGTTTTTCGAGGTGATCTATTGCTTTGTTTATCTCAGCAACTTTATCGTCAAGCATTGAGTACTTTTGTGTTCTACGGAAAGTTACTTCTAACTTACTCAATTCTGACACCATAGAACCTATGTTTGAAAACATTCTACGTAGGTCAGGGTTGTAGCCAATCGTTCCCAACTGGCTACGTAAGTCATCACTAACTTTATCCCAATCAATTGCTCGTTCGATTTTCATACCCGAGATTATATCATACTCGGGTATTTATATCAAGCAAAGATTTCTAACGCAGTGCCACACTCTGTACAAAATTTAGCAGTCGCTTTGTTTTGCTTACCACATGTAACGCACTTGGGCTTGTGCTTTGTAGTGACAGGCTTTAGTACAGGCTTGTTGTCCTCAGTCTCACCTAGCAACTTCAACACGATTGTATGCTTTTCGGGTTCCATAGCATTCATGTAAGTTGTCGTGAACTTCTGTGTAGACTTACTGCCGGGCACAGTGATACCAACATCGTTCTTTGGTACGTATGAATCCATAGTAGCCATACCGTCATGCAAGTCAAT
>JACCED011005992.1_pt1 | contig 12180 bp, 13 predicted proteins | sample 7455021 | NCBI WGS metagenome assembly JACCED01 (sample SAMN15323456, study PRJNA562643) | freshwater metagenome | isolation source: river surface water | place: USA:Blue River Watershed | collected 2017-08-19
AAAAAGTCATCGCCCCCACCACAGGCGGCGTTGGTTTTTGAAGATAAAGAGCGCAAGGCCTGACGGATCGGCTCATGACACACCGCTGCGCTGTGGTGGCTATTGTGGGAAGGCCCAATGTGGGCAAATCAACACTGCTGAATGTCTGGGTCGGCCAGAAAGTCAGCATCACCTCCCGTAAAGCACAGACCACCCGTCATCGCGTCACAGGTGTATTAACCCGGCCGGGGCTTCAGATCGTGTTTGTGGATACCCCTGGCATACAGCGGCGCCACAACAATGCCTTAAATCGGCAGCTCAATAAGACAGCGGTCCAGGCCCTGACTGATGTTGACCTCGCGCTCTGGGTGATTGAGGCTACAGGGCTTACTGCTGAAGACGAGGCCACTTTGGCTCTAATTCCAAAATCTCTGCCTGTCATCGCAGTCTTAAATAAGTCGGATCGTATTCGCACCACCCAGGACCGAAAGGCCGCCTATGCGCTGGGGGATCGGCTCGCAGCGATGCAACGTTTTCATGCTCTGGTCCCCGTCTCGGCAGAGCGCGGCAGTCAATGCGATGCGGTCATTCATGAGATTGCGCAACTTGCGCCCGAAGGCGAGCCGCGATTCGCAGAAGACGAAGTCTCTGATCGGAGTGTGCGATTTCTCGCTGGCGAATTAATCCGCGAAAAGCTTTTTCGACTTCTGGGCGATGAGCTGCCCTACGAGACCACGGTGGTGATTGACCGATTCGAAGAGCAGGCCTCGGTAAGTGCCCCCGGGAAATTACATGCGGATATCAGCGCAAGCATTGTTGTGGCCAAGGCCTCGCAGAAGGCGGTGGTGATCGGTGAGCAGGGCAGCCGCATTCGGCGTATCGGCACCGAGGCCCGGGCAGATATCGCCCGCCTGATTGATGGCACTGTGCGGCTTGAACTCTGGGTCAAAGTCAAAAGCGGCTGGGCCGATGATGCGGCCGCCATTCGGGCCTTTGGTGTCGAATGAATGCGGCTGCTGATCGCGGGCTCGTGCTGCATGTCATGCCGTGGCGCGAGACCAGCCTGATCGTCGAGGCCTTTACCCGCGAGCACGGCCGACTCGGCATGATCGCCAAAGGCGCAAGGAGGCCACGCTCTGCGCTGCGCGGGCTGCTGCAGCCTTTTCAGCTGCTCGATCTGCGTTGGAGCGGTAAATCGGAGCTGCGCACGCTGATTGCTGCCGAGTGGGTAGGCGGTCTCGCCATGCTCTCAGGGTCAGCGATCATGCCCGGCTTTTATCTCAATGAGTTGATGGTGCGCTTGTTGCCGCGCGAGGATCCGCATCCTGTGGTCTTTGATGATGTGCTGGCAACGCTCGGGCTACTGGCTCGGCAGGAGTCCGAAGGCCGCGGCCGTGAGATGACCGAGCCGATTCTTCGCCGCTTTGAGTGCAATCTGTTGCGCGAATTGGGTGTGGCTCCGAACTTTGATCGTGAAACGGCCACCGGCGCGCCGGTGGCCGAGGCGGGCTTTTATCAATTTAGTCCGCAATCCGGGGTCATTCGACTCGGTCCTCGGGCGATGGAGTCGGCGCAGGCGTCTTCACAGGCTGTTGATCTGATCCATGGCCGAACCCTTCTCGCCTTAGCCCGCAGTCAGCAATCCATTGAGGAGGCTGTCCACGCATTCGAGGACCCCGAGATCGCGGCAGAATCCAAGCGGCTACTGCGGGCCCTGCTGGGCCAGCATTTAGGCGAAGACGAGCTTCATTCGCGGCAGGTGATGCGGGATCTGGTTCGGATTTAAGATAGCGCACTCCCATAGGATCGGCATCATGATTGAACTCGGCGTAAATATTGACCATGTGGCCACGCTTCGGCAGGCCAGGCGCGGCATTGATCCGGATCCGATCTGGGCCGCCGTTGAGGCCCATCTTGGCGGTGCAGATGGCATTACCGTGCATCTGCGCGAGGACCGCCGTCATATTCAGGACGAAGATGTCCGCCGGCTGCGCACCCATACCCAGATCAAACTGAATCTGGAAATGGCAGCCACAAAAGAGATGGTCGCAATCGCATGCGAGATTAAGCCTGAGATGGCGATGCTGGTGCCCGAGGGCAGGCAGGAAATCACCACCGAGGGTGGATTGGATATCGTGGGCCAGCGCAAATCCTTAGCGGGCACGATCCGCAGGCTGCGCGATGCAGGAATTACGGTGAGCACATTTGTCGATGCAGAGATTGCGCAAATCAAGGCAGCAGCTGATCTTGGTGTGCAGGTCTGCGAAATCCACACCGGCCCTTATGCGGCGGTCTTTCATTCGCAGGGCCGGGATGCGCAGGCACCGGCTGTCATTACCGAAATTAAAAAAATTCGTCGCGCAGGAGAAAAAATCCAAAGTCTGGGCATGCGTTTTAATGCAGGACATGCCTTGAACTACTTTAATGTACAGCCGATTGCGGCGCTACCCGGAGTCCGGGAACTTCATATTGGCCATGCGATTGTGTCGCGGTCGGTGCTGGTTGGCATGCGAGAAGCCGTGCGGGAGATGAAGCGCCTAATGCGTGAGGCCCATCAGACAAATGGAGCTGCATAAGTGGTGGTCGGCATCGGTACCGATACCGTCGTGATTCGCCGCGTGGGCCAGATGATGGAGCGCTGGGGCGAGCGGTTTGCACAACGGGTGCTTGGGCCCGCGGAATTTCAGGAATATCAGCGCAGAAAATCGCGGGGCGTTGCGGGCGCTGATCGTGCCGTGCGTTATGTTGCGAAGCGATTCGCTGCCAAAGAGGCTATCGGTAAGGCGCTCGGGGTGGGCCTGCACCATCCGATGTCGTTGCACTCGGTTGAGATTCTTAACGACACCCGCGGCGCGCCGAAGGCGGTTGCCCGAAAAGCACTTCAGGGCTACTTGCAAGCACATCAGTATCAGATCCATGTCTCGATTTCCGATGAGATCGAGCATGCGCAGGCGCTTGCCATCGTGCAGACCACGGACCGATGAGCCGGCTTGGCCCCTTCATTATTGATGTCGAAGGCACGCGGCTGACGGCCCGCGATCGGGAGCTCCTTGCCCATCCTTGGGTGGGAGGCGTGATCTATTTCACAAGAAACTTTGAAGACAAAGCGCAGATCGCCGGGCTAACTGCTGAGATTCATGCTGTCGCGCGGCCGAAAGGCTGCGGGCGGCTTTTGATCTGCGTGGACCATGAAGGCGGCAGAGTACAGCGTTTTCGCGAGGGCTTTACAGAGATTCCACCCATGTCCAGTATCGGCACAATGGTGACCGGGCAACATGGCCCAAGTCGGCTAGCCGCGCTGGCCCGTGCGCGCCAGCTTGGCTATGTGTTAGCCAGTGAGCTGCGCGCGGTAGGTGTTGATTTCAGCTTTACTCCGGTACTGGATCTTGACTGGGGAAAAAGTAGCATCATCGGTGAGCGGGCCTTTCATCGAGATCCGCAGCTCGTCACTGAACTGGCGTCCGCTCTGATGCATGGCCTGCTGCTGGCGGGCATGAAAAACTGTGGAAAACATTTCCCTGGCCATGGCTGGCCGCAGGCCGATTCGCATCTGGATCTACCGGTTGATGAGCGGCCGCTTGAGGAGATCCTCTCTCAGGATGCGCTGCCCTATGCGCGCATCGGATCACCTGCGCTTACGGCAGTGATGCCCGCCCACATTCGGTATGCCCAGGTGGATACGCAGCCAGCAGGGTTTTCAAAAATATGGCTTCAGGATATTTTGCGACAGCAGCTTGGCTTTGACGGCGTCATCATCTCAGATGACCTCGCCATGGCGGGCGCCGCAGTATTCGCGCATGTTGCCGATCGCGCCTGCGCCGCCTTTGCGGCGGGCTGTGATGCGACACTGATTTGTAATCGCCAGGATCTGGTGGAGCAAGCGCTGGATGAAGTCCCGCGGCGCATGCCGGAGTTTCTGGATGACCCGCGTCGCAGGGGGCTGGAGCAATTGCGGCCCCTGCAATAGGGCGGCCGATGCAACTGGATCGCTCGGTCTATGACCCCGACTGCCGCGACTGCAGCCGGCTCGCCCAGTTTCTGGACCAGGTCAAGAGCCAGCATCCGAGTTACTTCTGCAAACCCGTGCCGCCCTTTGGGTCTGCGCGCGCGAAGCTTCTGGTTGTGGGCCTTGCGCCCGGCATGCATGGCGCTAACGCAAGTGGCAGGCCCTTTACCGGCGATTGGTGTAGCGATCTGCTCTACGGCACCTTACATGCCCACGGATTTGCAAAAAATCCGCGATCGCTGTCTCGGGATGATGATCAGGCGCTGATTGATTGCCGGCTCACCAATGCTGTGAAGTGTCTGCCGCCCCAGAATAAGCCGACACCAGCCGAGACCAAGACCTGCGCGAAGTATCTGTCCCAGGAGATCAAATCAGTTCAGCCGCAAGTGATTGTCTGCTTAGGTGCTGTTGCCCATGACGCGGTGCTGTCGTGTTTGGCGGGCAATGAGCGATTGATTAAACGCAGTGCTTATCGTTTTGCTCACGCGGCGGTCCATGAAGTGGCTGGGCTTCGTCTGATCGATAGCTATCATCCTAGCCGCTACAACACGAATACCGGAAGACTTACTGCAGAAATGTTTTCGGCCGTTTTTGCGATTGTGCGGCAGTATGTCTGAGCCAACTATCAAGTCACGGTTGATGTCGATGCCGCATCACCCTGGGGTATATCGCATGGTGGGTGAGGAGGGCAGGGTGCTCTATGTCGGCAAGGCCAAGGATTTAAAAAAGCGGGTGGCTTCGTATTTCCGTGGCTCAGGCCTATCGCCGCGAATCGCCAAGATGGTGAGCTTAATTCGCGATATTGAAATCACGGTGGTGCGTAGCGAGGCTGAGGCCTTGCTTTTGGAAAACAATCTGATTAAGACACTAGCACCGAAATTTAATATTCTTTTTCGCGATGATAAGTCGTATCCATTTTTGAAGCTCAGTGGCCATGCGTTTCCGCGCATTTCCTACTATCGTGGCGCCCTGGATCGGCAGTCACAGTTTTTTGGTCCGTTTCCGAATGCCTGGGCCGTCAAGGAAAGCATTCATATCTTGCAAAAGGTATTTCAATTGCGCAGCTGCACGGATTCGGTTTTCTCTAATCGGACTCGGCCCTGCCTGCTGCATCAGATCCATCGCTGTAGCGCCCCCTGTGTGCAGAAAATCCCAGCGTCAGACTATGCCGACGATGTCGGCCGTGCTGTTCGGTTTTTAAAAGGCGGATCGGCTGAGCTTTTATCTGAGCTAGAAGAAAAAATGAATGCAGCGGCGGGTGAATTGCACTACGAGCAGGCCGCTTTATTTCGGGATCAGATTGCCGCACTCTCCAGAGTACTCGAGCAGCACAATATGGAGACCCATCCGGACCTGGACTGTGATCTGCTGGCCGTGGCAACTGATGGAAAGAATATCGCCGTCAATCTCGCGATGGTGCGCGGGGGCCGACACCTTGGGGATCGGGTCCATTTTTCCTCGGCGGGTGTCGAGCTGCAGGAGGCTGATCTCAACGAGCTTCAGGATGAGGCGCTGCTTGCCTTTGTTTCCCAGCACTATGGATCACATGAAATGCCGCAGGCGCTTGTAGTCAATCGTCCCGAGTGTGTCTCGACGATTTCCGAGTGGCTCTCTGCACAGGCAGGCAAAGAGATTCGCGTGTTGCATCAGCCGCAGGCCAAGCGGCGTGAGTGGCTCGCCCTTGCAGAGTCTAACGCGCGCCTTGGCCTCGCGCGACGTGCCCAGGAGATGGGCTCACAGCAATCAAAAACACAGATCCTTGCCCAGACCCTCGGGCTGGCCTCGGAGGGCGAGGACTCCTCAGATTTGCGAATCGAGTGCTTCGATATTAGCCATACCGCCGGCGAGGCTACCCAGGCCTCTTGCGTGGTGTATCAGCATCACGAGATGCGGCCCGCCGAGTATCGTCGGTTTAACATCCGGGACATCACGCCGGGGGATGATTACGCCGCGATGCGCCAGGCGCTTGCCAGGCGATATGAGCAAGTAGAAACCTTGCCGGACCTGGTGCTGATCGATGGTGGAAAAGGCCAGCTGGGTGTCGCGATGGACGTATTTGAGGGTCTTGGGCTTGACGCTTCGCTTTTAATTGGTGTGGCAAAGGGCGAGGGCCGAAAAGTGGGACTTGAGACCCTGATCTTTCCCGATGGCCGAGAGATTGCGCTTGGGCCTGATCATCCCGCGCTGATGCTGATTGCGAAAATACGCGATGAAGCCCATCGATTCGCTATTACTGGCATGCGTGCGCGGCGGGCCAAAGCGCAGGTTGGGTCAGTTTTAGATGATGTTGAAGGCATTGGTCCGAAGCGTCGGCAGCGGCTTTTGGCCCGATTCGGTGGCCTATCGGGACTAAAGGCTGCGAGTGTCGAGGATCTCGCCAGTGTTGAGGGAATTTCTCGACAGACCGCGCAGGATCTGTACCGACGATTGCGTAGTTCATAATTCGCGGATGGTCTGGAACCTTCCGAATCTGCTGACATGGGCCCGCATTGTGGCCATCCCGCTGCTGGTGGCGGTTTTTTATTTGCCAATGGGATTAAGTGAGCCAGATCGTAATCTCTGGTCGACCGTTATTTTCGTGGTGGCAGCGATCACCGACTGGATTGACGGCTGGTTAGCCCGCAAATGGAATCAGACTTCACCCTTTGGTGCATTTCTTGATCCGGTCGCCGATAAGCTCATGGTCTGCACGGCGTTAGTGGCGTTAATTGAACTAGACCGTCTCAACCCCATTATTGGCTTGATCATCGTCGGCCGCGAAATCACGATTTCAGCCCTGCGTGAGTGGATGGCCTCCGTGGGGGCGCGGGCCAGCGTGGCAGTCAATCGGATCGGCAAGGCCAAGACAATTGCGCAGATGGTAGCGATCCCTTTTCTGCTTTTTCACGGCAGCATTTTCTGGGGCTTGGTGGATACCCGGGCCTGGGGCCTGGTGCTGATCTGGGGCGCGGCCGTCTTGACCGTGGTGTCGATGGTCTATTACCTGCGGGCCGCCTGGCCTGAGTTGCAGAAAAAAGCCTAAAAAAGCTAAAATCTTAGGCTTCGTTTAGTGCGGGAGTAGCTCAGTTGGTAGAGCGCAACCTTGCCAAGGTTGAGGTCGCGAGTTCGAGACTCGTCTCCCGCTCCATTTACAAGCCCACCGGCGGGGTGGCAGAGTGGTTATGCAGCGGCCTGCAAAGCCGTGGACGCCGGTTCGATTCCGACCCCCGCCTCCAATCACCAGTCGATCACTCGGGCTGGCAGGGATCGCATCACCCCATCCAGGCCTCATAAGCGATTCCAGCTCCAATAAGGCCCAGCACGCCTGATTGATTCTCAGCTGACTCTGCAAAGTCGGCCAGCACCTTGGGTTTTGTCTTTTCAGGGTTGGTATTCAGTTGATTAAGCCACCAGTTATAGCCTTCCGCCTCCGGCTGTCTGCCCAAGACATTTTGATATACCTTGGTAAGAAACTCTGCATTCGTGGGATTGCTGCCGTACAAGCTTCTAAACTCGTTGGAGTCGATAAATCGGGCTGACACTTCTAGCAAATTCATACCACGGTCCATTTGGCCGATCCAATAGCCCAGGCCTCCTTTGTCTCCGTTCATAGGATCTCGATTAAATGCGGCCTTGTAAATGCGATAAGCCATTCCACTGATGCCGCTGAGATCGAGCGCAACCGCCCCATCTGAAAAACTGAGTCGCTCCACGCCGGTTAACGTATCGACGCCTTCGCTCCCCGCTCGGCTGGTGATCGTCGTGGATGTGCCTGAGATGGTTACGATGTAATTTGAGCGGGTCAACTGGAAGGTAGCGGTATCGGTACCTGCACCACCGTTGATCTGGTCGTTTCCGCCACCCCCGGCTAGGGTATTTGCGCTACCGTTTCCAGTGATTTGATCGGCCTGCGGTGATCCGATCACACGCTCAATCTCAGTACCGAAGGCTATTTGAATATTATTTTGAGCGCGCTCAGAGGACGGATCACTACTGATTTTTCCCGCACTGCTGGATGAGCCGCCATTTAGATTAATTATGGTCGGCGTAGAGACCTGACTGAAGTCTATTGTATCGGTGCCACCTGTGTCGTAGATGGTCTGAAGCTGCCTGCCGACCGAGTCGTTGTACGAGTAGGAAGTATTGTCGGTCTTATAGGGTCGCAGCCCGTAGAGGTAGTCGAGCGCAAGAAGATCATAGGGACCAAAATCAATTCTTTGAAGCTCTTGGGGGTGCTCCACATAACTTACAACGCTTATAAGTTTTGAGTCCTCAGTGTTCGCAAGATAGTTTCCTGGCTCAGTGTTTGGCGTCCCTCCGACGCTATAGTTTCCTGGATGCTTCAGGCCGATAGCGTGGGCGACTTCATGGATCAGTGTGTCATAGTCGAATGATCCCGGCGCATAAGCAGAATCAATTGTTGCAGTACTGATAAAGACATCCCCAGTTTCTGATCCGTCGTCACCCGGCATATGAGCGTAGCCCGCGGAGTTAGTCGTTACGTTGGCCATTCGAATCTGGCCGTAGGGTGTTGTTGGTGAGGTGTTCTCAGTCACCTCGGTAAAGCTGATGTTTAGAATCGAATTTGCCAGGTTCAAGAAACTGCGAACACTTTCCTTTTGGGCGGCAGTAAAGGGCATGAAGCCCAGGGCGTTATCACCGCTTAAGTAAGCGGGCGTGAGCGCGAAGCTATAGGTCACAGGCGTTGCCGAACTTTTATTACCGCTGGGATTCCAGCTGACGCTGCGGCCTTCAATCAGAACATCGACCCGATAGTCATTACTGTAGGGCGTGACAATGACGGTTGTCGGCGTAACGCCGATCTCCACCTTTGCCGCTGCGAGGTGGGTGAAGATAGATTTACCGCAACAGGCACAAGCCATTGGCGGATTGTAGGACTCGGAAGACGTCATATGATCTCCTTGACTTTTCGGTAGGCTATGGAGAAGTATATTCTTGTCGCTTATTTGTGTTTCACCCTTTGTTTTTTGGTTTTTTTGAGACAGTTGACGGCCGTTTCGATTTACCTATTAATTTAGAGCGTTGGATTGATAAAGGAAACTAGGCCGGTGTTGAATGCGTTAGACCTTAACGGGGATTCTTGGCGTCGGTGGGTGCTCGAGAATATTGAGCGGGGCTGCGCTACCCAAGATATTATGAAGAGCATGCTGACTGCCGGAGTTTGGCAGGAGGCAGAGGCTCTTTGCGCCTTAAATGAAGGTTTACAGTTGCTTGGTAGGGCAGCGGTCGGTTGCGTGGGCCTACCAAGAATTCCGGAGGATAGACTCTTTTCTCTTCACTCCCAGACTATAGAGGTGTTAGGCCGATTTAAGTCACCGTATGTCGCATTGCTCGGTGGTGTCTTATCTAAGAACGAATGCGACGAGCTGCTCGATTTCGCTCTCTCAAAAGGATTACGTCTCTCGAGTGTCGTTGACAAAGAGTCGGGTCAGTCGGTAGCCCATCATGAAAGGACGAGCACCGGTGTATTTTTTGCGCGCGCTGAGACGCCTCTAATCCAGCGAATCGAAGAGCGGCTGGCGGAGATGACCAGCTGGCCTGCGACTCACGCGGAGGGCCTTCAGGTGCTGCGCTACGAGATTGGCCAGCAGTACAAAGCGCACCATGATTGGTTTGATACGACTCATCAGGGGGCTACTCACCATCTGAAGCGTGGTGGCCAGCGTGTTGCCACCACAGTAATGGTGCTGAGGGCGGCCGATCGGGGCGGTGCGACGACGTTTCCCACGGCTGGATTTGAGGTTTCGCCACCGCCTGGGGGTGCTGTTTTTTTTCGCAACCTCACCGCGGAATTTCTCCCGGATCCCCTCACGCTACACGCGGGCGCCCCGGTTGAGCAGGGCGAGAAGGTGGTAATGACCTATTGGCAGCGTGAACGCGATTTCGCTTAAGTTAGTTCGGCCGAATCCCTCGGCAAAGAAAGACGAGCACCGCACCCTCGTGGGAGCGGGGCGTTGCAAAACGTGGCTGTCCGGATCGGTGAAATGTGCTTTCAAAGACGGTTTTCCCCTTTCCGTCAGCCTCCGGAAACATCTGTGTGGCCAGCTCGGTATAGAGATTCTGTCGACAGTCGACCTGGACATAGTCCTTGCGGGATTTGTAGCTCAAGCCGGGCCCTGCATTGGTTGGTCCCGGGGCGGCCTCGAATCGCTGCTCCTCTTTAAAGTCGAGAAGGATCCACGTCCGAAGCAGTTGGGGGCCTGCGTTTGTAACAAAGTTTGGCTCGGTCGACACTGACACTGCGTCCAGGTCGGCCAACTTCTCAAATCGGGCCTGGACGGCCAGTGGTAGCCCGACACAGAGCAGATAGAGAAGTCCTTTGGTTAGGCAAGACCAGCGGGCGGCATTGGCGCTCTTCTGATTCGCCTTGCGCTTACTGAGTCGTAGGAATATCGAGGGCCGGGTCATACGGAGAATTACGGATACTTTTTCACTATCGTTTAAGGCTACTAGGATCGCAATGACGTTTAAAAAAAGTGCTCCTAAGATCTTGATTACAAAAGGATCATGTCACTAAACTCTCGGGATGATGCGTTTCGTACTTCCGCTACTGGTTACTGGAATGCTTACCGGGTGCGCCAGCATCTCCTCCCAAACCTTTTCTGGCCTGAACCGAGACCATCCAGCGTTTCAGTCGGATGAGTGCCGTATCGCTGCCGAGGGCACCCGAGTCCACGACGAACTGAAATTAGCCCGGATGATTGCCTCGCCCGTGGCCCTGGTTTTGTCCGGGGGAGTGCTCCTGCCGGCCGTGATTGCCGCCAATGCTGGCCTAGATACGGCGGATCGGATCGATGCCTCACGCATGGAGATTCATTGCGGTGGCAAAGGAAAGTCTGCCGCTGAGATTGCCACCGGGGTGGTCGGTGGTGCTGCGTTGGGGATTGCCACCGGCCCCGCGCTCAATGCTGTGGTGCCGGTACAGCTGCCTGCCGGCCTCGGGCCCACGCCCTCAGGCCGCTAGTGTCGGCCGAGCCAGCGCCGGCAGCTTCTCTCTTAGCACTGGCGTCCGATTCCATTGCTGCTGCAGGCTTCTGAATGCCTGAATGGGGTCATCTGCACCCACGATCGCTTGTATCACCGATGCTGATCCACAGCCGGTTGCTCGAATTGCTCCAAGATTTTCAGAGTTCACGCCACCGATACCAATTACGGGATGGGGAATTAAGCGCGTCCAGTAAAAAAGATTATCAATGCCCTGAGGGATCCAGGGCATAGCTTTCGCGCGCGTTGGGAAAAGCGGTCCGCATGCAACATAGCTTGGGCGGATGCTCAGCGCACGGGCCACTTCCCAAAATGCGTGAGAGGAGACGCCGAGTCGCAGGCCAGCCACCTGAATTGCATTGAGGTCGGCGATCAGCAGGTCTTCCTGACCCAGATGAACGCCATAGGCACCTTCTTCAATGGCAACCTGCCAGAAGTCATTGATAAAAAGCTGACAGCTGGGGTATTGGCGCGATATTGAAATTGCCTCACGAATCTGCATCCGTATTTCAGGCGTGAGCTGCTCGGATTTGATTCTCAGCTGAAGAATATGAGCTCCGGCTTTGAGCATCATTTCAAGCTGATCCAGCCGATCAACGATGGGATAGATTCCCGGATTGGGATTGGACATTTCGGCAAAGGCTCGCTCTGCCCGCCGCGCTACTGAGTGATCAATCAGCTCGGGAAAGCACCCCACGTCGGTGATCCAGTCGCTACCAAAAGTGCCCAAAGAACTTGCATCAGCAGAATTAGATGCCGATGCTGCACGCTGAAAAAGTGCAAGCACGCAGGCGTCCTCGATGACATACCCAGTTTGCTGCCAATGATTTACCGCTTTAAGAATGCTTTGGGCGAATGCTGAATATGCTGCGGAGTCGATACTGCGGGAAAGTAACTCTGCATGAAGCCGGGGTGTTTGGAGCTTCAAGCCAATGCGCTGATTGCGAATAATGGGTTCAACGATTGCTGTCATAGCGAAAACGGCTGGCCAGTAACAGGAGTCGAGGGTGTTGCAAAGGCCTGTGGAGGAATGACACCGGCAAGATAGCCCGCCCGGCCCGCGGAAATTGCATCGCGAAACGCTGCTGCCATTCGCACCGGATCTTTTGCCTGCGCAATCGCAGAGTTTAAAAGCACCCCATCAAAGCCGATCTCCATTGCCTCGGCGGCGTGGGATGGCGCACCAATACCAGCATCCACGATCAGTGTGA
>JACCED010128360.1_pt1 | contig 12179 bp, 10 predicted proteins | sample 7455021 | NCBI WGS metagenome assembly JACCED01 (sample SAMN15323456, study PRJNA562643) | freshwater metagenome | isolation source: river surface water | place: USA:Blue River Watershed | collected 2017-08-19
AACTCTGAACCTTCCAACACCTCTTGGTCACATCCAGACAGAGTCAGAATGCACAAAGATTTTTTCAAATGGACGCGCGGATCAAACTTTGAAATCTGACTCTCTTCGCTTACTACCAAGCTTGCTAACGGAGCAGAAAGGTCTGCTTCACCAAGCAGTGCAACGCAAACATTTACACCAATACGGTTTTTAACTGCTGGCGTACGCAGCGAAACATCCAGTAAATGCGATATGACCCCCGCGAAAGCAGGGGTCATATCGTTCACTAATACGTATACCCAATCAACGTTTGTAATTAGTTCTCACCCGAATTCGATTACTTGCCTGCGTTAACGCGAATAGTGCGAACTTTTCCATTAGGTGCTGTGACCTTGACCGTATAGGTTCCAGCTTTGGAAACCGCCAACGTTGGCAAACGAAGACGTCCATTATTGAGCGACTGAACCGACGGCAAAGTAACTGACTTTCCATCTGCCGTAGTGATCACTACTCGAAATTTCGTTGCAGCGGGCAAACTCGGGATTACAGGAGTAAACGCTTCGCCAACAAACACCTTCACCGCTTTTACCGCCCCAGCAGCAACAGGAGCATCAATCTTGCGTGCCGCAGGATCGATTGTTGCTGGAGTACGATCAAAAGAAATTGCCGGAACAACAGTTGAGGGTTTCACCTCTTGAATTGGCGGGTAGTCAGCATTTACCCGTCCAACAGATACAAATGTTGAAATTAGCGAGATGGTCGCGATTGACAGGACTTTTTTCATATGTTCTCCCTAGAAAAGCTTGGTATATGTACCATATCAGGTACGCACGGGTTACCTCAACCAAAATCTTGCCTTAAGGGTGCCACACGAATTCGCCGCAAGCATTTGGCTTCACTAGGGACTAAATTCAGACTAACCTTCCTCATCTGGGAAACTGAAACTTCAATCCAAGTGCGGACTAATGTCCGATTACCACTAATGGGATATACGTCGTAAGAAACTCCCTCTCCTGACTCGCTCACAGCAGCTATTAAGTCGCCTGCGGGCAAGATCACGTTCACTTCTAGGAAACTGCCAATCTGAGCTTCACTGTCAAAATCGAGGCGTCGCATCAGATAATCGGGATAATCCATGTCTAAATCAGCTGTGCTGGAAAATCTGAATTCCACGGAATCGCAAGAAGTTGCACTCGCGCTGATTTCCAAATAGAAATCCATCTTGTTGCCGGTCAAATTATTGAAACCAACAACTACTTCATCAGGGAAACTTCTGGTGGACCTCGCCAACACGGTCTCGTTAAATTCGCTCCCCATCTCCCCGTTCAACCAGACGACAACACGACCATCAGTCATAGGTTTCGCCAGGCTCCGAATGAGTTGTTGTGGTTCCAACGATGAGCCAGTAATTGCTTCAATCAATTGTCCGGCAAGTTCTGACTGAAACTTTTTCCGTGCCTCTTGATCAGTAGGAAATTCAAAGTAGATACCGTTCGATAAATAGTCAGCAAGTGCCTCCCATGTTGCAAGCACGCGACCTTGGGCCGACTGAACGCTTCCCACTTTCGGAATTGCCCATTTTGCTAGTGCCACGGTGTCGAGCAGAACTACACCGTCAAGCAACTCTCCTGTTTGCAGTTTCCAGGCGTGAGTAATTTGAGCGGCTGCCGAATCCATTAATGGCGAAAGGTTCATGTTTTGCCATTCAGTATTTGTTTCACCGAAAATTGCCGAATATTCACCCACAAGTTCAGGTGGCAGTGAATCGGGGTTCACCAATTCGGTATTTGAACCCGTACGACTTACTGAAATCTTTCCTCGATCAATTTCAACAATTGCATATTCGCCAATTATTCCTTGAATGCCACGCAGTTCTGCCTCATTCGTTATGCCGACGAAATACCTCACTGGCACATCGATTCCAATGAGTTGAGGCAGTTGTTTCAATGCAGCCACTGCGCTTTCCGCCACATCGAGATATTCAGTTGCTGTTGCGACGGCTTCATCAATTCGCGATTCGTCAACACCAGGCACATGCAGACCAGAAAGGTCTTCAACTGCGCTTCGCAATCTCAATACACCGTCATCCATGCGTTGAGCGTTTTCAGCAATGCCCAATGCAGCGGTCACATCTATAGTTCCTGGTTCTGGGGTTAACTTCCCCGAAAGCGCAACAATCAAAACCTCCGCTCCGCCATTTTCAAGCAAAGAATGAACCCCGGCCACCACGTTCGACCCACCCGAGACAGCCTGTGGAGCCAATGAAACGCCTGGAACCACACGCAGTATTTGCAAACCTGGATTGAATTTGGCGAACTTCAGCAACCTGTTCGACCAAGCAATATCACCAGCAAAATCTCGTGCATCAACCTCTGTCAAGTTGTTACCACGAATGGCGTCTGCTGCAGAACGCAGTTTCCACACTCCAGCGCCAACACACATTGCACCAATTACAAGCAACCCACACCAAATTGCGAACGCATACAGAACCTTCTTCTTCAAAATGCCCCACGCCCACTTATGACTACGCGAACAGTGCGCAACACGATCACCACATCGCCAAGCAGCGACCAAGAGTCCACATAGTTCACATCAAGAGCGTCAGCTTCAGTCAGCGTCATAAGCGAACGACCACTGGTTTGCCACGGTCCGGTAATTCCGGGCTTTGCTCGCAACCTGCGTGAGGTAACGCTCGAAGAAACCAATTCTTCAGGCAGTCGTGGCCTTGGCCCCACCACCGACATAGTTCCCGCAAGAACATTCAAAAACTGTGGTATTTCGTCAATCGACCACCTACGTAACACACGCCCAACCGCAGTCACTCGCGGGTCATCTGGGTTCTTCGACATACCCAACGGCGCATCTGCGCTATCGCCTGCTTTCATTGTTCGAATCTTCCAAATAGCAAACGGTTTTCCGTCTCGCCCAATTCTTTTCTGAACAAATAAAACCGGCCGACCCATTGTGAGCAACACAGCCACCATGCCAAAAACAAGAAAAGGAATTAGTACCACCAGTGCAATTACTGCAAAACCAATGTCAAACAACCGTTTCAACAATCGTTGACCGTCTGAAAGATGCACAGGGTCAAACACCATCAGCGTGGTCTGTTTAGAAGGGATCATCACCCCCTTGCCTGTGCGAATGAATTGAGTCGCGGCATCGAACCACACCTCAACCCCTTCCTCATCCAATGTCCACATCAGTTCACGCAGCTCGTATTGCGATAGACCGTGGTTTGCGCCAATCACCACTACATCTGCCGAGGTGGTTCGACACCATTCACCTATTTCGCTCGGGTTGATTGATTCTCGATAATCAACCACGTCAATTCGCATTGCCTTGTCGGCAATAAGAGCATTCCGTGTATCTGCGTAGTTGGTGCCAATAATTACCAAACGTTGGACTGGAGCATTACTTCTGGCCCAGGCTCGTATCACCCACCTATTGGCGATGAACACCAGGGTTCCCAACGGAAAGGCAAACAGCACAAATGGCCGAGCAGCATCAACACTGCCAATAAAGCCCACCAGGCCCGTAGCAGAAAAGGCGACCAAGGTAGACCGTAATACCCGCACGTAGTACTCGGTACCGGCAACCAGCAGGCGTGCGTCCCAAGCGCCATTCACCGCCAATGCAGCCAACCACAACACCGCAACCGTAGGAGTGATGACCTTTGCCCCTAATCCCAAAAATGGCACAGAAATTTCCCAACCATATCGTGACGCCCCCCACGCAGCCGCTAGACATGTAGCCAGTACCGCAACAAGGTCGGCAACAGCCAATCGGGCCCTCACTGCAAAACGTCCTGCAACTTGCCCAATTGATAACTCATGTGAATACCATAGAGGGTACATGTTGCAATCATTCAGTGACCTCCGGTTGGAAGACCCAACAGACTCACTGAGATCAGAGGTTGCGCGCCTGCAAACCATCATCGCAAGCATGGAGCAAAGCAGGTCGTGGAAACTTACCCGCCCACTTCGCTCGCTTGCCAAGTGGACACGTTTTTACCAACTGCAGCGATACCGCGAACAAGCTCGAAAAAAGGCACTCATCATTCAACAGTCTCCCCTTGAACGCGCCAGCCAAGTCATTTCACCAAAGAACTACCAAGTACCCAATGTCTGTGGCATCGCCCACGTGTACTACACCGATCTCGCTGACGAAATTGTTGAGGCATTCCTCCGTTGCGGAACGCTCAATTCAGTAGTGATCACTACCCCCACCCCCACCGATGACTTGCTCATTGACGCGCTTGAAAAACTCTCCAAATCTCGCCCATCTCTCAACATCGCCGTACTACCGGTAAAAAACATTGGCCGCGACATCTACCCATTTATGCAAGCAATCAAACATCAATATGTTCTTGATTGCGACATTTTTGTAAAAATTCACACTAAAAAATCTCTTCACCTTGACGAATACAAAGGTCGAAATTGGCGCCAACAATTACTCACGTCATTGTGCAAAGACAAAGACCAGACGGCACAAATAGCAGCGGCTCTTCACAATTCTGACGAAGCATGGCTTGCATGCCCAGAGGCATTTACAGCAGGAAATGAATCGTGGGGAAAAAACAAAAGGAATGTCAAAACACTTGCCCAGCGAATTGGAGTAAAGGTTTCTAAGAATCTAGTTTTTTCAGCAGGCTCAATGTTCTGGGCACGAAGCGAGATCGCCAAAGAACTTCAGGTTCTGGAAATCGCAGAGGACGAATATTCCCTAAAACACGATCAGCTTGATGGAGCAATCCCCCACGCTGTTGAGCGTCTTTTTGGTGTACTCGCAATTCACCATGAAAAAAAATCATGGCTCTATTAACTGAAATTTCCGCGGCTTTACGCGACATTCATCTTGGATGGCAACGCCGCGAAGGTTGGTGGGCCCTTTCAAGGCAGGCAATCAAAGTCAGTTATCGACGCACAACACTTGGCCCAATCTGGATCACCATTCAACAACTTGCGTTCATCATTGGAATCGGCCTCCTGTATTCACAACTGTTTAAGGTGAAGTCTTTGGAGTTGGTGCCGCTGGTGGCATTCGGGATCAGTTTCTGGGGCTTGCTCACCAGTTGTATTACCGGAGCTTCTTCCAATTTCATTCAGCAGTCTCAAGCAATTACATCTTCAACGTTGCCAATAAGCTTTTACATCTTTTCAACTGTTTCTAAGCAACTCTTGACTTTCTTTCACAGCGCAATCGTCCTCATTCCATTTGCTTTCATATTTGGCACATCACCGCGACTCATCTGTCTCGTGACTATCCCACTCGCAATCACCACTGCAGCAATTAACGCCTTCGCACTCGGGCTATGGCTTGGGCCACTGAGTGCCAGGTACCGCGATATTTCTGCCTCAATTCCAATCATCCTGCAACTAGCTATGTTCCTCTCACCTATCTTTTGGGCTCCATCACTAATCGCCGATCGTGACTGGATTGTGAACTACAACCCCATCGCCTGGATGATCGAAACATTCCGCTCGCCTATTCTCGGCGGCCCAATACAACTTGAACTCTGGATCAAATTGACTGTAATCACTGGTGCAAATTTGATTGTTGGCGTAACAGTTCTCAGCCGTGTCCGCGACAAAATTTCGTACTGGATCTGACATGGCTCATATTGAACTGAAAAACGTCACTGTCGATCTCCCCATCTATGGTGCACACAACATGAACCTAAAAGGTCGCATTACCAACTTCCTTGCACGGCGAGACACCGAAGTTGAGATAATCAGAGCCCTACATGATGTTTCACTTTCCATTAAAGACGGCAATCGCATCGGAATTGTTGGCCCTAACGGGGCAGGAAAAACAACCCTCCTTCGCGTAATGGCTGGCATTCTCAAACCATCGCAAGGCGAAGTTGAGATACGAGGTTCCGTTGTTTCCATGATCGACCAAGGTTTGGGCATGGACTCTCAATGTTCTGGCATCGAAAACATCTTTCGTCGAGGAATCTTCCTAAATCAAAACACTCAACAAATGCAGAGTCGAGTTGATGACATTGTTGATTTTTCAGGACTGGGCGACAGAATTCAACACCCTCTATATACCTATTCATCGGGCATGAAAGCTCGGCTTGCGTTTTCAATTGCTACATCCGTAGAACCCGAAATCCTCATCATTGATGAAGGCCTAGGTGTGGCTGATGAAGAATTCTCATTACGTGCCGGTTTGCGTCTAGAGGAATTCCTAGGCAAGGCGGGAATTCTGATTTTGGCAAGTCATTCAAACCAGCTAATTTCCAACTTGTGTAAACAAACAATTAATTTAAATACCGGCGAAATCGTTTCTACAAACCGTATTAAAATTTAAGATAAATTTACATACTGCGAACTAGCTATTTCAATTAAAATCAAATAGCCAATTAACCTGTTCTTGATTACAGAATGCCTTCCAAAGTAAGCCAATTTCCGAGGCACACAGTCTCACGAGGCTAAAAAACTCTGCTGGAATCTCAATTAAATCTTCATAGTTGGAAATTGGAAATCCAACTCCCATAGGGTAAATGAACCCTTTGAAGATATCTACGCCTTTCATGGGCGGAATTTCATCGTGTAGTAATCCCAAAGATTTGAATCTCTTAATTGTTGAATCAAAATCTCTCCACCAAATATCACTAAATTCCTGAAGCATTGGGATAGAAGTTTCGTCCAATATCGGACTGCAATTTGCAATGATTCTTTGTTCAAGCCCACGACCTAACTCAAACATTGACTTCGCTATTCCACTTTGGTACAAAAGCACGTTCTTGATGAACTGAATTGGAATCACGCCCCAATATTGCTGCCGAAATGTTAGCTCATTTACTACTTCTTTATTGAACATAGGTGTCAACATAGATTCACCAAGACCCATTGACTCATTAAAAAGTTGAGTCCTGCACTTATAAACTGCATTCTGATCTAATTCAATATCAAGCCTTTTGGCAATGATGAATGGAGTATCTGCTGCAGAGTTTGAAACTTGATCCACGAGAACAACTTGCTCTAACAAATCCGAGTCCAGCCAAGGATCCAGCATGCTTGATAACAAAAAGCTATCGTCTGTCAACACTTCATCAATAAAATTCTGCCAGGAATAATTGGGGTTAATAGAATTGCGAAGATGTTGTTGATATGTTGACCAAATCCATTTTGTTGGCTCTCGAAATGCAACCACAACTTTTAATGTTGATGGTCTAGCCCATCTTATGATGCTTCCGATTTTTTGGGAACTCTTGAGAAAAGCAAAATCTTCGCAACTTAATAATTGTCGGCCAGTTTCTGCCAATCCTGGAAATGCCTTAACCTGTGCGAGTTCATCGGATGTCAGTTGATCAATAAATTCAGAAGAATTTGCTATCAAAAATTTAGCCAATTTATGATTTGCGATTTCTGATTCATTTAACTGGTAGTGAAATCCTTGTTCCTGCAAGAACTTTCGTGACTCAAAAAACACCATTTGTGTTGCAGTAGTGGATGTTTTCGGCGGGCCAATATGAACTATCAACTCTTTCATAAAGTTCTGCTAGCTGCGACTCTCAACAATTCCGCAAGCGTGTACTGATCTGTTGGTGGAATTTCCAAAAATCTTTCAGCAATTTGATAAATTAAAACATCGCACTTAGTTTCTTCCACAACATCATTTGGCATTTCAGCAAAATGAATAAATGTGACTGATTTAAAAATGCGAGATAACCACCAGGTCAATTCGCATGCATTGAATCCTGGCCCAGAAAAGGAGTCTCCCACAATCGTTACATTTACGGCATATTTTGGAAAAATATTTTTCCATTTAGTTAAACGACCGGAATGCTGACCTACGTCCACAGAATTATCGAATTCTAAACACGGACTATTTGAAGCTATCTCAGGACAAAATAGATCTCTCCTAATTTCTGAAATAGCAGGAAGGTTCCATTTTGAAGCTAAATCTCCAAAAAAAGTAGATCTTGTATTTTCAATACACAGCTCAAGTGGTTGGAGCCCGAGTTTGATCAGAATTTCATTTACTACAATAAAACAGCCGCTCTTACTCCAATGAGAATCGGTCCGACACCAAAATGATCGGTTATGAGAAATAGTTTTTGAATATCCATCAAATGCAAAGATGACTCCATCATCTTTACTTGTCTGCCACTTAAGCCTTTTCCAAGCAATTGATCCTCCATGGGCCAATGGCTGCGGATACATTTCTGACAAACACGTGGCCTTATTGGGAACGAACAAGCTCAATACACCAATACCTTTAGCAGTTAACGAACTATGCCGTGTGGAGGTAATTCCCGCCCACTTATCCCCATTCTGGTTTTTAGACTCATCAAAATAGGCGTCATAATGCTTATTTGAGCCCTGATATATAAAGACTTCATGATCAAATCCGATTATTGAGGAGCGATCCTTTGAAACCATGCCAACACTCGGCCAGTTTTCAGGATTGACAGGATTGGACTCAACCAACTCCAGCACTAATGCTCATCTCTCACAATTTTAAAGTTTTGACTGCGAATAAATGGATTCCACATTTTTTCACGGTTTTGCTTTTCAGATCGAAAACTTCGTCTAGCTTGGTTGCTAATGATCTCTCTTGTTTGATCAAAGTATCGTGAGTAGCTCCATTCGTAGCTATTAAATTTTTTGTGCTCGCTGGAAAGAGTTTCGAGGTACCAACGCCAGAGCGATGCAATGTAAACATTCCCCATAGCTTTCTGAATTACTGGTTGAATTCCTCCAGCGCCCTTTGTAAAGTGAAAGAAAATAAGCCTCTCTTCGCCGAACATGTACTCACCGTCGGAAGAAACGCCTAACTCACGCTCTTGCAAATTCCAGGATGCAACATTGAAACCTTTATGACGAACTATTGCCACTTCTGGGAAAAGTGCAGGAATAAGGTTCCCCCACTTCTGATCTGTAAATAGTCCCGCAGCTGCATCGTCATACGAATGTTCAGTCGTTCTATAACTCCACCAGTTCGAGAAACTGACGCCTACTGCAGTGGGTGAAACTGCCAAAAATCCGAAATTAAATACACCAGTTAAGAGGGATACCTTTTCATCGTGAAGCTCCCCCCATCCACATGGGGATACAGGTTCTAACTGATGAGGCGTCAGAACAATGCTCGCTGATTTCAGATATTCTTGCAAAGGATCAAGGCGCCCAAATAGAGCAATATCGGGGTCCAAATAAATCACCGGCAATCCGTCTAGCAAAAGTTTTGCCAACGCTGGACCCTTAATTGCTGTACATGCTTCAACAACAGAATAAGGAAATAAATTAACGAAACGATCCTCCCCCCAAATATCTTCTGGAAACAAAACTTCGTCAAAGCTAGATAATTGAACCTCAATTTCCTTAGAAAATTTAAGTTTTTCTTCGACTAAGACCAGAACGACACGACAATCGTCATGAAATTTGCGAATACTATTCAACAAAATCGACGCTTGAGGAAGATAGTTAAGATTGCAAGCAGTGAATATTTGAAACTTGTTGTTCATGATTGGAAAACACTCGCAACAGTTCCTGTATATATGAAATCTTGCACTTTACGAGTTTTTTCACGAGCCGCAACTACTTCATTCAAAATTTCTTGAGTGTGAGGTGGAAAACTGGGGTCATAAAAAATTGCTGCAGCACCTGCGGCATCAGCAACATTTCCAGATTGTGAATTGCAAATGACAAGGCATCCCGCCGCAATCGCTTCGTAGGCAACAAAACAAAAAGTTTCATGCCAGGTAGGACAGATAAACACTGCATCAATTTGATGGGAGATCAATAAATCTCTCGAAGCATTTAGGTTCGTGTAGTCGTTTTCTAATTTAAAGTAAGAAATCCCGGACTCCGACATATCGATTAAACCAAAGTGATAGAAGTCAAAATGTTTTAAATTTCGATCGCGAAAGTTTAGGTAATTCAGCCAGCCTTTATGCACGGCAGGATGCCCTACAAAAGCTACTCGTGGTTTGGCGCAAAAATCTCTATTTCCTATTCTTTCTTTCAGTGTTAGGTGGGGAACTGTTCTAATACTCGAAATATCTACACCTAAATACTTCGAAACATTCTGTGAACATGAATCTGATGGCGATATCATCTTCCATCTACGGGAATACAATAATTTTGAAATGCGCTCTAAATATTCCGATCTTTTTTTCCCAAATCGACAGGTAGAACACAGTCCGGAATCAGAACTTGGGTTATGGCAGCTTTTTATTTTTTCATAATTCAAATTGGAGTTTTCACAGAACACCGAATAGTCATGAAAAACCCAGTAAAAGTCGTCAGCCGGTAGAGCATCAAAAGCTGCCATTAATTGTTCTGGATTCCAGCCATAAAGTGAATTTACAATTACAGCAGTTATGTTGAACTCGTCATTAATAGTTCCGATTTCAGACAGCAACTCACTCAAAAGATAGTCGCCTTCTTGCTCTATGTTGTTAAATGTAATTTTGCAACACAAATCCTTCAGTTCTTTATCAGCTAGTGACGGCAATGGCTTTGATGGAGAAAGATGCAAATAATTTATTTTCAATTCATTAAATTTCTTTGCCTCTAGGAACGTGTACAACTGAATCCCACCAGTATCACGTAAATACTGCGAATGGCCAATTGAAATCACTAGTTGACTATTCTGAAATCCATGCTTTCGAATGTGTCTTCTAAACGATGGAATGTCATTCAGCGCAAAATTTGCGGTTGAATTGAGCCAAGCAACGGATTCGTTTTCTAGTGATTTACCTTCTAAAACTGAAAAGAAATTCCTTAGATTTTCATGATTTGGAATTCGATGCTCCAAATGTCCCTGTTGAACGAAATGTGTAAATGGATTAATTTGAGCTGCCTTTACGTCCTCATAAATCCGCAGATAGGCATTCGTATTGAACCAAGTATTTGGATTTAAGCCAATTTTCCATCCAATTTCGTCAAAGTGCTGTTGACTATTTTCTATTGAACAATCGGCGAATTGGGTGAGGTAGTAATCTGAATCGACTTGACCTAAATCGCTGGTATTTTCGGTCATGATCTCCAGATTTAGAAGATAATCATGGAGTTTATTTACATTTTCAATACTTTTCAGAACTACTTCATCCAATTTTTTCTCAAGATAGACAACTTGTAGAGCAGTGCTTTCAGTTTTGCTTTCAGATGCAAATAGGTTCCGTTTCTCAAATATTCCATTTGTGATGAAGTGCACGAGTGGATTCTGCCCATCAGCAGCAACATCTGGATTTGCTTCTAAATATCTCTTCATTGAGAAGAATGGATTTGGATCAAATCCATTAGTGCGCCAGAAAGTTAAAAAGTGGTCTAGCGGATCCTTAATTGATTCCTTTTCGGAATTGGAAAATTGGGAAAGGTAGAAGGATTCGCTGAAATGTCCCCGCAATTTTCTTCGTACCTTGCGATCGTGAGTAACTCCTCGCAAATGTTTAATTGAAAGCATAATTTTCTTTCTGGGGAATTTTGCTACCTATATTTGTTTATATTTAACTCTCTATTTATACCATTTATGCCTTACAATATTTGATTTAAAGACATTTTGCGTACTTTCCAGCATTTCATGAAATTAGAGTTGGAAATTAGGGTGATTTTTTGACAATTCTCATTAATAATCCAATAAATCATTTTGTGATCCTCGGCACTCGAGGCGTGCCAAACCAGCATGGTGGGTTTGAGGCTCTTGCAGAACATTTGCTTGATGGCTACACGAGCATGGGCATTGAGTGTTCGGTAATTGGAAACCGTGACCGAGAAGTTGAATCATCATTCATCGGTCAAATTACGTCACTTCGGGTGTTGAGAAGTTTGGAGACACCGCTGAGAACGTGGTCTGTGCGCAAGCAAGCACTTGGCCACGAATCAGTTCTTGTAGTGAACCCAGTGAACGTATTGACTGCGATGTGGTTGGCACGACATGGGTCACGGGTGCTGCTGCATATGGATGGGATGGAGGACCAGCGCGGCAAGTGGGGGTGCTTTGCAAAACGTGCGCATCGACTATCCCGTTACATCGCTGCAAAATCAAACCTGACGCTTGTTACAGATAGCAAAGCAATTCAGAACTGGTACAGAGACACATACCGCAAAGATTCCGTGTTCATTCCCTACGGCGGGTGCACGATTGCCGAAGCAGACCCAGTGCATACGTGGCGTGCGGAACATGTTGGCGACTATTACTTGGTGGGGGCGCGTCCAGAACCAGGGAGTCAAATTCTGGAGATT
>JACCED010561337.1_pt1 | contig 12172 bp, 12 predicted proteins | sample 7455021 | NCBI WGS metagenome assembly JACCED01 (sample SAMN15323456, study PRJNA562643) | freshwater metagenome | isolation source: river surface water | place: USA:Blue River Watershed | collected 2017-08-19
AGGGGCATCTGCAATTTTATGGAGAACTTGTGCCCACTGTTGTCTCCTCATGTCTGGAAAATAACTCATGATCACATCAAAGATGAGGATGTAGATAAAAATCTGCAGTAATACATGCAACATATATTTTATTCTGGGCCCATTGAATGAGATTGAAAAGAAAAAAAATGAATCGGGGAATTTCTCCCCCGATGTCTTAAAATTTATAATTGGCCGACAAGCTTGCGATCACGAACAAGAAGAGTGAAACAAAATAAGCTGGTTTTCCAAATTTCGGAAAACGGCGAGCAATCACAGCTCCTCCTATTCCAATGATAAACCAAATCGCCATTTTTAATTTTATCCATAGTGGCCATTCAGTTCCGTGGCCAATTCCAAGTCTTGCCATAAGACCCATGCCACCCACGAGTGTCAAAAGAGTGGCGATACCGGTGAGCATTTTAATATGTTTGTGGTTTGCTCCATAGAAACTGATAGCAAGCCCAGTGAACAAGATTAAAATGGAAGTGAGATGAATAATTTTGTAATTTTCGTAAGAAATCACTTTGAGTCTCCTTTATAACGATTTTAGTACTTCTTTTAATAGAATCCAGAATGTTTCAACTGATGGAACATGAAGCCTTTCTTGTGGAGAATGGGCCCCCATAATCGTAGGTCCAAATGAAACGACATCAATGGGGCCAATCTTTTCTCTTAGAATGCCACACTCTAGACCCGCATGGATAGCGGTCACATGGGCCTTCGAATGAAACAAAGATTGATATTTTTCACAAACAAGATCTAAAAGTTTGTTATTCTTTATGGGCTTCCAGCTTGGGTATTCCCCGTTCTTTTTGATTTCTAGATCTAAATTTTCGGCCATTTTAGTGATCTTATTTTCCAATGCAACACACTCCTGCCTGTCAAAAAAACGTAAAGATGTTTGAAGGTAGAATTGGCCCTTCACAAATAAGCTTATCGCTAAGTTATTACTTAAAGAGACGAGCTTATTATCACTTATGATATCAAAAGCATGCACCCCATGAGGAAAGGCCAAAAGATAGCGAATCAATTGCTCTGAATCCTTAGAAGAAATGACCGATTGAGATTGAAGGTCAACGATTTCAACTTTTACATGAAAGGCTTGATCATTTTCTGGGAGTGAAGCTTTCCATTGATCTTTAATAGATTGGGAAGCCTTGAGTGCAACATCAGGAGAAGCCAGCTTTACGATAGCAAAGGCATCTCGCGGAATAATATTATGAGCTTTTCCTCCTCTCCATTCAAAAATTTCATAACTATTTTCTGGCAGAGCATTTAGCCACTCCATGAGAAACTTAATGGCATTCCCTCGTTGTTCATGAATATCTACTCCGGAGTGCCCTCCTAGAAATCCACCTACAGTTAATTTATAAAATTGTCCTTTGATCGCTGATTGGACTGTTTGAATTTTTTTATTAAATTCATAATCTATGCCGCCAGCACATCCTATATAGAAACTCCCCCACTCTTCGGTATCAAGATTAAGCATCTTTTTTCCTTTGAGTTTCGAACCATCAACACCCCAAGCGCCCTTGAGACCCGTTTCTTCATCAATTGTGAACAACAACTCTAATGGTGGATGATGAATAGACGTATCAGACATTAATGAAAGAGCAGCAGCACAACCAATACCATTGTCAGCTCCCAAGGTCGTACGATCGGCCTTAATCCAATCTCCCTCTCTGAAGGTGATTATCGGGTCTTGTGAAAAATTAATTTTTCTATCTGGTGTCGCATCTGTCACCATATCCATATGGTTTTGAATAATGACGGTTTCATGATTTTCATAACCGGTGGAGGCCGGAACATAAACGATCACATTTCCTACCTCATCCACGTCAGTCTTTAAGTTAAGTTTAGTTGCGCACGAGAGAATATAGTCGCGCATTTTGTCTTCTTTTTTTGAGGGTCTCGGAACCTGGGTGATGGCATAAAAATGTTCCCAAATACTCTTTGGTTCAGTAGGAAAATGGCTCGGTATCAACATAAAATCATCTCATTTAAGTGGTTAATTTTCGGGTGTTTTACCGTTCTTCACCAAGAATGTCAGCCAGCCTTAGTTGACAGGATGCCCAAAGAATTTCTATAAGGGAAAAAGATACAGATATATTTGGAGGTTTTCATGAAACTCAAAGCACTTATTGCTGCTGTTACAATTGTTCTTTCAACATCTGCTTTCGCTCAATGGTTTCAACCACATGTAAACGTTATCGCTCTTCCCCTTCAGGTTTCTGCTGAAGTCATCAATCCGTTTGCTCAACCGATTATTTGTCATGGACAAGTTTTTGGTCAAACTGTGCATGGCCTTGTTTATAACACATTTTTTGTTGAACAGTTTCTTCCTATGGGATCAAATAGATTCGCTTATGTGAATACGAATTTCACTTCTCCATTTATTTCGGGATGGGCGACAATCAATTGCAGATTTTTCTAAAAAAAAAGCCCTCTTACGAGGGCTTTTTCATTTTTTAATTTAAACCTTTATCTAAAACCACATCATCTGGCGTTCCGTTATAAAAGTACACAAAATGATAACCTAGCTCAGCAAGGTCATTCGCTGCTCTGGCCGGAGCATCGTCACCAGTTTCTAAGCTGTAAAGAATGACATTTTGATTTTTATTCGGAAATTGTGAAGAGAATTGAGTCTTAAACTGAGAACTGTAGTTTATGTGAACCACATTCTCAAATTTTGCTGGAGTTCTATCAGCAGGAAGTAAATCAACCATAACAAAATTAAGTCGATCTTCTAAACGTTGTTTAAAGGCTTCGCGAGGAATTTCGTATTTCATATTAGACACCTTGATTGACAGTTTTTTACCCTTAAAAGATACTCCGAAGTAACCAAAAAGTTTAATGTTTTTTGTTAGATGGGGTCGCGTTATATGGATCAAAAAGTTAATTTCCTCCCAGTTTCATCACATATTAATTGGGACGAATACTTTATGCTTCAAGCGATTATGGCCTCTTTTAAAAGTAAAGATCCAAGTACCAAGGTTGGTTGCGTCTTCGTTGACCACAATAATCACCAGCTATCCATGGGTTACAACGGCCAAATCGCCGGAATCGACGAGACCAGAACACCTTGGGGAAACAACAAAACCGTGCCACTTGATCAACAAAAGTATGCCTACGTTGTTCACTCTGAGGCCAATGCCATTCTTCATGCGAAGGCAGATCTTGCCCATTCAAAGTGTTATGTAACTTTGTTTCCCTGCCATGAGTGCGCGAAAATGATCGCTACAGTGAAAGTGAAAGAGGTCGTTTATTTGTCAGACAAGTATAATGAAACTGTTGAGAATCAAATTGCTAAAAAAATATTTGATATGTCAGGTGTGCAGTACAGAGGGCTCAAATTAAGACGCGAAATCATTAATGAGTTGACTCATTATTTTTCAACCATTGTTCCTGAATAAAAATACATCATCACCTAAATCTTGAACCTTTTGTAGGTTAAAAAGTTCGGCCATTTTAAAAAAAGTCTGTTCACGAAAGAACTGAATGTGAGTTTTATCTCGTCGATAATACCAGTTTCTAAAATCCTGGATCTCATTCGATAATAATTTCGTTTTTATAAATAAGAACCCGTTCGCATTTAACAAGCTTTTTATCCTTCGGATCTCCTCATGGGGTTCTCTGAGATGCTCAATGACCTCCGATAACAGGATGAACTCATACTTTTTTTTAAATACTTCTTCAGTTGGATGGAAGAAAACATCGAAAGAAGAAACGAAAAAACCTTGTTGGGTTAATAATTTTTCCGTGAGTAAAGATTTTCCGCAACCAAAATCGAGACCAGTGGCCCCCTTGGGAACGATGGAACATATTTTTTCAACGGTTGTATTTAAGTATTTTATGTAATGACCATTTTCTTCCGAATTGTCGTGGTTTTCATATCGCTCTTTTTCTTCAAGAGAAGAGATGAGTTCAGAACGTGAAAGAAAAACTAATCCACAAGGGTCACAGTGGTAGTAGGTTTTACTCCCAATTTTTTCAAAAATAACGCTTTTCTTGTCTTGGCAGAAGGGACAAATCATTCTTTGGGCTTATCGTTTTCACTGACCTTAATCCAAGCCGTCACCGAAAGTTTCAAGGCCTGATCTACGGGAATATCTACTTTTTGAACCTTATCTTTTTCAATCAGAACTGTGACTCCACCGAGCATATAACTAAGAGGGATGTAGACAGGAATGAGATTGGTTCCAGGAAGTTCATCCAATTCCTCCCTCGTCACTAATCCCAAGGCATTGACACCTAATTGGGGAAGAGGAACTAAAACGACTCTTTGAGGACGACTTTTATCTGAACTTTTTCCTGGAATGAGTGCCATGAGATCTTTTAGAGGGTTATAAATAACTTTAATTAAGGGCACTTTTTCTAACGTTTGAGAAAGCCACTTAAAAAATCGACCTGTAATGTAGTTATTAACGAGAAGACCTACTAAAAATATAAAGATCAATGTCACGATGATTCCGAGACCAGGAATATATAGCCATTGGCCAATTAACCATTCAATCATCGATCCAAAAAGTGATTCTATTTTATAACTGGCCCAGATCAAAAGATAAAAGGTGAGAGTTATAGGAAGAACAACGATGAGACCTTTAAAAAAAATTTGATTTATATGTTTCATGAAGATTAGTTTTTCCGATATCCTTTGATTTAAGAATAACATATCACAGGCCCGCTCGATGAGCAAAACTGCTGTCACCACCAAAAAACATGTCAGAGCTTCCTTTCGAGACGCTACATATACGAGTCTAAATATTGGAATGGCAGAAAGTTACTTTGCTGCCTTTATGCTGGCGCTTGGTATTTCAGAGGTTGTCTCGGGTGTTGGAACGGTCATTCCTCAATTTATCGGGGTTATTTTTCAGCTTTTCAGCATTAGAAGTTTTTTTACTCAGTATTCCCTAAAAAAAAGAATCATTCTTTTTCTTTCCATGCAGGCACTCTCGTTTATTCCCCTGATTTTCGCTGGAATTTATAAAATAGGCTCGCCTTACCTTATTATTGGGATTCTTGGAATGTACTGGGCCAGTGTTCTTTCACTTAACCCACCTTGGAACAGATTGATGGGCCACACTGTTCCAGGCCAATTCAGACTTCGTTTTTTTTCAATTAGAAGCCAGTTTAGTCAGTTTTCCGTATTTTTGGGATTAATCGGAAGCGGTTTAACTCTTTATTGGGCGAAAAATCAGGGACAAGAACTTCCAGTTTATGTGGGAATTTTTATTCTTGGATTCTTTTTAAAATGCATGTCTATTTATGAGGTGAAGTTTAATCACAACGATTATGAACTGGCACCAGGATCAGAGCATCGAGTCCGCTTAAGAGATTTTTTTAAAAAGATTAAGGGTACTGAGCAAGGTAAGCTTATTACTTTTCTTTTTCTTTTCCACATTACCGTGCACTTTTCGGCCCCCTACTTTAATCCCTACATGCTTGGACGCCTCAAGTTTAACTACATAGAGTTCATGGTCATCACCTCACTCTCCTATTTTGGTAGAGTATTTATGTTTAGAATTCTTCAAAAATACGCCAAATCCAAACATGTAGAAAAAATTCTCTTACTTTCAACCTTCGGTGTCTCAACGACGCCCCTTTTATGGGCCATTTCGCAAAATTATTGGTGGATTGCTAGCATTGAATTTATGTCAGGATGCTATTGGGCGGGATTTGAACTCTCCACTATCCTTTTGTACTATCAAAAAATTGACGATCGTGAACGAACTAGCGTGATCACTTATATCACCCTCCTCAACACAACAGGAATGTTCATAGGATCATTACTTGGTGCAGGCCTGATGAAAATCTTGCCTATCCAGTTGGACAGCTACCTTACGCTTTTTGGAATTTCGACTTTGATTAGGCTGACATTGATTGTTTTTGCCCCCCAAATAAATTTCCGAGGCCAAATTCCAAAAATGATTAACTTTAATCGACTCCTATCGGTTCGACCGCCATTTGTGACACTCACAAGACCCTTTAAAGAAAAATCAGATAAAAAGAAAAATAAAGATTAGCTTAAGAGGAAAAGAAAAGAGGGCAAAAAAAAAGCCCTCTTGCGAGGGCTTTTTAGCTCGAAGAATTACTTCTTCTTAGAAGCTTTTTTTGTAGCTTTTTTAGCTACTTTTTTTGTTGCTTTCTTTGCTACTTTCTTTGTAGCTTTTTTTGCTGCTTTCTTAGCCATAATTTCCTCCCAGGAAATAGTTGGTTAAACACTAGTATTTGACCTTTCTTATTTAAAGCTTAAACAGATTTTTCATCTAACGCAAATAAAAAATATAAATTTTATTCAATTTGATCTTTTTTTTTATCATGAAGGTTGTTTGGGAGGATTTTTTAAGAACCTCACGCACTCTTTTGATGAAAATCAAATTGAATGCATGAGGATCGGTCAGATCGAAAGATTAATTTAGAAAAAAATGAAATCAAGATCTTCGTTTCTCACATCAACTGTGACTTTGCCACCCTTCTCAAGCTTTCCAAAAAGGATTTCATGAGCAAGTGGCTTCTTGATCTTATCATTAATGAGGCGAGCAATTGGTCTGGCCCCTAGTTTATCATCATATCCATTTTTAGATAACCATTCTTTTGCAGAAGACGTGACTTCTAATTCCACTTTCTTCTCAACTAATTGGTTTTCAAGCTCCATGAGGAACTTACTCACGACCATTTCTACATTTTGATGGGAAAGTTTGTTGAATCCAATCACTGCATCCAATCGATTCCTGAACTCTGGAGTAAAAAAGCTCTTGATCGCCTGGTCTCTTTTTGCCGAGTTAAGCTCAGGACCGGCAACTTTTCCTGCCAATCCAATTGATCCAGCCTCCATTTCTTTCGCACCTGCATTGGATGTCATAATAAGGATCACATTTTTAAAATCGGTAGTCCTTCCGTTAGAATCTGTTAGGGCCCCATGATCCATCACTTGTAATAGAATGTTAAAAACATCCGGATGGGCCTTTTCAATCTCATCTAACAATAAAACTGAATAAGGAGTTTTATGGATGGCATCGGTTAATAGACCACCCTGCTCAAAACCGACATATCCAGGGGGAGCTCCAATCAATTTAGAGACAGTATGCTTCTCCATAAACTCTGACATATCAATTCGAACAAAATTAATGCCCATTATATGTGCCAGTTGCTTAGCGAGTTCAGTCTTACCGACGCCCGTTGGGCCAGTGAAGAGAAAACTCGCGATAGGCTTATCCGTATGGCCCAGGCCAGAGCGAGAAAGAATAAGAGCATTTGAAACTTTTTCAATTGCTTGATTCTGGCCGTAGATCATCATTTTAAGATCTCGTTCTAAGAAGCGAAGTTTTTCCTTCTCATTAGTCGAGATAGACTTTTGAGGAATTCTTGCAATTTTCGCTACAATTGATTCAATATCCTCAAGTGTCACTTCGGCATCTTTCTTAGTATCTGGCTTCAATCTTAAGTAAGCACCCACCTCATCAATCACATCGATCGCCTTATCTGGGAGTTTTCTTTCAGAAATATGTTTATTTGAGAGCTCAACAGCAGAACGAATCACATCGTCCGGATATTTTACCTGATGATGCTCCTCAAATTTGGATTTGAGACCTATCAAAATTTTGACAGCATCATCTACTGAAGGCTCAAAGACATCCACTTTTTGAAATCGTCTACTTAAGGCCTGGTCTTTCTCAAAATATTTGCGGTACTCATCGAATGTGGTTGATCCCATACAACGAATGAGTCCTTTTGATAGAGCGGGCTTCAGGAGGTTTGAGGCATCTAAGCTTCCACCGGAAGTAGCACCAGCACCAATAATTGTATGAATCTCATCGATAAATAAAATAGAGCCACTCTTTTCATTTTCTTTTTCCAAAGCACCTAAGACGAGTTTTAACCTTTCTTCAAAATCTCCACGAAATTTTGTCCCAGCAAGAAGTGAGGCCATATCTAAAGAGTAAACCGTTGTGGAAGCAAGGACCGAAGGAACTCTATTCTCTACAATCGCCTTCGCAAGTCCCTCAGCAATGGCCGTTTTACCTACGCCCGAATCTCCAACGAGAATCGGATTATTTTTTCTTCTTCTGCAAAGGATTTGAATAATTCTTTGAATTTCATCCTCGCGACCAATGATAGGATCAATTTTTCCCTTTTTTGCAAGGTCATTTAAATTGGTCGTAAATTCACTTAAGGCCTTTTCATACTTTTCTTCTTTTTTAAAAGTCTCGCCTTGTGTTTCAGTATTGTTGTTTTCGCCATTATTGACCGGCCGATCTGTGGAGTGAGCAATTTTTTCCACAACATCAATCCTGGAGACACCTTGTTTCTCTAAAAAATAAGTCGCGTGAGACTCTTTCTCTGAAAACATCGCAACCAGAAGATTAATCGCCTGGATGGATTTTTTACCAGAGCTCTGGATATGAATCGCCGCTCTTTGAATAACTCTTTGAAGACTTAATGAAATCTCAGGTTGGTAAAGGATTCCATTTTCTCTGGCAACTTCTCTTAATTGATCATTTCCAAATTGTTTTCGGTTAAGATCTTGAACTTCCTCTTCGCTTAAAATAGAAAAATTTGAATCCTCTTGAATAAATCCTACTAATTCTTTCTTAAGGTCATTTAAATTTGCCCCACAGTCTGTAAGGACATCAATAACGGCTTCATCTTCAAGCATCGATAAAAGGACGTTTTCAAGAGTTAGAAACTCGTGCCTCTTCTCATTCGCTCGCTTGATGGCCTTGTTCAGTAATTGTTCTAATTTTTGACTTATCATAATTCAATCCTCTCGCTATTCATTATACTAGAAGATGGTGATGAAAGTGAAAAACGCAAGGTGATTGAAAAAAGTTTAACTAAGATTCAGTTGGTTCAGTACTGCACTTTAATGGGTGACCATTTTCGCGGGCATACTTGATGACTTTGGCCACTTTTGACTCAGCAACTTCAAAAGTAAAAATCCCACATATCCCAAAGCCTCTAGTGTGAACTTCCAGCATGATAGCGTGGGCCTCGGTCGTATTTTTATTGAAATATTTTTCCAAAACGTGAATAACAAATTCCATAGTCGTATAGTCATCATTGTGCATGATAACTTTGTGCATTCGGGGTGGCTGCAACTTGATCTTTTTAATTGTTGCAACACCAGATTGTTCATCTTTGTCAGTTTCTGAAGACATATTTCACTATCAATTGTTATTATAGGGAGAATGCACTAAATCCTCATGAAAGGCAATACTGTGAACAAAGACTCATCAGCACTGAAAAATCGCCTCATTAAAAATCAGAAAAAGTTAAAGTCTTATCTTGCAAAAAATCAAATCAACGCCTATCGGATCTATAATAAAGATATTCCTGAGTATCCTTATCTAATAGATGTCTATGGAGATTCTGCCGTTATATATGAACAAGGTAAGAAGTTGGCAGAAGAAGATCAAATAAAACGCGAGGAACATCAAGCCGATATTGAAGTGGCGATTTCTGAAGTGCTTGGTATCTCCGCGAGAAAACAATTTTTTAAAATTCGTGAAAAACAAAAAGGGAATGAACAATATAGACCTCTTGATCCAACTTCTGATGACTTTTTTCCCATCGCTGAGCCTCCCTTTAAATTTCTCATTAATTTAGAACGCTACCTTGATACGGGTCTTTTTTTGGATCACCGTCCTCTTAGACAACATCTTTATCTAAACTCTAAAGATAAAAAAGTTCTCAACCTCTTTTGTTACACAGGCTCCATTAGTGTTGCCTGCGCTTTAGGCGGAGGGACTGTAACCTCCATTGATATGTCGAATACTTATTTACAGTGGGCCTATGAAAATTTTTTGTTAAATAAACTTGATCCTAAGAAGCACGTTTTTTATCAAGCGGATGTCTTAAAAGAACTCATTATCCGAAAAGAGAAGAATGAATTATTTGATGTCATCATTTTAGATCCACCAAGCTTCTCAAATTCCAAAAGAATGGAGGAAGACTTAGACATCGAAAGAGATCACCCTCTCCTCATTAGAGACAGCATGAATCTTCTCTCTCCAGGTGGAATTCTTTATTTTTCCACCAACAAAAGAAAATTTGAGCTTCATCCCATCATTTCTGACCATTACAAGGTGAAGGAAATTTCACAATGGACGATTCCTCAGGATTTTCACCAGACGAACATCCATCGTTCTTTTACGATTGAGAGACGACATTGATTAGATGCACTAATAAAACATATTAGAGAATCTAATAAAAACTTACCTCCATCAAGGCGTTGCCAGTGTAATTAAGTACTTAAATATGCAAGGATATCGTCCTTTCTCTGTAAAAAAGACATATCTCACCCCTCCCCTTGACCATCTGTTTCTTAAGTTGATAAGTAAGCCACACATTTAATGATCGGATGGATGAAATCATTAAAAAGATTTCTTAACAGGGGGAATGAATGAAAAAACTATTACTCGCTTCTTCACTCGTTTTATCAACAGCAGCTTTTGCGGCATCTAATATTCCATTAGAGCAACAAATCTCGAGCTTCTCAGTAGAAGAAGTAACGACTCCTGCAAATTTACACAAAATGACGATGATGGGACTTGATGGTGGCGCTAATGGTGGTGGAACTCCTGGTGGAATAACTGGCGGCGGAACGACAACTCCAGAAATTCCTCCTAAACCTACCTTCGATGATAGACTAGATAAAACAGGTCGAGTGATTCAAACAGCTCGTGACCTTGTTGCCCTCGGAGAGGCCTTCTACGAACTTGTAAAAAAAGGTCGCCCATCTAACGTGACTGAATTTGCTCCTATTAGTGTTGTTCCTCGTAATGCTCAAACAAAAGAATACGTTGATCCTTTCGACCTCGAAGGTTTTTCGATGCCAGTAGAGAGAAGCTTTATTGCTAAAGTAAAAAATGGAACAGGTTCCGAGGTCGTAAATTTTAATTATAAAGTGATCTACTCTTATGGTGGATCTTATGATGGAAAAGGTAAATATCTCACTAACGTGATGGTTGTACCTGGTGCAGTTAGAACTTCGTATGGCTGGGACTTCAATGCGAAGATGTCTCTTTCTGGAGTTATGAATCACGGAACAAGAGAAAATCCAATAGCTGGAGCGATGGTGACTATTAAGTATCAAATGAATTCATGGTCAGCAGCTTTCGAACGTAACGATACAATCCATGTTACTGGTGCTGGTGAAATGAAGAACTTCATGGCCCAATAATAAGAAATTTCCTCCCAAGAAAAGCGAAGGGCCACGTAAGTGGCCCTTTTTTATTTCTAAAGGTACCTAAAGATCCGAAGCCCCGCTTCCTGAACTCCGTCGATGAAAAACACCTGATGAAATGCACCGACGCCGAAGTGCTGGGTGGAGTAGCGGATTTCATTTTTCAAAAGGGATTCTCGCCAAGGATAGACTCTCCCCTGAACCTCGGTCTGGAGTTTCCAGGCATGAGTGAACTCTGCAAGGATACCCAGGTCTCCGCCGTAACCGAACTTATATTTATGGAGTAGTTCTGAGATATAGGAAGACTCAAGGTGAGCGAGAAGATATGGGGTAAAAATCCCCACTTCATAACTGTAGCCATATCCGCCGGACACGCCTTGAGTGGAGAGATCTTTCCCTTCAAAACGCGTTTGCCACTGCCCCATCTTGATCTTCCAGCTTCCGGATTTTTCAAACTGGTCCCAACGGCCCAGCATCATCACATCAATCAGCGAGACATCCCGAATCTGGTGATCATGACCATCTGTTCGGAATATGGCCTTCCCCACCTCAAGCTTTGTTTTCGGAGGGAAACCGATATCATTATCAAGAGCGTCGTGGAAAGCGAATCTCCACTCAGCATCGATCATGTTTTTATTTTCCGAGTTCATATAAGTGATAGCAAATCTTTTTTGTCCGTGCCCAAGGTGTGGAGCTCGAGGCATTTTATCGCTGAAATCCAGCTCTTCACTTTTCACTGGTATTTTTGAGCGCGCGACTAGAAGAGGCCGCTTGAGGAGCTGTGCCTTTTCTTCACCTTTAAGGATATCCTTGGCGTACTTGTAATCCACGAGACTCAAGGCCGTATCGTAAATGAGCGCATCTCGCTTGGCATCGCCTGTTTGTATCAACTCCATATTAAAGACCAGTTTTTTCACAGCTCTTTGCTCATTCGGCGAGAGAAGTTTTAGCTGTTGGTAGAACTGG
>JACCED011595515.1_pt1 | contig 12172 bp, 9 predicted proteins | sample 7455021 | NCBI WGS metagenome assembly JACCED01 (sample SAMN15323456, study PRJNA562643) | freshwater metagenome | isolation source: river surface water | place: USA:Blue River Watershed | collected 2017-08-19
AAATTTTAGCGTCGATCGGTGAATCGCCGTTGTGTGATCGTTGGGTTGCAGTGCCTGCTCACCCGAGTCCGCATGGCTCGGTTATAAATCCCGCTAGGACCGGTGCATCAAGCGGGGAGCAGGTTGACTTGATTAAGGCACGCCTGCAGTCGCGGATCCCTGAGTCTTATCATGTGACATGCGATTTCTACCTGGATTCCCTGAAGCAAAAAGAGAGCACTCCTCTCGGAGGGCTCCCTTCTCAGCACAATCCAATGACGTCCGCTGGCCTAGTTGCTGGAACTTAGACGGCGAGTGTTTGTAGGGCTGCGGTTTTGGCGCGTCTCATCAACCGGTATCTGCCACGGCCGATCTTTTCGATTAGCGGGTTTTTTTTGCCAGTGCTCGAAAACCACACATGGACGTTCCGATAGTTGGCTCCAATTCGGGAGGCTAATTCCTGCACGCTGATGCCGTGGTGCCCTGCGAGTTCAAGGCTTTGGTTGATGAGGCGGGTGATTTCTCCGCGCTTGGGACGTGGATTTTTGCTCACGGCTGTTGCACATTCCGGACGGTCTTGCACGCGGTTACGCTTCGAGGCGGGGGCAGGAAGATGCAGTTCGCCAACGAGCACGTAGCGTCCGGGGCCTGCCTTTTTGATCTGAGGGAAGCGTTGGATGGCGGAGTGGAACCAAGAGTGAATGTTCACTGCTTTCATTCGCAGGAGGGTGGATAATTCTTTCACAAACACACCCTTTTCCCCCGCGGCCCTCAGGGACTCTACAATCTGCATCCGGAGTTCTCCCCGGCCCATTCTACGCACTCTTGAAACGCTAGGCTCTGATCCATGGCTGATCGAGGTGGTGAGGCGGCTTCTGGTCGTCGAGTTTTGGTTGAAAATCTCGGTCTGCAGAGACTCGGATTTTACAAAAATCTCATCTAGCTCGCTTTGCAGCGCGGACCTGCGCTGTTCGAGTTCCATGAGCTGACGCAAGGCCTCGATGCGTTGATTGGAGGTGTGCATCAATATTCTAGACCTTCTTATTGGACGTTCGGTTTTGTGTAAGTGCATTTGTTTTAATAGATCGTTGGTTATGTTTAGGCAGAGGAGTCAGCTATCGCCGCCGGAAATAGAATCGACGGCTGTCTTGATGGCGGCTGTGACTTTCGTAATGGTATTTTTATCCTCGAAATCAAAGCATCAGAATCGGATCGCTCGACGTTTGATATTGAACGAGGCGTGCCACGCGCGTGGATCTGGCGGCGGTGGCGCGCGCGTTTGTCACGCGCGCGGAGTCTGCGTAGGCCGGTCGGGCGCTTTGCGCATCTCCCTGTGGGTGCGCGTCTGTGGGATTATTGGAGCGAGGCTTCCCTCACGGCCGCGGCTCCCAACGGCTGTTGATCTGCTTTCTGAGGCGATCAACGGTGGAGGGGTTCTGCATCGAGACGTTGCGAGTCTCGGATGGGTCTTCCTTTAAATGATACAACTCGATCGTTTCTTTAGGCTCATTGGCCGGGTCCGGCAGGATTAGTTTCCAGTCACCCTCAATCATCCAGCGCCAGCGCAAGCTTTTCTCGGGCTTTTCCAAATCAACCGCATTATGAGTGAAGCATTCGCCGTGGACTGCGTGACGCTCTGAAACTTGATTAGTGTTGAGGAGATCGACTCCAGTCATGACTTTTGGCACATCAATACCGCAGGCCTTTAAGATTGTTGGACTCAAGTCGAGCGAACTTGCGAGGCGATCCGCGTCCATCCGAGCGGGCACGTGTTGTTTCCAGCGGAGCATGATCGGAGTCCGCAGACCTCCATCGTATGGGCTCTGTTTGGACTTTGGAGCGTAGCGCGGCGAGTCTTCGGATTGGATCCAGCCGTTATCAGTTACGTAAGCAATGAGGGTGTCCTCGGAAATCCCTTTTTGATCTAGGTGATCGAGAATCTGGCCGATCGTCTCGTCGAACCATTCCACCATGGCCCAGTAACGGGCAACGTGAATGCTCTGGGTTTTTTGTTTGTATTTTTCAAGCAGACGTTCCGGGGGGGTATGCGGATCGTGGGGCATCATGGGTGCGTACCAGACCATGAAGGGCTTTGACTTCTCAGTGGCCTCTTGGATGAAATCAAAAATGGGCTGGAGAGTTTGACGCCCGATATCCAGTCCCTTGTCGCCGTGCCTGCTGCCAAGGGTCATCCCGTGGGTAAATCCGCCGTGCTTGTAGTTGCCCTGCCACCATTTGCCAGTTTGCAGCGCCAGATATCCCTTCTCCACAAGGAGCTTCGGCAGCGTGGGGGAGGCATCCATGAAGCCATTCATTTTATCCCTGCCTTGCTGAAAAAGCGGGCTTGCCTGAAATTGCCGCGCAGTCATTCCCGCGGGCACGGGCGGATCATTGCTCGTGACCCGGTGTTGATGCGGGTATTGGCCCGTGATGATTGATGCAAGGCTCGGGCAGCACAGACTGGAGGGCACGTAGCCCCGTGTGTATGTGACGCTCTCTCGAGCCAACCGATCCAGGTTCGGGGTCTGGATGAAAGGATGCCCCATGAACCCGTAGTCACCCCAGGCCTGATCGTCTGAAACAATGAGGATGACGTTCGGACTCTTCTTGGCGGCTGCGCTCTGAGCCTCGGCAGGTTTGTTTAAAAAGAACGGGACTGCGACCAACAGCAGGGTTGCGCGCAGGAAACGGAGCGGTGAGTGAATCATAGGGGGAGTGGACAAGTGATGCCGTGGTGGGATGCTGGCCGACGAATATGTGCCTTGGCAATCTCTATGACAGGTTGGACTTCGATTGCGCTTTTGTGTAGCAAACAGGCGTATCGCCGGTTCTGCCAAAGTTTATTTTTGCCCCCTTGTTTATGAATTTCACAGATCTCCCCAAGCACGTCACGCCACTTAATCGCCGCGATTTCCTGCAAAAAAGCGCTCTTGCGGGAGGCGCCCTGCTTTCCACTCTGCCGGGGGCTCGCAACGCCCATGCGGCAAGCGGGGGCGGGCCCATTAAACTGGCCCTTGTCGGGGGGGGCGGCCGAGGGTTGGGCGCTGCGAATCAGGCCTTGAGTACGGGCAAGCCGGTCCAGTTGGTCGCGGTGGCGGAGCTTTTTCGTGAGAAGGCTGAGGGCGCTGTCGCGACCCTCAAAGCGCAGCATCCCAATGCGGTGGATGTCCCCGATGAACGGATATTCCTCGGGTTTGAGGCCTTTAAAAACGCGATCTCTGCCTGTGACGTTGTGATTCTCGCTTCGCCGTGTGTTTTCCGGCCGGCCATGTTCGAAGAGGCGGTCAGGCAGGGGAAGCATGTGTTCATGGAAAAGCCGGTTGCGGTGGATGCCCCCGGAATCCGCCGCGTTCTCGCCGCCGCTGCGGAGGCGAAGAAGAAAAACCTCAAGGTCGGTGTGGGCCTGCAGCGCCGGCACAAGCTCGGTTACCGCGAAGCGGTAAAGAGGGTGCAGGACGGTGCGCTGGGCCAGATTTTGTACGCACGCACGTTTTGGAACATGGGGACTGCGCGCGCGATGATTCCTCGGCGGCCGGAGTGGAACGAGCTCGAGTACCAGCTGCACAATCAGTTTTATTTCGCGTGGCAGTGCGGCGACATCCATGTCGACATGGGTTTGCACAACATCGACGTGATTAACTGGATCAAGGGCATGTACCCGGTGCGGGCGATGGGTGTCGCGGGTGCCGAGGTGCGCCGCGGCAAGGATGCGGGCAGCCTCTACGATCATTTCGCCATTGAGTACGAATACGCGGATGGAACGCGGTTGTTTGCGCAAAACCGACAGATTGCCGGCTGTTTCAACTACGTTGCGGAAAACGCGCACGGCACTCTTGGGTCCGTTGAGATGATCAACGAGCGAAATATTTTTACGATCAACGGTCAGAACGCGTGGAAGTATGAGCCGGAGAAGCCGACGGTGAATCCCTACCAGCTCGAGCATGATGATTTGTTCAACGCGATTGTGAATGACGAGCCCTATAACGAGGCGGAACGAGGCGCCATGAGCACGATGACCGCAATCATGGGCCGGATGGCCGGGTATTCTGGTAAAAAAATCGAGCTCGATGAGGCGCTGAATTCGACAAAGCTTTTCAGCCGGGAGGTGACTTCGCTTCAGGATGAACCTCCTGTGCTGCCGGATGCCTCCGGCGCTTATCCGCTTCCGGTGCCCGGTCGTTACGAAGCGGTGTGAGATCCGGGTGTCGGATCACCCGGATTGTTTGCTCGCACGCAAAGGCCGCGGCTTTCGCTATCGCGCTTGTTTCAAAACAAAAATGCGACTGAGTGGGAAACTCAGCCGCATTTCGGTAAACCTGTGTGCGTCGCCTGACTATGCGTTGCGGTTAATGCAGTTCAGGTCTTCAAAGGATGACAGCAGTCGCTTTGTGGCGGATTCCTCAGCTGCTCCGAGCCAGATGCGTGGATCGTAGTATTTCTTATTCGGCGAGTCAGCGCCTTTTGGATTGCCGATCTGGCCCTGCAGATATTCTCGGTTTTTGGCTTCGTACGCCCGGACGCCGTCCCAGAACGCCCATTGAATATCGGTGTCGATGTTCATCTTGATGACCCCGTAACTGATCGCCTCGCGGATTTCTTCGCGGGATGAACCGGAGCCGCCGTGGAACACAAAGTGCACGGGCTTGGGGCCTAGTCCAAACGTCTTGGAAATATGATCCTGTGAGTTTTTGAGGATCTGTGGTTTGAGCTTCACGTTGCCCGGTTTGTAGACCCCGTGGACGTTCCCGAACGCGGCTGCAATGGTGAAGTTCGGGCTGATTGCGTTGAGGGTTTTGTAGGCCTCCGCCACTTCAGCCGGTTGAGTGTAGAGTTTGGATTCCTCGACGCCAGAGTTGTCCACGCCATCTTCTTCGCCGCCGGTCACGCCGAGTTCAATCTCGAGGGTCATGCCCATCTTGCTCATTCGTTGGAAATATTTGGCGCAGATTTCGAGGTTCTCATGCAGGGGTTCCTCCGAGAGGTCCAGCATGTGCGAACTGAAGAGGGGCTTGCCGGTTTTTGCAAACTGTTCCTCGCTGGCGCTCAGCATGCCATCGACCCAGGGCAAGAGTTTTTTCGCGCAGTGATCCGTGTTTAGGATGATTGGAACGCCGTACGCTTTTGCTGCGATGTCGACGTATTGCGCGCCTGCGATGCCGCCTTGGATTGGGCCGAATTGGTTTTCTTTGCTGACGTTTTTTCCAATGAAGAACTGTGCGCCTCCGTTGGAGAATTGTATCATGGCTGGCGAATTGACTTCGCGAGCCGCAGCGAGAGTTGCATTCACCGAGTCGGTCCCGATGCAGTTTACGGCGGGAAGCGCGTACTCGTGGGTTTTTGCATGATCGAGAAGTTCCTTAACTTCTTCTCCGAATAATACGCCTGGTCGAAATTTGCGATTAGAGGTCATTCCTGTTTTTTAACAGAGCTCCTTGCGCGGACAATCGATAAGTGCCGTAAGTTTTACCCCCGACGCTCGTACTACGGTTTCTCCGGGCAGTCAGGCGACCTGCTCCGCTTCGAATTGGAGCTTGTAGAGCCTCTGGTAAATTTCCGAATGCGACATCAGCTCTGAGTGACTGCCCCTGCTGACCACACGGCCTTTATCCATGACGATGATCTCGTCAGCCTCCAAAATCGTGGAAAAGCGGTGTGCGATCGCCATCACCGTACGGTCCATTCGCAGCACCCTCAATGCGTCCCGGAACGCCTGCTCCGTTTCCGGGTCAAGGTTGGAGGTCGCCTCGTCGAGCAGCAGGATGGGTGCGTTTCGCAGGATCGCCCTCGCAATCGTGAGCCGTTGTTGCTGGCCCCCGGACAGGTTGCATCCCTTGTCGCCAACAACGGTTTGGTAGCCTTCCGGTTGGTTTAGAATAAACTGATGAGCGTGCGCTGTTCGCGCGGCGTTCTGGACTTCCTCGAACGAGGCACCGGGTCGGCCATATCGAATGTTGTTCTCAATGGTGTCGTGGAACAGGAAGAGGTCCTGATTCACGATTCCGATTTGCTCCCGAAGTGATGCTTGTTGAATGTCGCGAAGGTCCACTCCGTCCAACAGAATCTGGCCAGCCTGCGGATCGTAGAACCGGAGAACGAGTGACATCAGTGTGGATTTTCCCGCCCCGCTTTCACCCACCAGCGCGTAGAACTTCCCGTGTGCGAACTCCAGGCTGATGTCCTCCACGGCCGGGGCCGATGCCTCCCCGTACCGGTGGCTGACGCCTTTGAATTGGAGATCGCCGCGCGCCCGGGAAAGTGTTCTGGCCTGCGGGCTGTCCTGCACGGCGGGCTTCGCATCAAGCAGCTGGAACAGCCGGTCGCTGGAGGTGATGCAGTTCTGCATGACCAAATGAGTCCGGCTCAGGGCTTTTGCCTCTGGGTAAAGGGCGATGAGCGCCACGCATCGAGCCATGAATTCGTCGAAGGGAACGCCCCTCCACCAACAGTAAAAAAGTCCCCCCGCGATGCCGAGCGAAGCGGTCGACTCCACCAGCGGGCCGACAATCTCAGTCACTCTGGTTGTGCGCATGGTGTTTTTGTTGATGATCTGCGCCGTCTTAACAAACCGTTCGAGTTCAAAGGCTTCGCGTGCGTGAGATTTGACCACCCGGATCCCGTTAAATGCCTCCTGCATGAATGACATCAGGTTGGCTGTTTCCTGTTGTTCGGTGCGGCTAGCGCGTCGCACCTTGCGGCTCAGCACGATCACGGGCAGCATACAGAGGGGAAACACAAGAAAAGTAAACGCCATGAACACAGGGTCCGTCACCAAAAGCGCGATCACGACTGAGAGCACTGCTGCAGGACGTCGCACCACATTTTGCGTGAGAGTCATTGAGGCTCCCGCCGTCGAGGAGGTCAGGCTTGAGACGCTCTGGATGAGATCCCCGCTCCGCTGTTTGTTGAAAAATACGATGGATTGAGCAAGGGTCTTCGCGAAAGCCTCTGTCCGCAGATCGAGCGTCATGCGGTTTTGGATCCAGCCGAACAGGTAAACCGACAGAAAATCAAACAGCCCTCGGACCAGCATGAGGCAGGGAATGGTCAAACACGCCAGAATGACCAGAGTCAGGCTCTCCGAAATACCCGCGCCTTGAGTGAACTGGGATAGCCAGCGATCCAAATCGATTTCGCCGAGGATGGGCACGGTCCTCTTCAGGCCCGTCTGGCCCCTGAGCACCAGTGCAGTGCTGGTTTTGAGTCCTACGTAAAGCACTGCGGTGCTGGCCCCCGCCAGCACCGAGCAGACGAGCGCCATCGCAAATCTTCTGCGGTACGGGCGCACGTAGCCAAAAAGACGCCGGTAGGTTTCAAAAGACTTTCTCCAGGTGAGCGGCTCTGATCCAGAGCCGCCCTGAGCTTTATTCGAGACCATCCGCTAGTCTTGTCACGAGGGGGTGGAGATTGCCAGTTTTCACTTAAAAGCGGTTTATCATGGGCCGAGTTAGATAGAGCGTGCTTTCAAGGAAAGGCATGAAGCTTATAACCACCATTAAATCAACATTTTATAATACATTGATTGGCATGCTGTTTTTTTGAGCCTCTCGAGCGAGCACTGTCTATACCGTCGTTTGCATTTCAGGACGAGGTTGTGTTAGGTTGATGACAGTATTTATCACACCTATGTCAGATCCCGGTCCTCTCCTTGTTGCGCAAACCTTGGTCCCGGCTCAAATGCCGGTATTCACCTGCAGCCTGACGCCGCAGAAAGAGGCGCTTCTCCTTGCCCGGCAGGCGATCGACGAACTGCGCGCAGCCGACCCCAAACCCATGGAGTCGAACGTTCGCTCCATCTACGTCAGTCCTTGGGACAGTCATCAAAAGAACCCCAAGTTCGGTCCGATTTGCGACATTGTCCTGCAAGTGGCGCGCACCGCCTCCAGAAGCTTACTAATCGCAAACTTTGATTCCCTGAACGTCGACTATTTTGTGAAGGATTGCTGGGGAATGATCTACGAGGAGTCTGATTACACACTGAGGCACAACCACTATCCCTCGGACCTCAGCTGCGCCCTCTACCTGGAGGCCGACGAAAATTGCGCGCCCATCATCTTCGACGGCGGTTTACAGGTTCAGCCTCAGAATGATCTTCTCGTGCTGTTCCCCGGAATTTTGAACCATGAAGTTCCGAAAACCCCGGGACGCAGGGTGGTGGTTTCGATGAACATCTTCAAAACCTTGGGCCTCGTTCGTTAAGGCCGCCGGCGTCAAGGCTACCGTCGTCAAGGCTACCGTCGTCGAGGCTACCGTCGTGATGGTAGCCATAACCAAGGACCGCTCGGGCACGCTCTTCTAGGAAGTCCTGCTCCCCGGGGGCAATCCGCTAGCGAACGACTTGCTTGCCTGCGGCCTGCCATCCGGTGAATCCGGTCTTCAGATGGTAAATCGCCGAGAATTTACCGTCCTTGATCATGTTGACCGTCTGGCCGCTGCGTCCTCCCGAGGCGCAGTGAATGAGCACTGGCTTGCCCTCGTACCCCTTGATTTTCGCGGTGAAATCCGGGCCGAAAAAATCCACATTCACCGCACCCGGCAGGTGCCCTTGGGCAAACTCCTCCAAGGTCCGCACGTCGATAATAACAATGTCTGACTGAAGCTTGAGCATGCGCTCTGTTTCGTCCGGGGTGAGGTCTTTCGGGGTCATTTTCTGTTTGAGCGCGTCAAGGAAGCCTTTGCCCTCAGGCTTGGCCGGATCAGCCGCAAATGCATGGAAAGGTGTTGCGTAAATCAAGGTGCCAAAGAAAACGGCAAGTAACGTGAGGGAGCTTTTCATGGTTCAAAGCCTAACGACTTCCTCCGTGGCGGGCAACAGGGCAGGGGGTCATTTGCCGATGCAAAACGTGCTGAAAATCTGTCCAAGCAAATCTTCTGTATCAGTTTGGCCGACGATTTCGCCGATGGCGTGCAGCGCACCTCGGAGTTCCTCTGCGACAAACTCGGGCGATATCCCCTCCGATAGTCCTGCTTTTGCGGCCTGAGCTTGTGCAAGTCCCCTGCGCAAGCAGTCCTGATGCCGCGCGTTGATTGCCACGAAACCTGCCGAATCCACGGGCATTCCAGCGCCGAATGCCGCGGCGAGACTAGCGTCTATCGCGTTCTCCAGTTCACGCAACCCGCTTCCAGACAAGCAGCTGATGCGTACGCCGGGCGTCTCTGCCCAAGAAGGGTGTTCAGCCACATCACTCTTGTTCAAAATCAGAATCTCTTTCGAAATTGCGCCTTCGCCGCCATTCGCGATGTGCTCAATTTCGACTCTAGGCAGTGACCCGTCGTGCACGTGCAGAATCAAATCCGCATTGGCCCGCTGTTGGAAAGCTCGAGTAATTCCCTCCTGCTCGATAGGATCGAGCGACTCGCGGATTCCCGCGGTATCAACCAGCCTGAGCGACCAGCCCTTCAGCAGGATCGATTCCTCAAGAGTATCGCGCGTTGTGCCGGGAGTCGGACTCACAATCGCGCGCTCAAACCCGAGCAACCGGTTTAGAAGACTGCTTTTTCCCGCATTTGGCGGACCGGAAATCACTGTGCGCGCGCCTTCACGGATCAACCGTCCTTGAGAGGCGCTTGCCAACAGCGACTGGATGGTTTCCTCGATTGTTTGCATTCTCCCGAGAAGCGCGCCACCGGTGTCCGGGGAAATATCTTCCTCAGGAAAATCAATGTATGCTTCCACGTGTGCGAGCAACCCAAGCAACTGCGTCTGCATTCCGCGGATCTGCACGCCTAGAGTGCCGCCAAGCTGTTCGTTCGCCGCGCGCAGAGCGCGGTCGCTGCTTGCTCCGATCAGGTCCATGATTGCTTCCGCCTGGGTAAGATCCAGCTTGCCGTTCAAGAACGCGCGTCTTGTGAACTCGCCCGGATCCGCCGCCTTCGCACCACTGCGCAAGAGCAACTCAAGGATGCGGCGCGTCAAAAGAACGCCTCCGTGGCAGGCGATCTCCACAACATCCTCCCCGGTAAAACTCGCCGGACTCCGGAAAACGGTCAGCAGCACGGAGTCCAGCTTCTCCTCACCGTCGTACACTGCGCCAAAGGTTTGGACCCGGGGTTCGAGCTGGCTTGGCTTGCATCGCGCTTTGAAAACTCGGTCCGCAAGCGCAATCGCCTCAGGACCCGACACGCGCAAAACGGCAACAGCTCCGTGTCCCGGTGGCGTTGAGATCGCGGCAATGGTGTCCATGGATTTGCATTGAAGGCGGGCTTGCCGCGGATGGGAGCGGCCTTTCCTGTCCTTCTTTGGGGTGGTTGCCGAGCGTTGTCAGGCAGGCTGCGGAAGGCATCCTGCGAGCGCTGTCAGAAACCGCTCGTTCTGGTGGGCCGTGCCGATGGAAACGCGGATCCATTCGGGGAGCCCGTAAGCGTTCATATCGCGGATAATGATGCCCTGACGCATCAGGGCTTGAAACACCGCCTTTCCATCACCCACTTTGACGAGGACGAAATTCGCGTGACTTGGAATGAATTCAAGGCCCATGCGCTGAAACGCCGACTGCAGCACGGCGCGTCCCTCGTGAGTGATCTCTCTTGTCTTGTTCTGGTGCGCGTCATCCTTGAGCCCGGCAAGGGCGCCTGCTTGAGCGATTCCGTTCGCGTTAAAAGGCTGCCGGGTTTTCTGCAGCGCATCAATCAGGTCGGGCTTTGCGAGTCCGTAGCCGATCCTTAGGTTTGCAAGTCCCTGGATTTTTGAAAAAGTGCGGAGCACGACGACGTTCCTGCCCTCCCTCACAAACTTCAAGGTGTCGGGCGGGTTGTCGAGGAACTCGTAATAGGCCTCGTCAAACACGACCACCACGTGTTCTGGAACCCGCGCCATAAATCTGTCGATTTCCTGCTGTGAAACCAGCGTGCCCGTCGGATTGTTTGGATTCGCGATGAACACTTCGCGGGTCTTTGGCGTGATCGCCTCCGCCATGGCCTCCAAGTCATGCGTGAATCCGGGATCCGCAACCTCGACCGTTGTCGCGCCGAAAAGTTTCGCCATGAGCTTGTACACGACGAACGCGTGACGGGAGGTCACAATTTCGTCACCGGGTTTCAGGAAAGCGTGACCGATGAATTCGATGATCTCGTTCGAGCCGCATCCGAGGATGACGTTTTCTCGCTTGAGCCCCATTTTCTCCGCGACCGCCTCCCGCAAATAAAAGCCGCCTCCATCCGGGTAAAAATGACTCCGCTCGAGGGTGGCACGCATCGCCTCAAGCGCCTTCGGGGACGGCCCAAGGGGGTTCTCGTTAGACGCGAGTTTGATGATTTGCGAGGGCTCCAGCCCGAGCTCTCGAGCCACATCCTCGATGGGCTTTCCGGGTTCGTAGGCTACCAGATCGCGTAACCACGGGTGCGCAAGATTCCAAATGTTCGACATAGGGTGAGAAGGATCCCGCCACCTTATCCGCTCCCGCCGCTCGTGGCGAGGGGAGGTTTTTCAGCGCTCCCCTAGCGCCGCAGTCTTGCCAAGCGACTTGGTGCTGCTCGAACTGAACATCTTGCGGCGCAAAAAAGAGCGCTACTCCCACCAGGACTTGAGAATCTCCATATCGCGTCTAGTCGCCTCGATCAAAGTTGCCAGTCCCTCTGGGTCCGTCGGCTTTGCCTTGAGGTACTCGATGTGCAACGAGACGGGGCCGGAATATCCCTCCCTTTTGAGCATCTCCACGTAGGGTTTTCCGACAATCCCTTCTCCCAGCGGAGCGGGCTCTGGGCGTTTGTTGTTCCAGGTGAAATTTTTAAAGTAGGCGATTCCGATGCGATCCTTCACCAGCGCTACCTCCGCGGGCCACGACAGGTTTCCCTCAATGGTTGCGTGCATGATGTCAAAGCTCCACGCCAGCTGTTCCCTCGGAAAATCGCGCATCAGCAAAGCCACGTCCCACACTGCCGCCCCGACATACCCAGCTCCAGAATGATTCTGGAAGCACGGCATAATGCCGATCTCCTTGCTCATCGCGACAAGGTCCCCAAGGCGCACTTTGATTTCGTCGAGCTGTGGCCAGATGGGTTTCTTGAGATCGTACTTGAAGAACCCCAGCCGATAACGGTCGATCCCGAGCGACTTGGCCGTGCGCAGTAAAGATTCCGCGTGTGAACCCGCGCTCGTGTCGGTCAGAGCCGAGGTAAGCTGCGTGATTTCGAGTCCGTTTTTCTTGAGTGCCTCGACAAGTTTAGGAAGCTCCACTGCAGCTTTCGCTGGTTCGAT